>Ga0181576_10001189_pt1 | contig 19872 bp, 2 predicted proteins | sample 101ome_22_FD_132464 | JGI IMG/M metagenome (GOLD analysis project Ga0181576, IMG submission 132464) | Coastal salt marsh microbial communities from the Groves Creek Marsh, Skidaway Island, Georgia - 101412BT metaG (megahit assembly) | ecosystem: Environmental > Aquatic > Marine > Intertidal zone... | reverse complement strand
GATTCTACTGGCGGCAATACACCAACAGTTCCCGATGATTTTCAGAATCCTCAAGGAGAACTTCATGGTACTCAGTTTATTCCTAGAGCGCAAACAACAGATGGAACTGAACCAGACAAGTATTTTAAAATTGAAATTTATGGTGATTCTGCTTATACAGACCTACTAGTAACTTCAGACGTAATGAAGTTGATCGATGATGGAACTGGAGGAGGAACACCACCGGCATCTTCTGGATCATATGATTATAGTTACTATGGTCATCCATCAAGTTGGACTAAAATTGGTTGTGTATCATTGGCCGTCAACCAAGTAAAGGGCACTGTAAACTCAGGCACAACAAATCCTATACCTGCGGGTAATTATGCGAGTGGAGATATTGAAATTTTTGTAGACGCTGATAAAGCTAAGTTTGAGTCAATATTTGAAAGTTCAAATCCAAGTGGAGCTATACCAGATCCTGTGTGGATGTTAGATGTTAATCCGGGCTATACAAATAAGACCGCTAATTTCTGGAATTGGTATGATAATGGTTCAGGAGATGGAGGATTCTTTCCGACAACGATGCAAGGAAACATGAGTGGTTATGCTCTTGGGGCAAGAATACCAGGAGCAAAACCAGAAGCGATTACATGGTCATGGGACATCTCAGGCTCGTTCTGTGGTATTCAGTTGAAAGGAAATATTCAACTTGATGAGCCTTTACCTTATGATGGTTGGAACCTTGAGATGTGTTTGCTCAAGTTCAATGCTTATTCAGGACCTCCTTACGGAGGAGGAACATCACCATCACCTTCACCATCACCTTCAGGTCCGTATGCTCCAATAGCAAGACCTAATCCATGTTGGGTCGTAGATTCATCTCCAACACCTTTATCTTTGTCAGGTAAGGCATCTGATAATTTTTCTGCTGAAGAAGTGACATCTTTACCACCAAATAAATATCTTGGCAACGTTGTAGTAGGACCTAACGCAACAATACAAAATATTTTAACAAATTATGGGCATCTTATTACAGCACAAAACGTGTTTGTTGATGCATGGAATACTATTGGTGGTTATTTTCCACTTGACGCAGGATATTCAAATGGAGATCAACTTTTAATCGTAGCTTCTTTAGAAGTTCAACAAGGACCTGTAAGAGTTAGTTTTGATAATACAGGAGTTGCGGGAATAGCTTGGGATTCCGGAACAAAGATATCCGAAAAAGGTGTAGTAAAAGATGCAGCAATGAACACAACTATTGGTTCTATGACATACACATGTGCTGGATCACCAGGTGGACCGCCTCCATCTCCAGGAGGAACACCTGCATCAACATCAAGCACTCAATCTCCAGCACCTCCTGTTAGTCCTGTTGGTCCAATTACTCAACCTTCACCAGCCTCTTATCCCACAAGTGGTGGGTCTATCTTATTACTACATTCGGATCAAAATCCACCAATAGTAACACCACCTACACCTGCTGATTTCTTTAATAATGGACTGGCAGCTTTGGGTCCATCTAGGATGAATCATGTATTTTCAGCAGATATGCTTTCAAATGTTGTATTGACAAATAATTCATACAATACAATCTTTTATTATCTAATGGATGCTGCTCAGAATATTGAATATCTAGGTTCAGTTACTTTCTATGTGGATCGTGATAAACCCACAGGTGGAATTACAGATCCAAAGGGAGCTAATTGGCTTCCTCCATATACAGCAGAATGGTTAGGAAAAAATAAACCAGCACCATTTGATGGATCAATTAATGTTTGCGATGAACCTTCAACTGGTGGAGGAACAAATACAAATATTCTTTATCCTCCACCAGCACCTGTTCCAACTTATGCGATTTCAGCTACGACAGATCATCCAAATCCTTTACATAACAATCTCATTCATGAAGGTTCTTTAGTCTCTACATTTACGATTACGACAACTGATGTACCTGATGGTACTGTACTATATTGGACTTCAGATACCCCATCATATGCGCCTGTTACAGCAAATGATTTTACTGATAATACTCTTCAAGGCTCCGTTACAATTATTGGAAATAGTGCTGTAATTACAAGACAAGCTTTAGCAGATAATTTAACAGAAGGTCCTGAAACGTTTCGGCTTCAACTAAGAACAGATAGTGTAACTGGATATATTGTTGCTTCTTCAAATTATATTGGTATTTCAGATACTTCAAAAACAATATTACCACCACCACCCACCTATGCGATTTCAGTAACAACAGATAAACCTGGGTATAATAAATCATTAAGCGAAGGGAGTTATAAAGCAACTTTTGTAGTGACCACAACTGATGTACCTGATGGTACTGTTCTTTATTGGAAAACATATACTACTTCAGCGGGTCTAACGAATGCTCAAGATTTTGCTGATAATGCTACTCAAGGAACACTCACAATTAATGGAAATACAGGAACTATAATTCGTGAAGCGGTAGCAGATTCGATAACAGAAGGACCAGAATCATTCCGCATAGATATTCATATAGATAGTTTTGGCGGTTTAATTGTTGCTCAGTCAGATTGGATTGGTATTGAGGATACTTCACAAACACCTCCTCCTCCACCACCACCTACTTATAATATAGCAGGGACTACCACACATGCTACATATAAAAATACTGTAGTTGATGAGGCGAGTGAAGCATCCGTTACTTATAATGTAACAACAACAAATGTACCTGATGGTACAATTTTATATTGGACTCATGAGCCTCGTCTTACCGCTCCTCAACCGTCAGACTTTAAAGATGGAATGGATCGTGGCTCTGTCACAATCTCTGGTAATTCAGGTATTATCACAAGACAAATTTTTGCTGATAATACTTTAGAAGGACCAGAAGTTTTGCGATTAGAATTGAGAACAGTCAGTGTTACCGGTTCGATTGTAGCAAGATCGAACTTTATTGCTATCTCTGATACGTCATCATAAGTTAGAAAGTAAAAAATATGCCAGAAATTTTTTTTGGAGCAGGAGAAACTGTACCAGCAAATAATGAGACTGGAGTTACACCGGCATGGCCTATATTTTGGGTAAAGGGCGATGTCAACTTAACGAGTTGGGGGAATGCACTTTATTGGGAAGAGTTTGTTACTTTAACTGAAAAAGGTGATTCAACTCTTATTCCATTAAAGGTTACAAAATATGACAGACCAAAGACCCTTATAACGAATTCGGCATTTGATTATAGGTGGCCCGATGGTACAGTTAGTTCAATTCGTATAGAAGTCTTAGATAATCTAAAAGAAGATACTCAGTATACTCTAAATTTTATAAAAGGGAAATTAAAAGATGGAAGTGGTAGTTTAGTTTCTGACCATAAATTTCCTCATACTATAAATTTTACTACTGGAAAATTTTTAAAGATCATACCGGTAAATCCAATCAACCATCAACATAATTTTCCCCTTACTGGTTGGTCTTTTACGTATAATACGAATATGTTTATGAATTATGTGACAGATTATAACTTCGGATTTCAGAGGTTACGTCCTAGTGGAAGCTGGGGTAGTAGTTTACATCAAGGAAATGACACTTCGGGTATGTCAGCAAGTAATGGTGGTATGACTCGGCATTATAGTGTTTCACGTGACTTATATCCGGATAGATGGTTTAGGATCTATTGGGAAGGTGGTATCCGAAGGTGGCTTGGTGAAAATCATATAGATTTAAGTGGTGTTAAAGGAAATGATGATTTTGATGGAGTACGACTCAGTTTTCCCGGATATATGGTAAATCAATATGTTTTTCGCTATGAAAATCATTATGTGTATTTTTATACTGGCGATCCATCTGATAGTGTAGTAACCGATCCTTTACAAGCTACAGTATCTATAGGTTCTATACGGTATAATAGTAGTTTTCCTTTTAATATTACCTTAAATTTCAATAAAGAAGTTCGTCAGCCTGGAGGATATAAAACAGTAAATAATCGGTTTAGTGAAGGTGATATAGTTAGACCATCTTTTATACTGAAAAAACAAGGTATTACTGATCTTAGTTTGGAACAAGATAGTGATGGTAATTATATTCATAAAGAAATCAAACTAACAAAATCATTCCTCGATTCTAAAAAAGCCAGACTGACATGGACACATACGAACAGCACTTCCGGCTATTATAAAAATTTTCAGCCTGGAGTAATTTATGAATTAGAAATAAAAGATTTTTTAGATTATTATGGAGCAAATGTTTTAGAACCACTTCCTATTTACACTATTGAAGCCCCTCCTCATCCAAATGTACACTTTAGTATAACAGATGGAGCAACTGACGTTGATTATGCTGATCCTGAAGCTATGCAATTGCATATTGATCAAAACCCCAATCAAAGCAAATGGAATACTGCTCACACAGATCTTAATGTACAATTACATAAGCAAAGAAGTCCAGGTAGTATTTACTATGATAGGATTGATGTAGCCGACCTTACTTGGGTGAAAACTATTGGAAGCGAAAATACTAGTAAAAGTTTTGACCATGGACCAAATGGTAATCGGTGGACTGCCACATACTTTCACTATACTTTGAACGTGACCGGAGGATTAGAACCTGATACAAACTATAAATTTAGATGGTCTTTTAAACAAATGGTAAGTAATGAGTATCTTTATGACATAAATCAAGTGGCTAATTATGGTTCGAGTTTCGTAGACATTCAGTTCAAAACAAAATCAGCAGCACCAGTTGCATTCAATATTGATTCTATAACCCCTGCTGATGGTGCGACGGATGTTGATGCTTTTGAAAGTGTGTCAGTTGACTTCAATAAGGAAGTAGATATAGATACAATTAGAAATGTTCCTCGTGGTATTGTAATTCAAAGCGCAGGTGGGCTTTTTGAAAGTGTTAACTGGGCTATTTCTTCAGATAAAAAAAGTGTAAGCAGTACACCTGTAGTGTATGAACCCTCACGGCAACTTGGAACGGGAAGTATCTATCACACCAGCCAATATACAACAACAGTAAAGAGCCAAGTAACCGCTACAGACGGAGATACTTTAGGATCAGACCATGTTGTAACTTATGAAATAGCCGTACATCCAACAATTTACAAAACAGGATATCACCACGCAGATCAAACTATTTCAGTTCCTTATACAGATTTTGGAACACCTGTCTCTACACCTGTTAAAATTGATCATATACCAGGAGTCTACTTTGATCAACCAATGGATGAATCACTAATTGATGATACTACTATTTGGTTAGAAGATTCTTCAGGTAATAAAATAACAGATGCAACCTACGTTACAAATGAATGGTGGCCGGTGGCTGACACAGCCAATAAAATGTCTTGGGTGGAAATTCGCCCAAACAATCCGCTTGATTATTCAACGACTTACAAATTAAGAGTACAAGGTCTTGGTGCCCTCACAGATACTTCTGGAAGAAAACTTCATGGTCATTTCACACAATATTTCACAACGGAAACACTTGGCCCAGATACAGATCCACCCACTGTTGTTTCTGTAACTCCTGCTGATGGTTCGACTGATGTTGTTGTTTCGGACACAATAACAGTAGAGTTTAGTGAAAATATAGATAGTTTCTCAATCAATAGTGTGCCAAGGGGTATCGTAATTCAAGATTCTGAAGGTAATTATATCTACACCTTTTGGAATGTTAGTGGAAACAAGGCAAGTTTTACTCCAAGTGATAGTTCTCAATACTTGAAAGGCTCAAAATCTTTTGGAATCTTCGCCCCTTCTGATTCATCAGATCCACCACATTCAGAAGAAAAGCAATACACAGCAACAGTAAAAACAACGGTAACAGATACAGCTACTGTAGGTAATCCCATTGCATCAGAATATAGTTGGACTTTTACAACAGAAATACTTCCATCAGTTCAAGAGTTTTATTTTTACAGCGCAGAGAAAGGATCAGGTGTTACAGTCGGTTTTGGAGAAATTCCTTCCGAACCTATTTTCCCTGATTCGAGGATTACTGTTCGATTTGACAAATTAATGAATGAATCACTAATTGATGATACTACTGTTTGGTTAGAAGATTCTTCAGGTAATAAAATAAGTGGAACTTACTTTGCGAATGACTATACGATGGGGGGTAGCAATTTTAATGCTGGTAAAATGACTTTCCTAAACATTACACCAGATAATCCACTCGATTATTCAACTACTTACAATGTAGTAGTTAAAGGTGATGGTGTTCTCGAGGATACTTTGGGAAGAAAAATTTGGCATGACCTCGTATATAGTTTCATAACGAAAGACCCTGCTCCAAATAATTTCGCACATGCTATAGAGATTTTTCCTAACGGACATTATCCGCCATTAAAAGAGATAGCGAAAGGAACTTATCCTATAAATCATCCTTTTAGTGAACCCGTAACAACAGAGTTTCCAACAATTAACTTTGTGCATGACGTTACGACTACTTTGGGTGACACAAATACATCTTTTGAGTATTCTTCACGTGACGCCTTTGGACTCAGACGCAAAAGCGATGGTGTTGATATACCCATAAATGATACTTTTGGTCTCGCTGCAATACCAGGACTACCTTTTCGAAAAGCTATTCGGTTTACACCAACAGTTGCACTTGATGATGGTGTAGAGTATGAATTTTATGCGAATCGTTCTCTAATTTTACTTCAAGATGGAACTGTTTTCAACTCAGATATTAGTGACTTTGTTCTCAAGACATTTACAGCAGACCTCACAAATCAACATAGTTATAATGATGTTGGACCTGTACTTTTTGAAGATTCTGAATATCTGGGAGTTAATCATAATCTTTGTTATTATGCAAATCCATATATAACTGATCCTGGTGGTGATAATATTGTTAGCGGCCGTCCAACACTTTATGCACAATTTGAAGATCAAATATCTCAAGCGACACGGGACCAAACAGACCTTGCCTGGTGGGTAACAATAGGTGATGATATAACTGATTGGACTAAACCAAAACAATCTGGTGATATGAAATGGTCTCCTGCTGTTGATCCAGATAAGAACAAATTAGCTTGGACTTCTCATGCTACTTATCCTGACGAAACACCGCTTTCACTCTTTATTGATGTTTCAAGAATTACAAATATAAAAGGTAAAAACGCCATCGCAAGCATATTCAACAAACTTGGAAGTCCTCTTCCAAGAAGTGGTAATATTGTAAAAGTAGCAACCTTTTATGTTGTTAGAAAACCAATACCTAAGTCAAATAAAGTTGTAATTACTAATTCACACACAAACATAAATTATACTTTTGAGTTTACGAATCGAATTGATGGTTCTCCTTATACAGGTGTAGACAACAACTTTACAGTTTTACAAGAAGACCGTAATGGTCAAAGGTATGTAATTAAAGTAAATCAAGTTTGGGACAGTATTACTGAAGTTCAAGTTAAGTGCACAAGAGACTCGGTAGGAATGTCAAGTGATGTTTCACAACGTGAACCAGCTTGCGGCCACACAGGTGACCATGATAGTTTGTGGTTTGACCGTAGAAATGGAGCATCAACATGGAGACAAGACTTACAAGCTAAAAATGCATACAAAGGTATTACGACCACACCTAATGTCTACGTTGGCAATACACCTTTATGGCCAGTAGGAGATAATAGTTTCTTTGTTAAAGTAAGTGAACAATTCTGTAATGAAGATGATAGTAGTCACTTTGATACCATTTTTTATTTTGAACATGATCCTTCAGCTACAAACACTGGAGAAGTTCCGAGACTTGTGGGTATTGTACCAAAAGCTACTTCAGTTGATGAGGGCGCAAATCTTGAATTTGATGTTTTAACAGAAAACATACCTGACGGAACTCAACTTGCTTGGTCTTTAACAAACGCAGGTGATTTCACAAATTCTACAGGGTTTTGTACAATTACATCAGATGCTGGTACAGTTAGCGTTTCACCTGATGCGGATCAAACAACAGAGGGTACTGAAAAATTTAAAGCTGAAATTTTTTATGATGGAAGAAAATTAGGTTCAGTTGATGTAGACATTCTTGATACAAGTCTAGACCCACCAGCTCCACCTCCTCCAGCTGTTTATACAATTACACCAAGGTTGACTGATTATAATGAAGGTCAAACGATGGAGTTTGATATTACTGTTCAAAATATCAATTTGGCTAATATTGAATGCGTAGTTGTAGGATTAGAACTGGCTGATTTGGAAATGCCAACTACAAGTCTTACACAAAATGTAGTTTTAACAAGTAATGCTGGAGTTTTAGCTGTTGCTACAAAACAAGACTTAACAACAGAAGGACCGCAAGTCTTTCATGTTGAAATGAAAGTAGGTGGTGTAGTTGTGGCGTCTTCAGTTGATGTTACACTTCATGATACAAGCACAGCACCTTCTCCTCCACCACCTCCACCTCCTCCACCTCCATCAACACCTGCTCCAACTGGTGGATCAGGTAATGTCGGTGGTGGTGTTGGTGGAAATACAAGAGGTTCGGGAATTTATCAAGAATGGTTTTACTATACACCACAGAGTACAGAACCCGCACCTGTTTGGAGAGAAATAACAGATACTCAATGTATTACAATTGACCTTTCATCAAGGGGTGCTATCGCTGCAGATAATGATGCCCCTATCGGTCAAGAACCAAAAGATAGACCGAGTGATAGTTTCACTGCTCCAGATTCATATTTTCTTTATGCTCGGTTTATGGATAAATCAAAAAACATATCTGATTTATACAATACATCCTTCAAGATTGATAATTTTGATCCATACACAATTGAAAGACCTCCCGGCAATCTCTTGCGAATCAACGCAGGAGGTCATGTCAAACCTGCTAAAATTTTGGATGATGAAGTCTATGTCTTTCAAACAGTAACAGATGATCATTCTGGCGTTGTTTATTATACTCATGAAGTAAATGCTGGTAATTGGACGAAAGAAGTTCTTTCAACTGCTTATGTCAGTAGTAAAGCAGCACCAGATAATGAGTATATGATTGATGAGTTAATTACAATTGGTAGTACACCGGGTGAATATGAGGTAAAAGTTCGTCCATATGACCAAGCTGAAAATTTTGATGAAAATAAATTCACTGTTATAAGGTCTAGTCAAAGTATTATATGGCATAGTCTTTCAGGCGCTCGTTCAACCACATCTCCTTTTATTGTAGAAGGAACAATGAAAGTTGAAATCACAGGTTCTCCTGAATTGATTGCTGGATTTTATTGTTCAACAGATTTATATTTTCATCCACCAGATTCTTATTTCAACACATCTCATGCGACTCATCGCATATATGATATACCATTCACAATAATGGTGCCCGATATGGGCGTTGAGCGAGCAATCATGCATATCTTCACAGACGGCTCACCGCATCGCTCCTACGCTCAAAAAGATTTTTCATGGTCTAACTCAGGAAATCCAACATCCGGCGGTGGCGGCAACGGTAACATCTCCAGCGTAGATCCTCCGACAGTTGAAATCAAAGAGGCTACTCAGAGATTATATACAAATTCATTGACAAACAATTGGGGAATTTTTGGAGATTCTGGTGCTATACATGTGAATGGAGGAAAAGACCGTATCACTGGATATATTGTAAATGAAAGTTCAGCAAGTCCAGGAGCACCACCTGTCTATAATACAGCCACACAAAAGTTTGAAGATGCTGCTTCGATTGGTTGGAATGTATATGATACTGGTGCTGAAACATTTACTGAAGTTGAGAATCATACATTTACGAATACTTCATATGGTTCAAAAACAATTTATCTTCATGTAGCCACACATGCTTATAATGGAACTGTTCATATCTCAGGCTCACCGCAGACTCAAACATTTTCAGATTCATATACAATTGAATATATTGATGACCGTATTGGTCCTTGGGTCACAGTCCTGAATACAACTGAAGATGATACAAGTATTACAGCGGCTGCTTCAAAAATGAATAGTTATGCTGATAGTTTATATAATCCAATTGAAGTCTTTAAAAGAATTGAAGTTCTCTCCACAGATAATATCTCAATGAGTGGAACTTTAACAGACAATGAAAGTCGTATCAAACGATACACAATTGGTACATATGGTTCACCTCCGCCATATACAGAGTTAAATCCTGGGCAATGGACTGTTTTATCAACACCAGCACCCACAACTAATTTTACATTTTCATCGACTCTAACACCACCAAATTCAATTAAGACCTTCTATATTTGGGCTGTTGATATTGTTGGTAATATATCAAAAACATTAGTTCAGTTTGAATTATATAATCCAAATTATATTGTTCCAACTATAGGTGCCGCAGGAGTGGGTTCTCCTTATAAGTTTGAAGGTAAACCAGATGAGCATCCTAATCGTGAATCAATTGCTTCAATGTTTGGTGATGGAACATTCCATACTGGAATGATTTCAAATCAAACTTCAAAAGTAAAAGCAAATCGTATTCATAAATTAAGTGAATATCGTGGATTGCGTGTAGCAAATACAGCAAATAATGATAGCTATGAATTTTTACCAAGTGCTGCTGATCCAGCAAATCCACAAGCTCCTCATGGTGAACCCATCAAGTTCTCAGATTTCCTTAACAAAAAACCGAGAATTGATGATATGGCGGTTGTGCCGACTGTAATGCCTCATAATGTTCAACATCCTTCAGAACCATTATATGTTGGTGATAAACGAAATATTTCACTCACAATGGATATTGATACAGGTAATCGTCCTACTCCATGGAAACTAGCAAATGATAATGTAGTGGATGATGATGCTACTTGGACGGCAGTCTTTATAGCACCAAACGCACCATCACAAGTTTCAATATCATTGCCTGCTCCTGTCAATGGTGTAATACAAAACTATACTTTTGCTAACGAAGGAACATATATCTTTACTGGACTTTCATCATTTGGAGATACTGCGGGTAAAGTATTCATAATCATACCACCCGGCACACCAGTCCCACCCACACAAGGTCCACCAATCAACGTTGTTGTTCCTATTACAACAGATCCCGCTGGTAAAACACCAGTGACAATTGATTACTTTATTGACCAAGTTGGTATTGGACTCGATGCCGCTATAGCAATTGACCGTTCAGGAAGTTATGTAAGTGATGATCCTTCTTATGATGATTTTGCTGGAGCATTACTCGATTCACTTACAACAAATCAAAAAGTTCGTGTATTGCTCATTGAAAATGCTGTAACACCGAACCCTGATTATCCTAAGAATCCTGGTGACCGATGGGCAGTAATCGCAATCTTTGAAAATATAGCGGGTGGTAGTGAAAAAACATCACTCATTGAAGCATTCCCTAATATGAAATACTTCCTTGATTATCCTTCAGCGACAAGTGTTCCTGGTCAGGGTGGACTGAATATGTCAGTGAATGGCGGAACAGTAGGTGACTTGGCACACTTATTGACACTGCCAGGATCTGCTTCATTACTTCAAACGGGTACTGGTGACTATTCAGAACTTGCTCAATCAATCAGAGAAGGTTATGATGTTACGGAACCGAATGCTCATGGCTGGCAAAATATGAGTGGTAAAAATAATCGTTATTGGTATACAAAAGCGCATCATGCTGAAAAAACTATGCTCAAAGCTTTAGATGAGTTTTCACGAAGTTCAAAAACGAATGCTGCTGATACACGATGGCGAGTGTGTTGGTATCCACTCGCTAGTTCAATTGGTGTCGATCATGTTCAAGGCTGGTCCAATGTTGAATCAAAAGTATTTGATGCGATTAATATCTATAAAGATTCAATGGGACATTCTGATGAGCCAAAAATTCAAGCAGTAGCTGAACTTGCAAAAGGTATGGGTCTTTCTGCTTCTGAACTACCAGCATGGAGAAAAACAGCGGCTAAATTGATTTTACTGTTTTCTGATGAACAAGACGGTCCTGGTCAAAATAACATAGGTTCTCCAGCACATTATAAAAATCCGTCAGACCCTGAATATTATATAAAACATTTGACTGTGCCTGGTGAAGAAATTGGTCTTATTGTGATGGATGGAGACCGTGATACAAGCTTTAAAGATCCTTCAGATCCTGCTTACAACGCAGGTAATGCTGTGTACAAAAAAGATAATTTACAAGATGCGGTTGCTCTCACATCAAAGTATGGTGGTTATCTTGGAAAATTAAGAATCTCATCAACAGGTTCTGATATTTCAGATGAAGTGGAAAATGCTTTTGATAATTATAAGGCTGGTGTTCGTTTTAATCTTCTTTCATCAATTCAGAACCCACAAATTTTGACATCAAACTTGGTAGCAAATACGGCTTCGGGTAATCATGCATCTGGTACAATGGTTCCAATACCATATAATGATTTGATTCCTTATCCGAATGCTGCTACAACTTGGAGAAGAAGAGCCGTATTTGATGCTGAACTTGATAATGCGGCTGTGAATTCTTTGGGTGTGTCTTATATCATATTATATGTTTCAGTATTGAATTCATCAGACATGGAAATCATGAGAAGAGAAGTGAGAATTCGTGTTACTTAAAATAGAATAACTAAATATGATTATAAAATCTTCTCAAAAAATCTATAAAAACATTTGAATAAAAAACTATGGCAATTATTGGCAGCCTTTCTTTAAAGAATACAGTGGTGTTGAATACAGCACCACTCACATACCAGGTTTGGTTGAATCTTGTTTGTTCATCCACAACAACTGAAATTACAACACTTGATATCTATGATGGTGGTATTTTAACAGATACAATCAATGTTCCTGCTACATCTCCACCAACAACTGTATTGGGCAATGCTGTTACTCCACATATGGTTGGTGTCACAGCATCTGCTACAGGCTGGCATACTTATGAAGTAGACGTAAAAAATTCTTCCTCAGAAAATCGACGTTTTTCTGTTACTGTATATCTTGATTTGGCAAGTCCTGTTGTAAATGATTTTTCAATTAAGAAAATTTCAAAAAGTGGTGGTGATTATGTTATTGAATTTAATATGGATATAGATGATGATTCTGGTGTTTCAAAAATTATATTACATAATGACACTAACGGTGATTCTTCAGTACAAACGATACCAGTAGGTCTTACGAATTTTGTTGGTTCTCAGTCAATTCGTATGCCAGATATTCCTTTCAACAATAATACGACTAAAGATTTTTATATTACAGTTCATGATTATTCTGGTAATTCAGTTGATAGTGCTTTGCTTCCAATCTATTTCACAGATATTCCTCCTTCAATTACTAGTTTTAACATCACATCAATTTCACAAACAGCAACTCATTATCAAATTGACACTCAACTAGTAGCTTCATTTTCAGCACTTCAACACTTAACAAAATATTCAGTTACATTTGAAAATCCATCACCAACTTGGGAAACACTTATTTCAGCAGTTTCACCTACAACAATCAATAAAACTTTGCTTGTCCCGAAATCAGAACCTGCTGGTATAAAAACTCTAACAGCATATGTAGAGGATAATTATCTCAATCAATCCGTACCAAGAACAGTTTCATTTGATTTAGATAAATTACAACCGCTTGGTAATATTAATATGGATTTTGCTGAGAAGATAGGATCAAATTACTATGCTAATTTACACTTCACTGCAACCGATGCTGGAAAAATAGCAGCCTATTCATATAGCCTAGTCGGAGCAACCGCTCTTACTACATGGAATCCAGTCTCACCACCTACAACAAACTTTAGTTTAAAAAAGACTTTGAATTTAGGATCTTCTGGATCTTCAATGATTTATGTCAAGTATCGTGACTTTTCAGGAAATGAATCTCCTGTGTATCAAGAATTTATGGAAATTGATACCTCACCGCCTTCATGTAGTTTTTCATTTTCTCACGGTGAGCAAAGACCAGACCTTGATTATGAGGCATATTTTGATCTGATTGGTCAAGATATGAATCCTGGAGGAGCAATCAAGTTTATTCGTTTCTTTGGTGAAAATGCTAATACGGGTAATCTTGTTTCGGGTCATTCAAATAGTTGGGTTCAAGTCACTGAAACTCAAAACTTGATTGAACAAAGACCCTTGATCATTCCTCAGACAGAACACGAAGATCCTATTGATTTTTATTATCAAGTAAGAGACCGCTTTGGAAATGAAAGCACACCTGTAAATGTTCAGAGAGTACAATTTGATAAAACCTCTCCATCAATTAATACGTTCTCATATGTAGACGTTACAAAAGGAGCTACAGATTATCGTGTATTCGCAGAGTTTGAGGCGGTTGATAATTTTGGTATAGCAGCATTTCGATATGCTTTTGACAATATAACTTTAGCACCGTGGATAGCTACAACAAGTACAACTCATCTTATACAGCAAATTTATCTTGATGTACCTGTAACTGACTTAAATGTTCCTAAAGATTTTATAGTTCAAGTAAGAGATGTTTTTGGTAATGAAAGTTTAGATTCAATACTACCAGTTAACGTCAATGACGTTCCTCCGTCTGGTTCAATCAGTTTTGCTGGAGGCGCTCTTACAGCAACTGATTATATAATGACATTTCAATTAGATGCAATGGACCCTGATCCAACAGACAATGTATATTGGTATTCTCTTGAAGTTGATGATGTCACAATTGTAAATTGGAAGCCATTTACAAATGCTAATAGTGTTGTTTCAGAGACAGTAAATTTATTATTACCCAGAACAAGTACTGGTCGGCATGATTTTTATGTGAGATATGCTGACAAATATAAAAATGAAAGTCCTGTATATAATATTCAATACGACCTTGATGCAATTACAACAGTAGGTGGTATTGATTTAGTCAATGTAGAAAAAAGTGGAACTTCTTATGCAGCAAATGTTGCCTTGTTTGCTGTTGATAATCGCAAAGTTCAATCTTATATAATTGAAGATAGTATAACAACCACACCCACCGAATATGCAATTGTTCCTCCTGTTCAAATTTTTGATGAAAATGTTTTAATTCCAATTGGTTCAAGTGCTGGACCAAGATGGGTGAAAGTTCAATACAAAGATAACTTTGATAATCTTTCAAATACATATCAAATTGATTTTGATTTAGATACTACTTCACCAAACGCAAACATTTATTTTGCAAGTTCAACATCAAATCTGACACACATGTTCTTTAATTTTGATTTGAACATGAAAGATAATCATCAATTATATGAATATAAATTTTGGTCTTCAGAAGTTATTGAACCCACTGATTGGACAAGAATACCAAGAGCAAATACAGTAAGCATAAACACAACATTTCCAATACCAAAAGGAACACCAAATCCAGGTTTTTTCTGGAAAGTAAAAGATTTCTTTGGTAATGAATTTTATGATACTGAAATCAAAACAATTACTACAATGCCACCCTCTTCTAAAATGGAGATAAGCTCAATTGTTTATAATTTGGGTGGAATAAATGTAGGTGTTGATTATGATTTACTTGCTTGGCCTGGCTCTACTGTTGATAAATTTTTGATTGATGTAAACATGGGTATGGATTCATTTGAAATTGATGTATTACCTAATCAAGTAAATCCTACAGGAACCTTTCATTATAATTTTCCTCTGTCTACCACCTTTGCGAGATTTGATTGTTTTGGTACTTCAGATTATGGCTATCAAAATGTTGTTGCGAATACAGTAACTACACTCTTTGATAGTGTTGTGCCTGAGGTAACTAACGCTACCTTCTTGGGTAGTTATGGTGATATGGCAGATTATATTTTACAGTTCCGTGTTGCTGGTCATGATACAGGAAGTGGGCTTCGCAAGGTCAGAGTAAGTATTCCGACCACGCCGGATGTTGTCTATGCGATGCCTTTGACAAATATTATGGATGAAATAATCAATGTTCGTGTTCCTGGAACATTTGCCGGGAATATGGTTTCACCCACAATATATCTTGAAGACTTATTAGGAAATCAGTCAGTTGGAAATACAATACCAAATATTTTCTTAGATGGTTCAGGACCTACGATTGCTAATTTGGTTGTCAATTTTAATAAAACTTACCCTTCAAGTTCATTTCCAGCTCCACCGATTGGATCAAATACAAGGTTTATTGATGTTACTTGGGATGCTTCAGATTTTTCAGAAATCACACATTATTATTATTCAAGAAATGTAAATGAAACATTCAATCATCTTACATGGACACCAGTAACTCCAAATCGAAAAAGAGTTGATGTAACTGAAACAGTTAATCTAGACACAATTGGTATACCAGAAGGCTTAGGTGGATTTTTTGTTCACACTAAAGACCGATTTGATAATATAAGTACTGCTGGAGTATCTTTTGAATATGATAAAACACCACCCACAATCAATACAACATTTTTAAATCGCATTGAAAGAGCCAATGTTGCCGGTGTAGATCATTTTATAGTGCCTTATCAAGTAACTTATAATGATAATTATTCTTCAATTGTAAAAAGAGTTGATTGGCATCAAATTGGAGGAGTTTGGTCATCTGCAAATGTTGTCAATTTTAGTCCAGATGTAATTACAAATACAAGTATTGAAAGATATGCTATACCTGTTGGTTATCATGGGTTTACAAAGATTAATACAGCAGTCATGGACCGCTTTGAAAATCTATCAGCAAATGACAGTTTTCAAGTATTTTTAGAAGATCAACCACCTGTAATCAATTATACAACATTAAATGCTGGTGCTGCTTATACTACAAATAAAAATGTTCTTCTTCGTGTTGATATGTTAGATGACCGTGGTGTGACTGAATATCACGTATCAAATACAGCAAATGTATTTTGGGATTCACCTGGCTGGGCAACAATTCCTTTGTCTCCAGCAACATCAATCACATCTACATTTAGCATTGATTTAGAAGCAATTGGATTTGACCAAGGGACTTGTAATGTGTATACACATATTAAAGATTTCTGTCAAAATGTTTCAAACAATATTTCAACAATCATTTATGATTATGAACCACCTGAAGTAGTCAGTTTCAAAATTGAAAAATTTGTAAGAACACCTTCAACTTTTGATATTACTCTCAACGCAATTTGTTATGATGTTACTTCAGGACTTCATGATTACTATATTTCTCAGAGTAGTATTGAAACAACTTTCAATCCAGTACCAGGAGCACCTGTTATTGGTAATTCAGTGAATACTACAACTTTCAGTGAAATACAACAAGTTTCGGTTCGTGATGCTGGCTGGAAGTTTTTCTATTTTGAAGCTCATGATGCCGCTGGAAATCTTTCAGTAAAAGCAAATACAAAAATGTATATTGATACATTAGCACCGATTGCGAGTGTATTTGAACCAATCGATGGACCAACAAAATATTATCTATCACCAGCAAATTCAACATTTAGCTATCAAGTAGCAGATGATTTCGCCTTAGCCGCTCTTGGTTGGCAATTTGATGGTGCTACACCAACTATGTTTGCTACATATCCTGCGCCAATCGGTTTGAATCCAGGTACGCTTACTGATATTGGAACATTTAATGCTGTAAATCTTGGTACATTGACCGATGGTGAGCATACAATCAACTTAGTAATTGTTGATCAAATGGGTAATCGTGTTGCAGTTCCTTATGATTTCTATTTTGATGGTACTGCTCCTACAATTAATCGTTTTGAAATTATTGAAACAATTGCTACCTCAACACCTGGTACTGACTTCAAGGTAGAATTTGCTGTTGACATTGAAGATTATGCTGGCATTTCTCATTATAATATTCTTGATAATGGCATTTTAGCAGCAACTGTTCCTGTCAATAAAAAAGACCTAGACGCAACACCGACAATTGATGTCTCACTCTCCACTCTTTTTGGACCTTCGGGAATGGATATGCAGTTTATGGTGTTAGAAGACATGTATGGTTTGAAGAGAACAGATTGTCTAGTAATTGTTTCTGGTTATGATGGTTCAGGGGCATCTCAAGATAAAATTATTGCTTTGGCAAGTGCTAAGTCTGGTGTGCCAATTTCAAAGCTAACCTTCACGCATTTAGGACAATCATCAGGACCTACTGACCCAACTGATATCAATTTCTGGCATCGTGATTCAGTAAAACATCGGGCTGGAACTGATACACTTCAATCTCAAATTGCGAGTTGGGATCCTGCTGCTGTAACAGTTACACCACCTTATGATATTATTCAAATTGATTCCGTTCTCGATGAACACACTGAGAGTGAATTTGCTGTATACTTAAGAAATCATCCAACAACTACAATATTTACAGATACAATCAACACAACAAATGAATGGAGTGAAATCTTTCTTTCTCCAATGTATGCGGATGCTTCTTCAACTTCTGAAGTTCATGTCTTCACACTTCAAGCTTTTGATTATGCTGGTAATATGCAAGAGCAAGAAATACATCAATTATTTCATGACGGTACGGCTCTTACAATTAGCAACTATCTTGTGGGTGGCGCAGCATCGGTTCTTCGCACCTCATACACATCTGAAACATTTACAGCAGACCTTGAATCACCCGTCAAGATTATTCAAACTGCTTTGACAATTCAAGATAGTAGTGTTGTTGACTTTTACAGTCCGTTCTGGGAGGATATAGCAACACCTTCACAAATTATTTCGTTTACAGATACAAAATCAATCAATCAGTTTGCTTTGACAGATACGTCACCAAACAATAAAGTTTATCTTCATATCAAAGATGCCTGTGGACATATGACTTCAAGTGTTGTTGATGTAAATGTTGCTGTGAATAATCCTGCGATCAAAAATGTTTCTTCTCCAATTAATTTAACGAGAGAGGGTCATTATTATGTGGGAACAATTACTTTTGATGTAGAAACAAAACCATAAGGAATAAAGAATGGCAGCACCAAAAATTGTTAATATACACTTTTGTTACCATGGCGGTTTTGGATTAGATAAGAATGGGTTTCTTGATAGCGCCCATGCCAGTTTTAGTCCTCCAGTAGATACTGCTAGAGAAGCTATTTTTATACTTGAATTTGACCAACCGTTGGATAGTACTGCAATTAATACTTTGGTGTCTTCAGGTACATACCCCGTGGGTGTTGTCTCTGATTCTCAAATAACTTCAATCACAGGTATTAGTGCCTGGAGGGCGGGAGTTTATGCAGCAGGTTTCATCAATTATGAGTACTGGTTGCATTATGATGAGTTACACAATTTTTCACCAATATCTTTTGATGCAAATGGTCTTGGAGCTTTCACTGGACCTGGAAATTTAAATTTATTGAACAGCAATCTTTCCAGTTCAGTTCCTTTTAACCATTGTACATATGTTAGACTTCCCGCGGGTAGGATTCAGCCCGGACACAGATATGGCCTTTGGTATATACCAGAACACATTACAGCTGGTGGAGTAGGAATGGCTGGGTCTCCTCCAGGAGAGCCAGCCAGCAAGGCTACGTGGAATCAAGATTATACAGAATTGCGTTTGGATTTTAAAGGTACGTTGGTTTTACCAGACACCACAAAACCAGAAATTGTTTCAATTACTCCATCGACTGGAACTAATTTAACTGCCTATGAAGGAAAAGATGTTCAAGTCAATTCTTCACTTGCAATAAAATTCAGTGAAGATGTATCAATTGCAAGTAACGCATTCTTTTTTTCTAAAGAAGCAGACAGAGGGGCTGTTTATAGTAATTGGTCACTAGGTATTCCATATACCATATCGTATGATAGCAGTACTTATACAGCGACTCTCACTCCTAATTCACCTCTAGATCCCGGAGAAAAATATCTTTTAGCTCATTATACAAACACTCGTACACAAGATGGTGCGGGAAATAGTTTAGAAGGTAGCATGTTTACTGCCGGGTATGAATTCACTACACTTGCTGCTTCATCACCACCAAAAATTGTTAACATACATTTTTACTATAGTGGTGGTTCTGCACTAGATAAAAATGGATTACTTGATGATGTTACTTCAGCTT
>Ga0181576_10001188_pt1 | contig 19886 bp, 15 predicted proteins | sample 101ome_22_FD_132464 | JGI IMG/M metagenome (GOLD analysis project Ga0181576, IMG submission 132464) | Coastal salt marsh microbial communities from the Groves Creek Marsh, Skidaway Island, Georgia - 101412BT metaG (megahit assembly) | ecosystem: Environmental > Aquatic > Marine > Intertidal... | reverse complement strand
GCGATCTTCGCTTCGATTTCCGCCAGACTCATATTGTCAACGTCACGCATCACCGGTACCACAAGCCCGCGTTCGCTCGAGACCGCGACGCCAACGTCCTGATAGCCGTGATAAACAATATCGTTACCGTCAATGGATGCATTCACAACCGGGAAACGCTTGAGTGCTTCCACCGCAGCCCGAACGAAAAACGACATAAAGCCGAGTCGGGTGCCGTTATGGCGTTTCTGAAACTGGTCCTTGTATTTGTTTCGCAGATCCATAACCGGCTGCATGTTGACCTCATTGAAGGTCGTCAGCATGGCGGTATTGCGTGTGGCGTCGAGCAAACGCTCTGCTACACGGGCGCGCAGTCGCGTCATCGGCACGCGTCGCTCAGTACGCCCTTCCGGCGAGCTCGGTGCCAGGGCACCAGCCGGCGTCGAAATTTCAACCGTTTCTGCCGGCGCCGGAGCGCTTGCAGCCGCTGCAGTGGTCGCTGCGGGTTTAGTCTTCATAAACGCCACAACATCTTCCTTGGTGATCAGGCCGCCCTTGCCGGTGCCGGTGATCGAGGCCGCTGAAAGATCATTCTCGGCGATCAACTGACGCGCAGCGGGGCTGACCCGAGCGTCGTCATTCTGAGGGGCCGCGGCAGCTTCAACCGGCGCCGCTGCAGTAGCGGTTGCAGCCGCACCGACAGCAAAGCGTCCGATAATCTCAGTGCTCAACACCGTTTCGCCTTCGCCCTTGACGATGTCTGTCAGGGTTCCATCGTCTGGTGCAACCACTTCCATCACAACCTTGTCGGTTTCGATTTCGACCAGCACCTCGTCGCGCGAACAGGCGTCGCCTGGCTGTTTATGCCATGCGGCTACCGTGCCCTCAGCAACTGATTCCGGGAACTGTGGCGCTTTGATTTCAATACTCATCAGTCAACTTCCTCCGTGAGATTCTTTCGCCGTTCAATTCGGCGCGCGATGCACGTCATAACCGAGTGCATCGCCCAATAATTGCTCGAGTTGTGCGTTGTGTAACGCACTGTAACCGGCCGCAGGGGCCGCCGATGCCGGTCGACCGGCATAACCAACGGCCATACCCGGCTTGAGGCCGCGCACCACATGCTTGAGGTGATGCAGGGTGCTGTACCAGGCGCCCTGATTCTGTGGCTCTTCCTGACACCACACCGCATTTTTCATGTTCACAAACGGCGCGATCGCTTCTCGCAGTTCATCTTCCGGGAACGGATAGAGTTGCTCGATACGAACAATAGCCACATTGTCGAGACCATGCTGGGCTCTTGCGTCACACAGCTCGTAGAACACCTTGCCACTGCACATCACGACGCGATCGATTTTCTCTGGATCAGCAAGCGCGTCCTTGTCGAACAGCACGTTACGGAACGATCCCAGCGACAAATCCTCAAGCGTTGAGATTGCATCCTTGTGCCGGAGCAAGCTTTTCGGCGAGAACACGATCAAGGGCTTACGAACCGGCCGCAGAACCTGCCGGCGCAGCAAGTGATAAATTTGCGCCGGCGTGGTTGGTACGCAGACCTGAATATTTTCTTCCGCACTCATCTGCAGGAAGCGCTCAAGGCGAGCGGAGGAGTGCTCCGGCCCCTGCCCTTCATAGCCGTGCGGCAGCAACATCGTCAGACCGCACAAACGCTGCCACTTGAGCTCACCGCTGGTAATGAACTGATCAATTACCACCTGCGCATTGTTCGCGAAATCACCGAATTGTGCTTCCCAGATAATCAGCGCGTTGGGCTGAGTGGTGGCGTATCCATACTCGAAGCCCAGTACGGCCATCTCGCTCAGCAGGGAATCGTAGATATCGAACTTTGGCTGTCCCTCGGCCATGTGCTGCAAAGGCACATAGGACTCGCCTTCTTTCTGGCTGTGAACCACCGCGTGGCGATGCGAGAATGTGCCCCGACCGACATCTTGACCGGTGAGTCGAACCTGTATGCCCGCATCCAGCAGCGTCGCATAGGCGAGCAATTCGGCATAACCCCAGTTCAACGGCATAGCGCCCGCGGTCATTTTGCGACGATCCTCATAGATCTTCGCGACCTGTCGCTGTACGACCACGCCTTCCGGAATCTCGGTGGTCTTGGCGCCGATCTCACGCAATTTGGATAGCGGCATGGTTGTGTCGCAGGCCTGCGACGGGTTCTGGCCGATGTACGGTGTCCAATCGACATACATCGCGGTATTCGGCTCGGTGACGAGGCTCTTGGCAACATGCTTACCGGCTTCGAGCAACGAGCGATACTCGTCCTGCATTGCCCTGTCTTCGCCATCAGCAAGCACGCCCTCCTCGGTCAGGCGCTGCGCGTAGATAGCCCGCGTGGTCGGATGATTGCGTATCTTGTTGTACATGAGCGGCTGCGTGGCAGCAGGCTCGTCAGCTTCGTTGTGTCCACGACGCCGGTAGCAGACCAGATCAATCACGACGTCTTTACGGAATTCCTGACGGTAATCCATCGCCATCTGGGTGACATACAGCACCGCCTCGGGATCATCGCCATTGACGTGGAAGATCGGCGCCTGAACCATCTTCGCGACATCGGTGCAGTACTCGGTTGAGCGGGCATCTTCGCGACGGCTGGTGGTAAATCCAACCTGGTTGTTGAGCACAATGTGAATGGTGCCACCGGTCACATAGGCACGCGTTTGCGACATCTGGAAGGTTTCCATGACCACGCCTTGTCCGGCAAACGCGGCATCGCCATGCACAATAATCGGAACAACCTGATCGCGGTCGACATTACCACGGCGATCCTGACGGGCACGAACCGAGCCTTCTACGACGGGTGAAACGATCTCAAGGTGCGACGGGTTAAACGCCAGCGCCATGTGTATCTCGCCACCGCGCGTCATCACATTCGAGGAGAAGCCCTGGTGGTATTTGACGTCACCAGAGCCCTGATAAATCGCTTTACCTTCGAACTCGTCGAACAGACTCGCCGGGTTCTTACCGAAAATATTGACCAGTACGGCGAGTCGACCTCGGTGAGCCATGCCGACCACGAGTTCCTTGGCGCCGTAACCACCGGCACGCTGGACTAATTCGTCCATCATCGGGATAAGGCTTTCGCCCCCTTCAAGCCCGAAGCGCTTGGCTCCAGGGAATCGCGATGCCAGATACTGTTCAAGACCCTCGGCCGCAGTCAGACGCTCAAGCAGATGTTTTTTTACGTCAGGCTCATAGGCCGGCGCTGATCGCACGCTGTCGAGACGACGCTGGATCCACGTGCGCTCCTCGGTCGAGACAATATGCATGAACTCGGAGCCAATCGTATGACAGTAGGTGCGCTCGAGCGAATCCACAATTTCACGCAGCGTCGCTTCTTCTTTACCGATGTAGAACGAGCCGGTCTGGAACGTAGTATCAAAGTCAGCTTCAGAGAGCTGGTGAAAACTGAGCGCCAGATCCGGCACGTGTTCGCGCTCTGCCAAGCCGAGTGGATCGAGCATGGCCTTTTGGTGTCCGCGTTGACGGTAGGCGCTGATGAGCTGAACGACGCGAACCTGCTTACGCTCGTATTCGGTGCTCACGCCATCATGTTGGGCAGCATCGGGGCGGCGCTTCTGCCGTCCCAACAGCGCAAAATGCTCTTGCACTGTTGAATGCGGGATATCAATCTGGACCGCCTCAACGGTTGGCAGACGATCGAAGTAATCTCGCCACTCGTCAGGTATGGAATTGGGATCAAGCAGATAAGACTCGTACATGGATTCCACGTACGCCGCGTTCCCGCCCGAGATATGAGAACTGCGTCGAAGCAGCTCCATTACGCCCTGTTGCATTGCTTGTTGTCCTGCAAATAACCGTTGGTTACGACTGCTGAAGAAAAGGCTTTCTACAGATCCGGAGAGTTTAACGGAAACCGCAGCGCGACTCAGCAATTCGGTGCGCCAAAAACGACGATGGCGCCCTAAGGCGCCATCAAATCCGCAATATTTACGCGCTCAGGAACACTTAGGTTCCGCGTGCAAGCAACATGTTGCGAATGTGTCCGATAGCCTGCGTCGGATTCAAATGTTTCGGGCACACCGAGACGCAATTTTGAATACCGTGACAACGGAAAACACTGTATGGATCGTCCAACTCAGCAAGTCGGTCGTTGGTTGCAGTATCGCGTGTATCGGCAAGGAAACGATATGCCTGCAGCAAGCCCGAGGGACCAATGAAGCGGTCCGGGTTCCACCAGAACGACGGGCAGGATGTTGAGCAACACGCACACAAAATGCACTCATAGAGTCCATCGAGCTTCTCGCGATCTTCAGGGCTCTGCAAACGCTCGATCGCCGGTGCCGGCTGATCGTTGATCAGGTACGGCTTAACCTTCTCGTATTGCTCGTAGAACATGGTCATGTCGACGATCAAATCACGGATAACCGGCAAGCCAGGCAGCGGACGCAGCACCAGACGGTTGTTTTTCACCGTCTCAGACAGCGGCGTGATGCATGCCAGACCGTTCTTGCCGTTCATGTTCACACCGTCAGAGCCGCAAACACCCTCGCGGCAGGATCGGCGATACGTCAACGACGGATCCTGCGCCTTGAGCAGCTCAAGCACATCGAGAACCATCAGGTCCTTGCCACCGGTGTCGACCTGGATGTCCTGCATCCACGGCTCTTTATCGGTTTCCGGGTTGTAGCGATAAATACTTACTTGCAACATATCCAGCCCCTTCTCAGTACGTACGAACTTTGGGTTCGAAAGTTGGAACGGTCTTCGGCGTGAAGTTGACTCCACGCTTGGTCACCTGTTTGGTCTCTGCGCTGTAAATTGAGTGGCAGAGCCAGTTTTCGTCATCACGATCCGGGTAGTCCTCACGGGCATGCGCGCCCCGGCTTTCGGTTCGCACGCTGGCCGCGATCGCAGTCGATTCGGCGACTTCCAACAGGTTCTGTAGCTCGAGCGCCTCAAAACGGGCGGTGTTGAACACATCGCTCTTGTCCTTGAGGTGCAGATTTTCGATGCGCGGACGCAAGTCTTCGAGCATCTTGACGCCTTTGTCCATGTACTCGCCCGAGCGGAATACACCGAAGTAGTTTTGCATGGTGCTTTGCAGCTCAGAGCGCAAGGCGGCAACCTCTTCGCCCGAGGTCGATTCATTAAGACGGTTCAAGCGAGCCGATGCAGCCTCAACGTCGGTGTCGGATGCGTCGCGGTAATCAATACCCTCTCCCAGCGCCTTCTCAATGAACAGGCCTGAAGCACGACCAAACACAATAAGATCGAGTAGCGAATTGCCACCCAGACGGTTTGCGCCGTGTACCGACACACAGGCCACTTCGCCACACGCATAGAGACCTTCGACGACTTGATCGTTGCCGTTTGTATCCATCTTCAGCACCTGCCCATCCACATTGGTTGGCAGACCGCCCATCATGTAGTGACAGGTTGGCACAACCGGGATCGGTTCTTTGACCGGATCCGCGTGAGCAAAGGTACGCGACAACTCGCAAATACCGGGCAGACGTGAATTCAGGATCTCTTCGCCCAGGTGATCAAGCTTCAGATAAACATGATCTCCGTTCGGGCCACAGCCACGACCAGCGAGGATTTCGAGCACCATTGATCGAGCAACCACATCGCGGCCCGCAAGATCTTTTGCATTCGGCGCGTATCGCTCCATGAATCGCTCGCCGTCTTTGTTCAGGAGGTAGCCACCCTCACCCCGACAGCCTTCTGTGACCAGCGTACCCGCACCGGCAATGCCGGTCGGGTGGAACTGCCACATCTCGATATCCTGCACCGGAACGCCCGCCCGCAGCGCCATACCGATACCATCACCGGTGTTGATATGTGCGTTGGTGGTAGAGGCATAGATGCGTCCGGCACCACCGGTTGCCAGCACAGTTGCTTTGGACTTCACGTAAACCGTTTCGCCGGTCTCCATGCAGATCGCAATCACACCGACAACCGAGCCGTCCTGGTTCTTGACCAGATCGACCGCGAACCACTCGTTCAGAAAAGTTGTTTTGTTCTTGAGATTCGCCTGGAACAGCGTATGCAACAGTGCGTGCCCGGTTCGGTCCGCTGCTGCGCAGGTGCGCGCGGCTTGACCACCGTTGCCATAATCTTTGGACTGACCGCCGAACGGACGTTGATAGATGCGTCCGTTTTCTGTGCGGGAGAATGGCAGCCCGAGGTGCTCCATCTCGAATACCGCTTGCGGACCCACCGAACACATATATTCGATCGCGTCCTGATCACCGATGTAGTCGGATCCTTTGACGGTGTCATACATGTGCCAACGCCAATCATCATCTGGATCAGCACTGGCGATGGCGCAGGTAATACCGCCCTGAGCCGATACGGTGTGAGAGCGGGTCGGAAACACCTTTGAGATCACCGCGGTGCGGTAACCGGACTGAGACAGTTGCAGAGCGGCTCGCATCCCAGCTCCACCGCCGCCGACGATGACGCCATCGAAACTGATTGTTCTGAGTTTGGCCATTGATCAATTACCCCACAAAATGATGATGCCCCACACGAGGTAGGCAAACAAAACGAGGGCGTATGCGCCCTGGAACAGGACCCGCAGGAACGTGGCCTTAGGACCAAGCAAGCGAACGGTCAGATAGTCGGTACTGACACCCCACAAACCGATCCATGCATGCGCGATAATTGAGACCAGCGCCATCACGCTGAAGACCTTCATAGGCGTGCTGCTGAAATGTGCGGACCACACGTCATAGCTCGCGCCACCGTCGGTCAACAAAACACCCGCAATGCACAGCACGTACGAGAGCAGTACGACCGCTGTAAAGCGTTGGATCAGCCAATCATAGAGGCCACTGCGGCCAAAGCTGGTTACACTAGTTACCATATCCAGAACCCTGCCATAGCGATAAGAATTGCGGAAAACATGAACACGGCGTAAGCACCCAGAGTTCCACCCTCGAGTGTTTCACCGATGCCCATATCCATGATCAAGTGCTTGATGCCGGCAACCGTGTGATAAATCAGGCCAGCGGTCACCGCCCAAAGCACCAGCTTGGCAAGCGGAGCTGCCAACAATGTCTGGGCTTCTGCGAATCCTTCCGGAGACGCCAACGAAAGATCGAACAAATACAACAACACTGCGACGCCAGCCACCATGAAGACACCGGATACCCGGTGCAATATGGATGCTTTGGCAGTGATCGGCAGACTGATTGTGCCTATATCGAGATTAACGGGTCTATTTGCTTTCACGATCGGATTCCTGTCGAAGCCTCCCGGGGGAGTGATGCACGCCGCTTTAAAACAGCGCTCCGGACGCCGAACAGCCTCCTCAAGCGGTGCAGGTTCGAGTCGCGGCGGATTATAGATAGGCAGCGCCTTAGATTCAAACCTGCAGCCTCTCGCACTATTGAAGCCAACCTCTCGTAAGTTCAGGAATTTATTTGACATGATTGGACCTGCTTTATAAAGTGCGCCTTCCCCGCCCGGCCTCCCCCCGGGCATGCTTTTTTACGTCAGGGAGCAGCAATCACCATGTGCGCAGACAAAGCCGTACTGTCTATCGATGGCAAAAATCTCGAACTTCCAGTCCTCTCAGGCAATCTTGGCCCCGATGTCATAGACGTCCGTAGCCTCACGCCGAACGGCTACTTCACCTACGACCCAGGCTTTGTTTCGACAGCGTCTTGCGAGAGCAAAATCACCTATATCGACGGCAACAAGGGCGTTCTTCTGCATCGCGGGTATCCAATCGACCAGCTCGCGGAGAAGTCAGACCACCTTGAAACCAGCTATCTGCTCCTCAATGGCGAGCTGCCAACCAAGGCGCAGAGAGATGAGTATGTCAGCACCCTGATGCGTCATACCATGGTGCATGAGCAACTGCAGTGGTTCTATCGCGGTTTTCGCCGTGATGCGCACCCGATGGCCATCATGTGCGGCGTTGTGGGCGCTTTGTCGGCGTTCTACCACGATTCACTGGATATCACTGATGAACACCATCGCATGGTATCGGCGTTCCGCTTGATCGCGAAGATGCCGACGATGGCCGCAATGAGCTACAAGTACTCGATCGGTCAACCGTTCATGTACCCGAACAACTCCATGAGTTACGCCGAGAACTTCCTGCACATGATGTTCGGCAACCCGTGCGAGCCATCGCGTATCGATCCTGTGCTGGCGCGAGCAATGGACCGCATCCTCCTGTTGCATGCCGATCACGAGCAAAATGCATCAACCTCAGCGGTGCGTTTGACCGGTTCAACCGGAGCCAATCCGTTTGCGTGTATTGCTGCCGGTATTGCAGCCCTGTGGGGACCCTCGCATGGCGGCGCCAATGAAGCCGTACTGACCCAGTTGAACGAAATCGGCGATGAGTCGAAAATCGACGAATACATCAAGCGCGCCAAAGACAAGAACGATCCTTTCCGTTTGATGGGCTTTGGTCACCGCGTCTACAAGAACTTTGACCCACGTGCGAAGGTTATGAAACAGACCTGCGACGAAGTGCTCGGAGCGCTCGGGCTTGAGAACGATCCGCTGTTCAGGATCGCCAAGCGGCTTGAGAAAATTGCCACGGAAGATGAATACTTCGTCGAGAAGAAACTCTACCCGAACGTCGACTTTTACTCGGGTATTATTCTCAAAGCGCTGGGAATTCCTACCAATATGTTTACGGTTATATTCGCGACAGGTAGAACGGTTGGCTGGATTGCGCACTGGCACGAGATGGTTAGCGAATCCTACAAAATTGGTCGCCCGCGTCAGCTTTACACCGGAAGCGAGCAACGCGATTTCGTGCCGCTCGATCAGCGTGGCTGAGTATTCGTAGCCTTATAAAAAAACCCCGCATAAGCGGGGTTTTTTTATTGCTGTAGAAACTCAAAAGCCATTTCGGGAGCTAGTGCAGAAGCTTTGTCAGAAACTATAGTTGACGCCAAGGCTAAATACAGTCTGCTGCTGCACGATGACACCGTCGAAGCGATCGTCCAACTCAGCTCTTGCCCAAACCGGAATGTCGCCGATCAGCGCCATCGTTGAGATAGAACACGTATTCAGCGATGTTGCTGGCATGGTCGCCAATGCGCTCAAGGCTGCGCAGTGCCCACATCACGTTAAGAACCCGACTGATCGATCGCGGATCTTCCATCATGTAGGTAATAAGCTGACGCGTAGCGGAGCGATACTCCTGATCAACCTCTTTATCGCGATTGACGACGGCCAGCGCAGCGTCCGTATCAACGCGTACAAACGCGTCCAACGCTTCGCGGACCATCTCGCGGACGGTTGCTCCTATGTGGCGGATCTCGATATAGCCTTTGGGAGAAGCACCATCTTCAGCAGATTGGATCGCCAGCTTTGCGATTTTCTTCGCTTCATCGCAGGCCCGCTCAAGATCGCGAACGGTTTTGCTCACGACCAGAACCAAGCGCAGGTCAGACGCCGCCGGCTGACGCATCGCGATAAAGCGAGCTGCTTCCTCATCGGCATCGACTTCCATTTTGTTGATGCTTTTCTCGCGCCCACGGACTTCTTCAGCAAGATCGCTGTCGCCCTCTATGAGTGCCTTAATCGCATCTTCAATCTGGCGTTCGGCCAAACCACCCATCTCAAGTACTCTGGATTTGAGTCCTTTGAGTTCTTCATCAAAGCGGTGATGAGTGTGTTGGTCCAGATTGTTGTCCATGAGTCACTCCAATCAGCCGAAACGGCCCGTAATATATTCTTCTGTAAGTCGATGCTTCGGCGCGGTAAAAATGTCCCCGGTTTTGCCAATCTCAACCAAACGCCCTAAATGGAAATAGGCTGTGCGACTGGAGACGCGCGCGGCTTGCTGCATCGAGTGTGTCACGATAGCGATCGTGTAGTTCTCGCTGAGTTCAGCCATTAGCTCCTCGATTTTCGCGGTGGCTATTGGGTCCAACGCGGAACACGGCTCATCCATCAAAATCACCTCAGGGTCGATAGCGATGGTTCGGGCAATGCATAGTCGCTGTTGCTGACCGCCGGAGAGACCGGTGCCCGGACGATCCAACCGGTCTTTGACCTCGTTCCACAGCCCGGCACGTTGCAGGCTGCGCTCTACGATCTCATCGAGTTCTGATTTGCGATTGGTTATACCATGAATCTTGGGACCATAAGCGACGTTCTCGTAGATCGTCTTCGGGAATGGGTTCGGCTTCTGGAAGACCATGCCGACCCTTGCGCGTAATTGGACCACGTCCAAACCGGCGGCATAGATATCCATATCATCCAGCTTTAGCTCGCCTTCGACACGGCATCCCTCAATGGTATCGTTCATTCGGTTGAGACAGCGCAAGAACGTCGACTTGCCGCAACCACTGGGTCCGATCATCGCAATGATTTCATTCTGTGCAATATCAAAGCTGATGCCGTGGATGGCCTGCGCATCGCCGTAAAACACTTTCACGTCCCGGAAACTCATCCGCGGACTCTCAACGAACGCGTTTCCGACCGTCTTGATCTCGTTTAACCGCTTTGACGCTGCGTCCGCGCTGCTGATTCCTCCAGCAGCCGGAGTCATCTCGCTCGATCGTTCCTCAGCCATAAGTTCCCCAAATTGATATCTGGCAGGTCAGCAAGACTCTTACCATCGTTTTTCCAGCTTGCGACGCAAGTAGACCGCGAAGCCATTCATGGCAATCAAAAATATCATCAGCACCAAGATCGCCGCCGAGGTCAGTGCAACAAAACCGCGCTCGGGACTATCTGACCACAGGTAGATCTGTACAGGCAGCGCCGATGACGGATCCGTGATACCAGTCGGAACTTCAACGATAAAGGCCACCATTCCAATCATGATCAAGGGCGCTGTTTCGCCAAGCGCTCTGGCCATACCAATGATTGTTCCGGTCAGCATGCCGGGCAGCGCATTGGGTAATACATGATGCATAACCGTCTGCATTTGCGAAGCGCCGACTCCCAGAGCCGCCTCGCGAATGGATGGCGGCACCGCTTTGATGGACGCACGCGACGCAATAATGATCGTGGGTAGCGTGAGCAAGGTGAGGACAATGCCCCCAACCAGCGGCGCGGAGCGTGGCATTCCGAAAAACTGAATAAAAATGGCCAGTCCGAGCAAACCGAATGTAATCGAGGGTACCGCAGCAAGATTATTGATGTTCACCTCAATCAAGTCGGTTATCCGTGATCTAGGTGCAAACTCTTCCAGATAAATCGCGGCCGCCGCGCCTATCGGAAACGACAACAGCAGCGTCACCGCTAACATGAACAAAGAGCCTACGAGTGAACTCAAAATGCCGGCTGACTCGGGGTCCCGGCTATCGCCCATCGTGAAGAAATTGCTATTGAACCGAAATTCAACATCCCCGTCAGTCATCAAAGATTGCAACCACTTGATTTCACTTGCCCCAAGCAGCGGGCTCTCAGCCACGCTGATCGCATCCTCGGTTTCCTTGAGAAACGCGTCGACCTTGCTGTGCGCAAGCAGCCAGACCGTGTGCCGCTCACCAAGCATGGTCAGGTCTTTGATAACCATATCTCTGAGCTGATAACCGGCAGCGCTACCCATTAACCGCGACAGCTTGCGACGCTCCTTGCGGTTGCTGACCTCAGAGAAGCGCTCAGTGAGCGCAAGTCGAATAACACGATCCCAATCGGCGCCAAGTAATTCTTCATGGGATGGCGACGCACTGATGCCCAATTCATCTAACGACAACTCGATGCTTAGTCGAATGCTGGTTTGATAAAAGGCAGAATAGCCCTTGAGTGCAATATCGACGAACAAGAACGCAAGGCTCGCGAGCGCGATCGCAACAGCAAGCCGTCCAAAAAAACGAAAGCGTCGTTCCTTGGCATAGCGTCTGGCCAGGCCCGCCTGAACCAGTTCCATGGTATTGACGGAGGAGACTTCTTCTTTACTCATACTGTTCCCTGTACTTGCGTACGATATACAGCGCGTAGAAATTTAATGCCAGCGTCACGATGAACAGCATCAAACCCAAGGCAAATGCCGCGAGGGTTTTGGGACTGTCAAACTCCTGATCACCGACCAGCAGTGTCACGATTTGCACAGTTACCGTGGTCACCGAATCAAGCGGATTGAGCGTCAGGTTGGCCGACAAACCAGCTGCCATCACCACAATCATGGTTTCGCCGATTGCTCGCGAGGCCGCCAGCAATACTCCACCGACAATACCGGGCAGCGCGGCTGGTATGACCACTTTCTTGATCGTTTCAGATTCTGTTGCTCCAAGCGCCAATGAGCCATCACGCATCGACTGGGGCACCGCGTGGATAATGTCATCCGATAGCGAACTAACGAACGGAATGATCATAATCCCCATGACCAGACCGGCAGCCAGCGCGCTTTCCGACGACACACTAAGACCAAGCGATGTGCCGAGGTCTCTGACCAAGGGGGCCACAGTCAACGCAGCAAAAACGCCGTAAACCACCGTCGGGATACCCGCAAGAATCTCGAGAGCCGGCTTGAGTCGGTCCCGCCATTTTTTCTCGGCATACTCTGATAGGTAGATTGCTGACATCAACCCAACCGGAACGGCCACCGCAAGCGCAATAACCGACACCAACAGCGTTCCGGTCATGAGCGGTAACACACCAAAACGTCCGCTTGAGCCCTGCTGATCTGCGCGCAACGCTATTTGCGGGCTCCACTCCGTTCCGAACAAAAACTCAGAGATCGGAACCATGTCAAAAAATCGAATCGCCTCGAACAGCACGGACAGCAGAATACCGAGCGTTGTGACTACCGCGACGCCCGCGCAAATAAACAGCAGCGCTAACCAAATCCTTTCGACGGTTGCTCGCGCCACGAAAGTGACCTTGACGCGCGCAAAGCTCAGCGCCATGAGGACCAAACTTTGGAGGACCAACACTTGAGCCAACAGCGTTTGAGAGCTCGTCCTCATTGTCGCCAGCTGCTCTGCAAGTGCCTGAAGCTGCGGATCGAGGTGCGATGCAGAACTGCCTTGAGACGCTGCAATCACCGTGCTCATTGTCAGGTCGATCATGGCCTGATCAGCAGTCGTCAACAATTCTGCCGGCAGTTGCGGGTAAAGCGACTCAACCAACACGCTATCCTGAAGCGCGAGCCAAAGACAGAAAACAATCAAACCGGGAATCAGGATGCTCAGCGACATCCAGGCGCCGTAGTAAACCGGCAGCGATGCCAACTGACGGACGCCACCCAAAGGACCCGCCAGAGAGATGGATCGACGATATCCGACGTACTGACCCAGCGCACTGATCGCGACCAACAGGAGCAGTAAGTGGAGCGAATTCATTCAAACAATCCTAACAGTCCAAACTAAAAAACCGGATACCTGCGCCGAACGACTCCAAACGCACTCTATCCCAGAGCGTATCCAGAGGTTCGTCAACGGTACCCGGCAATCAAGTCTGTTTAATGACGTTGCGGTTACAGAGTCGTCATATTCTCGACGACATCCTGCAGTTCTTCAAACATTTCTTCCGGCAATGGTATCAGGCCGCGATCGGTGAGGTAACCTTCCTCGCCAATGGCGCGCTCACCGGTAAATTCCTTGACGAATTCCTGGATACCCGGGACCACACCGACGTGTTGCTTTTTGACGTAAAAGAACAACGGACGCGATACGCTGTAGCTCCCATCCGAAATAGTATCGAAGTCGGGGATTACGCCTTCGATTTCGGAGGGCTGCACGGTGTCGGCATTCTCTTCCAGGAAGCTATAGCCAAAAATGCCCAACGCATTCGAGTTGGCCGACAGCTTCTGGACAATCATGTTGTCGTTCTCGCCCGCCTCGATGTAGGCACCATCTTCACGAACGGCCATGCATATTGCGCTGAACTTGTCCTTGTTGGTTTTCTTGAGTGATTCGATCCAACCGAAGGACTCGCAGCCTGCTTCCATCACGAGCTCCGCAAACGCGTCACGCGTTCCGGAGGTCGGCGGCGGGCCCAATACCTCAATTTTCGCTGCCGGGAGTGCGGGGTTAACCTCGTTCCACATGCTGTAAGGATTGGCTATCGTCGTCTCCGATCCGTTGGGGTTTGGAATATCCTTGGCCAGCGCGAGGTAAACGTCTTTTCGGCTCAATTTGTACTGCGTGGCGTCAGTCGAATTCGCCAGAACAATACCGTCAAACCCGATTTTGATTTCCACGACGTCGGTCACACCGTTCGCTTTGCAGTCGGCGAGCTCGGACGATTTGATAGCTCGGCTTGCATTGGTGATATCCGGGTAGTTCACCCCGACCCCACCGCAAAAAAGTTTCATGCCGCCGCCGGTTCCGGTGGATTCAACGCGAGGCGTTTTAAAGGTGCCGGTGCGACCGAAGCGCTCGGCGACAACCGTCGAGAACGGATAGACCGTTGAAGAACCCACAATGCTGATGCCATCACGTTGTGCATGTGCCACGGAGGACGCAAGAAGTGCTGCTGCGAAGCCAGCAAGTATCGATTTTTTCACGAAAAACTCCTGAATAGAACACGTGTAAAAGCAGACCCGGCCGGCCTGTGAAGAACCGCTCTGGCGGCGCTTAACTAACTGTCGCGAGCATATTATGACAGGATTGTTACACTTATATGACGATTGTCAGCGGTGGCTCACGCGCTAAGCGCGTCCGTGTAGCGCTCGAGCGGAAGATAACAGCTGAAGGTGCTGCCTTGATCGGGGTAACTGTCTATTTCCAGACGTCCGTTCAGGTTTCGCAGTGCATGCTTGACGATTGCCAAGCCCAACCCGGAGCCGCCTCGCTCGACGGAACGGCTTTTGTCCGCTCTGTAAAAACGCTCTGTCAGGTGCGGGATGTGCTCAGGATCAATACCAATCCCATCATCAACAACCTCAAACAACAGTTCACCGGTCCCGAGCGCCTCGAGACGAACGGAAATATTGCCGCCCTCATGCGTATATTTGACCGCATTGAAGATGAGGTTTGAAAAGATACTCTCAAGCTCCACTCGTCGAGCCAGATACGATCCGGTGACAGTGCCGCAATCAAGCGTGATGTTGCGCTTGTTATCACTGGCGGTATTGGCATTCTCGACAATCGACTCGAGCAGCGCGCACAGAATAACCATTTCCTCGCTGTCCGAGCCAACCGAACCGCCAACCTCGAGCTTGGAAAGTAACATCAAGTCGTGGAGCAAATGTTCCATTCTGCGCGTCTGACCGCGCATCTGCGACAAGACACGTTCAACCATCGGCGAGTCACTCGACAAAATCGAGTCGAGCGTATCGAGATAACCCGCAATTACCGTCAGCGGTGTTCTCATTTCATGGGACATGCTCGACACGAAGTCTTGGCGCATCGATTCAAGTCGCTTGTAGGACTCAATGTTACGGAAAAACACTACTTTACTGGCATCACCGAAGCGCCCAACCCTGACTTCGAGGGGAATGCTCTGCGCTCTGGGACTTTGGATCTCAAGCGCCTCATCAAACTCGTTTTGGTCTAAATATGCTTCAAGTTCGGCCACGCGGACCAGGTCACAAAGAGGCAGACCCGTATCTTTCGGATAGCGCAGTCCAAGCAGCTGCTCCGCCGGTCTGTTGCACCACTGGATGCAGTGCGTTTCGTCAATCACAACCACCGCATCGGGCAACGCTGAATAGGACGCCTGAAGCAGCTCAACGCGTTCCTGAAGGTGATCGATCATGCGGATGTCTCGTTTGCGCTTGCTCGATAGCGCATCGGAAATATCACCCCAGATACCAGCTCTGAACGGAGATAGCGGCTCGCTACTCTCAATCCAGCGTTGCATTCGCAAAAGATCAAAGAAATAAATGGCGCTGTGAAACAACAGCGCGACGACAAGACCCTCGAGCGCATGAGCGAACGCCGAGCCGACCAGATAGCCGGTCGTGACAATCGCGATAAAGAAAAAGACATCCCAACGCCAGCTCTGTCTGCTCGTCATGCACCACCGGTTCTATTTGAAAATCGATAACCCGTGCCCCTCACCGTCTGGACAAAGTCACCATAATCCGTATCGCCCTCACTCACGGGTTCAAGCGCTTTGCGTAAACGCCGGACGTGTACGTCTACGGTTCGCTCGTCAATATACACGTTTGAACCCCACACATTGTCCAGCAATTGACTCCTGGTGTAAGCGCGCTCAGGGTTTTTCATTAAAAAATTCAGTAGCCTGAATTCCGTCGGCCCCATTTCTATCGGCCTGTCTCCGGCAAAAACACGGTGCGAAACCGGATCCAAACGCAGTCCGCCGGCCTCGAGTGGCGAACCCTGCTCGCCCGCGGCTGCACGTCGCAACAGCGCTCGGATTCTGGCTATCAGCTCGCGAACGGAGAATGGCTTGCTGACGTAGTCATCAGCACCGCCCTCCAAGCCGCTCACCCGACTCGATTCCTCAACCTTCGCGGTTAACATAATGACCGGCAGCTTCTCGGTCATCTCCTCCCGGCGCAACCGTCGTAACAGCTCGTAGCCGTTGGTTTCGGGCATCATCCAATCGAGCAGAACAAGATCCGGGCGTTGATCGAGTATCTGCGCGTATCCATCACGGGCATTGGCCGCTTGCAAACATTCAAAGCCTGCAAGCTCCAGCGACAACTGAATCATATCCCTGATAGCGGCTTCGTCATCGACAATCAGGATTTTGTGTTTTTCACTCATGGCAAACCATTCAAATTAAGCGAGTGAAGCCATAAAACTTCAGTTATGTGACAGTTTGGTGAACATAGCGAATCATAAAGACCGCATGTTTGGTTCGTCCGCGCTCAAAGTCCGGATCGTAGCTTTGCGCTGTGACATCAGCAATATCAAGGTCAGGCAGGGCATCGTAATCCATCTTGAACCCCCTGCGATTTGTCGAAAACACCAAGGTCCCGTTCGGGGCTAACAGCGCTAACGCATGCTGGATGAGGTCGACATGATCGCGCTGTATATCGAGCGTGGTTTCCATGCGCTTGGAATTGGAAAAGGACGGCGGATCCAGGAATATCACATCCCACGTGCTGCGCTGCTCTTTCATCCAGCTCAGGCAATCGGCGCGAAGCACACGATGACGCTTGCGATCGAGTTGATTCAGCCGCAGGTTTTGCTCGGCCCAGTCGAGGTATGTCGCGGACATATCCACACTGAGCGTGTCTGAGGCGCCCGCGAGGGCAGCCTGAACCGACACCGACGCGGTGTAGCAAAACAAATTCAACAAGCGCTTGCCTTTGGCCAAATCCGCAACCATGCGCCGCACCTTGCGGTGATCAAGAAACAATCCGGTATCCAGATAGTCACGCAAGTTAACCAGCAATGTCGCCGGCCCTTCATGCACCTGCTGCATCTCGCCCTGGCGATCCTGACGCTGATACTGGGATGCTCCACGCTGACGACTGCGGGTTTTAAGCACAATCTGATCGGCGCCGACGTCAAAGACATCCGCAACGGCCGCGCGAACATCGTCCAGCCGTTTTTGGGCCAGTGCAGGTTCTATTGTTGCCGGTGCAGCATACTCCGCCAGATGAATCTGGTTACCGAAGCGATCGATAGCGACAGCGTATTCGGGAATATCCGCATCATAAACACGGTAGCAATCCGTTTCGGCCGATTTCAGCCATGATTTCAACCGCCGCATATTCTTGCGAATACGGTTAGCTACCATGCGTGCATCGTCGGTCATTTCCGGAATCGGCGGCGGCCTGCGTGTGCGATACGGATCAACCACCGTTCGCTCTTGCTTGACCGGCCCAAACACCAATAGTTTGCAGTCAATGGCGCCATTTCGGAATGCGTACTGTTTATCCCAGCGTAATCCGAGCTCAGCCGTCAGCGGTCCGTCAGCGGTAAGAACCGCGGCCTGCCAGTCAGCAAATTGGGTTTTGATGGTCGCGCCCAGGTCGTTATAAAGAGCGGTTAAACCTGCATCATCGCCGGAACCAATGCGCTCACCATACGGGGGGTTACACACCATGAGTCCGGGCGATAGACCGCTTGCGAGGTCACCTGCATCGAAACGCTGGGTCTCTATTCGAATCCAGTCCTGCAGACCGGCAGCCGCGACATTGTCTTGCGCACGTTCAACAACCCGCCAGTCGGCATCTGCACCGATGATTACCGGGCGCGGCCGTGACGCGGTCGATCGCGCACGCGCCTCGTCCAGCAGCATTTGCCAGAGGGCAGAATCATGATTTGGCCAGCGCCGCGGAGTCAGCTCACGTGCCAGCCCCGGTGCGGCATCCGCGGCCATTAACGCCGCTTCAATCAGCAGCGTTCCGGAACCACACAGCGGATCGACCAGCGCACCTCCTGAAGCTGCAATAGACGGCCATCCCGCCCGCAGCAGAATGGCCGCCGCAAGATTCTCTTTGAGCGGCGCGGCGCCAGTGGCCTGACGATAACCGCGGCGATGCAGCGCGCTGCCGCTAAAGTCCAGCGACAGCGTGCAGCGACCACGGTGCAAACGCGCAATGATGCGCAAGTCCGGGTCACGTAGCTCAACGTCCGGTCGCGTACCCGACACCCTGCGCAAGCGATCAACGATCCCGTCCTTGACCCGTCGCGCGCTGAACTGGCTGTTTCGAAGCTCATCGGAGGTTCCGATGAAATCGATAGCCAGCGTTGAGCCCTCGGTGATGTGCTGCTCCCACGGCTGATCGACCACACCCCTATATAGTTCGTCAGCATCGCGCGCGTCGACCTCGGCTATCGAGAGCATCACGCGGCTTGCCACCCTGGACCAAAGGCATGCACGATAAAGGGACTCTAAATCATCGTTGAACGACGCGCCGCCCGCGGTTGGCCTCGCCGACTCGATCCCGGCGCTCTTCAACTCATCCGCCAGTAGCTCTTCCAAGCCTCGCGGACAGCTCGCAAATCCCCGCAACGGAGAGGGGCGCGGACGCACAATGTTCGACTTCTGAGCATGTCCCGTGCCAACGGGGGCACGCCTCTTAGGTTTCTTATCACTTTCAGACATGTTCATTATTACCAATTAGTCGTTCCATTTTGCTTGTCATTTTGTTGTCATGGACGGCCGGCCGCAACGCCGGAAACGCAAAACAACACCGCCCTGTACAACACCTCAAAGGAGTTGCAATGAAACGGCAAAAGCGTGATATGACGTCCCGTGCATTTAATCGTGGATACCAGATTGGCAGAACCGGTCGCTCTCAGGACCTTTGTCCCTACGAGCAGCTCGACTTGCGTGGCCAATGGATGGCGGGATGGCGCGATGGCCGTAATGCATTCCTGGAGGGTTGCACCGGCGTTGCCGGTCTCGACCGCATGGCCGTGTAATCTCGCCGAGGCCGCCATTTCTTAACGAGTCGCTGCGATAGCTGTCGCAGCGTCATTGATGAGTTGCGGCCCGGCGTAGATAAAGCCCGTATACACTTGGACAAGGTCTGCACCGGCCTTGATCCGTTCGCGCGCGTCATCGCTAGACATGATTCCGCCCACACCGATGAGCGGAAGCTCGCCTGCGACATGCGTCGACAACAGTTTTATGACCTCCGTGGAGCGTCGCGTTAAGGGCGCACCGCTGAGCCCTCCTGCTTCGTCCCCGTGACGCATGCCGACAACCGCGTCGCGGGCGATCGTCGTATTGGTTGCGATCAGCGCATCGAGTCGATGACGCCTGACGGCATCGCACACCTGAAGTAAGTCGTCGTTCGCCATATCGGGGGCAATTTTGAGCGCCATCGGCACGTATTTACCATGCGCGTCCGCCAGTTGCTGTTGTCGCGCTCTCAACTGCGACAATAACTGCTCGAGCGGCTCACCGAATTGAAGATCCCGCAAACCCGGGGTGTTCGGAGAGCTCAAATTGACCGTTATGTAGCTCGCCAATGCATAGACTTTGTCGAGACAATGCAGATAGTCGTCAACCGCACGCTCTGCCGGGGTGTCTTTATTCTTGCCGATGTTGATTCCCAACACGCCGCGATAGGCGCTGGCCTTGACCCGATCGCACAGGTAATCCACACCCTTATTGTT
>Ga0181576_10001183_pt1 | contig 19896 bp, 10 predicted proteins | sample 101ome_22_FD_132464 | JGI IMG/M metagenome (GOLD analysis project Ga0181576, IMG submission 132464) | Coastal salt marsh microbial communities from the Groves Creek Marsh, Skidaway Island, Georgia - 101412BT metaG (megahit assembly) | ecosystem: Environmental > Aquatic > Marine > Intertidal... | reverse complement strand
GCGCGTCGTCGCCGTCGGCGTCGTCAGCGCCGTCGGTGTCGTCGCCACCATCGCGCGCTTCGAACTCACGGATGTTGAGGGACCGTTGGTCGCGCCCCACCTTCACACCGCGCGCGCACTCATGTCGCGCGCGCGCGTTCTCGTCGCGCCGCCGCGCGCGCGCGACGCCGTGATTGCGCGCGCGCGCGGTCCGCGCTCGCGCGCCGATCTCGTGCGCGTGGCGCCGTGCGCCGGGGAAATGTTGCGCCCGGGCGGAACGTTGGGCACCGCGGCGTCGGACACCTCGCGCTCGATCGACGACGAGGACGAGGACGACGCGCGCGCGAGAGACGATGTCCCGCGACGCACGTTTTTCGCCACCAACGTCGTCGGCGCGCTCGCGGCGTGCGCGAGCGCGTGCGCGGACGCGGTGACCGCAGCGGAGGAGGTGCCCAAAGACTACGCGAAACTCGCGCGCGAGCTCGTGGACGCGTTGACGACGTCGCTAGAGTACGAGGCGGCGAACGCGGATAAATCGCCGGGTGAGAGGTTTAAATTCGCAGAACCGGCGAAGAAGGCGGTCAAGGCGTACATATCGTACGACGGTGGGAATGGGAGCGCGGCGGGGACGGAGACGTACGCCGACATCTCCGAGGCGTTGCGAGAGTTGAGCGCGTTTTATAAGAGGAACGGCGCGACGACGGCGGTGAGCGATGAGGTGCGAGAGAAGATATTGTCGAGACTGTACGAGGCGAGGGATCTGTTGCCGCCACCGGAACCGACGATTATGGATAAATTGTTAAATTTGAAAAAGGATGAGTGACGCGACGGCTCTGAGTGGAGCTCGGCGTCGTCGAGTCGACGATGTGCGCGCGGACGCGCGCGCGTCGATCGATACTGTGGGGAGAGTGAGGGAACGCGCATCCAGTAAACGCGCAGACGGCGTCGTCATCGCGCGGTGCGCGCCCCATCGAGACGAATGTAATACAAACAACGCCGTGCGCGCTTTCTCTCGCCGACGCGTCACTCGCGGGCGCGCCGCGCTCGTCATGCCCGCCCCCGGTCCGAAAGACGGACACGCGAGCAAGGCGTCGTCCGACCTCGGCGGGCGTCGCGGGCTCCCGCGGGAGATCAAACGCGTCGCCGTCAAGTCGAACGGTTTCAAAGGCGCGGGCGGCGGCGGGGAATCGACGAACCGCGGTCTCGCGGGCGTGCGCCTGGGCGAGGGGAACTCGGCGCGGTCGGTGAAGGCCCGACAAGCTCTCAGAGAGCGGTTTCTCGCCGGTCTGGCTGGGAAGAAGGGTCGGGAGTCGAAAAAACGGCGTCGGGAGGAGACTTTGGCGGCCAAGGCTGCGGCGCCGCCGACGGAGAAGACGACGGTCGAGGACGACACGGGAGAAAAGGAGGCGGATGCGACCGCACAGTATGACAGCGCGGAAGACGCACCGAAACCGAGCGCGGAAGACGCGTTGGCGGCGAGCGGATACTATTGCGAGGCGTGCAAGTGCAAGTGCGGATCGCTGAATAACTATCGCTCGCACGCCAACTCAAAACGACACAGAAAAGCAGTTGAATGCCAGCGAGGGATGGAGATACTCGAAGCGATGAAGGCGGCGAAACGGCAAAAAGTGGAGGCGGACGCCGATGAATAGCTAGACGTAGATATTTGTACTAACAAGGCTGAGTGTGAATGCGAGCGTCGTCTCACGCGCGCTTCTTTTGTTTCTTTTTCGGCTTGTCGCCGTCGGTCGACGCGCGCTTCTTGGACTTCTTCTTCGGAGCCTCTTGTTCGGAATCGCTCGAGTCGTCGTCGTCGTTTTCGTCGTCGTTTGCGACATCTTGGACCCGGACGTTCGGAACGTCTCTACCGAGAAGTGCGCAAATGCGGCCAAAGGCTTTTTGCGCTTTTTGCGGCAACGCCGGCGGACGAGACATTTGCTTCGCGATGGCGTCGACGATGGCGTCGACGTCGACCAACGTCTTGATTTCGACGTCTCCGAGCAAACGGTTCAAGGACTCGATGCAGTTGGCCGCCTGCTGGCACGCGTCCGCGCGAGTGTTCTTGTTCTTGTACGGCGCCGAGACGACTGCGGCGAGGGACTGCGAAATCGTCTTCATCGACTTTTTCGCGCTCTTCGCGAGCGACGGGTACCGTTTCTTGCCGGCTTGAATGACTGGAGTGACGAGTTTCAAACCCTCGAGACGCAAAAACTCCCCGCGCGCGTTCGCCTTGTCAGCGTCCTGAGCGACGAGCTCGAATAACTCTGGTAGCAAAGCGCATGCGAGAGCGGGATGACGAACAAAGATTTGCGAAAAGAAACCCGTCTTCAACCTACTCTTCTTCGACTTGAACATTTTCAAAGCCTCGCGATAACATTCGACGCTCTGACTGCTCGCGACTTCGGAGCCCTGCTCGGCGGATTTACCGCCTCGTTCGCGCGCCGCGACCGTTTCGAGGACGCGCAACAAATACGCCGACGCAGCAGTCACCGTCTTGTTGAATAGCTGCCCGTCGCTCGCGCCTCGATTCGCGCTGATGATGACTGACATGAGCTTCTCTTTTATGGAATCGGCCGACGTTTCCTCATCAGCAACCTCGGGGAGGTCACGCGCGTGCGCGATGTGTTTGCTGATGAGAGACGCGATTCTCTCCGCGAGTTGCGTACTCTGCGGATCCTGCTTGCCGAGAGCATCTCGCATGGCGTCTAGAAGAGTCACGACGGAACCGGGCAAGTACGCGCTTCCAGGCTGCGCCTTCGCGTAGAGCTGGAACAGAGAGATGACTCTGAACTTGAAATCTCGCGTCGCGCGCTTCAAATTCTTTTTGCGCATCAAATCTTGCTGCCTGCTCTTGAACGCCTCGGCCAAAAGCCTGTCGATGCGGAACATCGCCGCGTCGTCCATGCCTTCGGATTCAGAATCGGAATCGTCCGAATCATCGTTCGCGGCGCCGACGATTTTGCTCGCGGCGGCGCGCATGGCTGCGATCTCAGCTTCGTTTGCCTCGCCGAAGTCTTCGTCTTCGTCATCCTCATCCTCGCTCTCATCGCTCTCGTCGGCTTCGTCCTCTTCTTCGTCGTCGTCCGTGTCGCTATCGTCATCTTCCATGAGTACGTCTTCACCCTCACCCTCCGCTTCCTCGGCGTCGTCGCCGACTTCGGGCCCGGCGATGATGCGAAGCATGTCTTGGATGCCTTCCTTTGAGACTTGTCCAGAGATGGCTTTGAACGTGTGCTCGACGACGTCGCGCAAAAGAGCGCTCGGCTGCGCGAGAAGACTTAAAATGATGTCCACCAACACATCGATCGCCTCCGGTTCTTCCTCTTCGCCCTTTTTCGTCTTTTTCGCCTTCTTCTTCGGAGCGATGAGCTCAGACACGCATCGCGGAAGATCCTGTAAAGCCGGTGTGAATTCGCGCCAATCGCTCACTTGAAGAACCGACAACACTTGTATGAGTGGTATGACTTTTCTCGCGAGTTCATTATCGCCCTTGTCGCACGCATCGAGCGTTTTCAACAGTTCGTCACGAATTTGCTGATACTCGTCGGGAATGGCGTCGCACATCTCGACAGAGGTTTCACCCTCCAACAATCGGCAAAACGCGGTCGCCTCGCTCAAAAGATCGACAACCTCCGCGGTCTCGTCCGAGTCCTTGTTTGCGTTCGCACGCTGCGCCCGAATGTTCGAGTTCAACATGGCTAAGAAACGCGTCGAGCACGCCGCGCGCACCGATCCCGTCGGCTCTTCCAGAGGACACTTGAGCAACCGATCGGAAACCTTCGATTTAACCTTCTTCGGCTTACCCGCCGTCTTGTAGTAGGCGTGGAAGAGCATAAATTGCATGAGCTCGATGACTTTGTCGTTCGGGAGCATCGGGATGAGTCCAGCCATCTGCTCGAGCGCCCAAAGACGACGCTTTTGACCGGTGCCGTTCGCCAAAGCGCTCGCGAGCTCCTCTTCCGTGCCGACAACGTCGGGATCTTGTTCCGGTGCGGTCGTCACTATATTGTACATACCTTCTAAGTAGTGCACCGCGTCTTCACTGTCCAAACTCTTGACCAAATCTTGCACCGCGTTCGTCTTGGTCACGTTGTCAAACCGAGTAGGTCCTTGACGTTGCAACGCGGCGATGACTGCAATCTTCTTCGAGGATTCCGTCTTCTTATCCGACGCGAACGCGACGATGCGAGCCAAACAATCGACCGCGCACTCGTGCAAATAATTGTCCGGGGCGCTAAGATTGTTCAACAAACATTTGATGAAGTTGTTGGAGAAGAGCGCCGGGATTTCGTGCGCCTCGGCGGAGGAAAGAAGCGCGTCGAACACGCGGAATCCGAGGAATCGACGCTGATGCGATCCCGACACGAACAAACCTTCTTCGCACACGACTTCCCACAGAGGCACGATGCCGCCCGCCTGAGACACCTCGCGAAGAATCATCTCCCACGCGTTGTGCATTCTCGGATGCGTGTGCGCGGCGTCGACGAGCGCGGTGGAAATCTTACGCAATCCAGTGCGCGTGAACACCTCTTTCCAATCCACGGATTTCGCGCCCTTCTTCTTGGATTTGTGCGTCGGCAACCACGCGATCGAATCGCGCGCTTTCGCCGGTAAAACATCGCACAATTCGCACGCGAGCCAAAGCGTGTCCGCGGCGCATTCGCCTCGTAACCACTCTGCCAAATCTTCCCCCGCGCGTTCAGCCACCGCCCCGAAAGTCTCGTCACCCAACGCCCGCCGCATCTCGATCACAAACGCCGCCACGGGTTCGCACAGATACGTCTTCTCCTTGCGCAACGCCCTCGCCCGCGTCATCACCTCGGCGCCGCACCGCGTCCTCGCCTCCGCCTCCAAATCCGTCCTCGCCCCCAACGCGATCCCGATCGCCGCCAACCCGAACACGCGTCCCAACAGAATATCCCTCGCCTCATCACCCTTCGTCGACTTCGTGATCGCCGCCACGTTGGCGTCCAACGCCTCCAACGCCTCCATCGGCGTCGTTCCCAGCGTCTCCGAGCTCGCGAGCTCGCTCAGCGCCAACGCGAACCCCTGCCTCGCGCCTCCGCGCCCCGAGCTCAACCCTCGCGTCAATCGTCGCAACGCGTACGCGCGCACGTCCGCGCCGTCGTCTTCATCCTCCCCACCCGCACCACCGTCACCACGCGCGTCTCCCGCGCCCCCATCCGCGCCTCGCCCGTCGCCGCCGCCGCCGCCGCCCCGCGCGTCGGCGAGGTCATCCATCAGCGCCTCGCACGCTCGCACGCGCGCGTCTCGGTCCTCGCTCGCGAGCGACCAGAACCGCGCGAGGACTTCCGATCGAACCTCCCGCGCGTCCGTCATCGCGTCGTCGGTCGTCGACGCACGCGTCGCCGTCTCGCGGTCTCGCGCCCCGCGCGCGCGCGCTCTTTTCCAAAACATCGGAGGGGGACTCCACGAGGGGTCAGGACTCAAGAAAGTCCAAAGGCGTGCCGAGGCACTCCTCCGTCACGCGTGCACGCATTCATTCGTCGACCGCGCCGCGCGCGCCGTCAGACGCGCACGCGCGACGCACGCACGCGAGGACGAGCACTCATCGACTCGATCGACGCTTCGGATCGATCGACATCGCATCGCGCGCGTTTCATTCATTCCACGCGCGCGCTCGACCGACATCCTTCGTGAGGATCGACGTCGAAGGATTTCTTCCGTGACGCGATGATGCGACGTTTCTTACGCGCGACGGTGACGTCCGGCGCGCGCGCGACGGTGGCGGTGCGTCTCGTGAATCGGTATCGTCGCGCGCGTTCGGTCGACGTCGACGCGGGGTGTGCGCGCGGGAACGGGGGTGGTGAGGGGACGATGAAGGCGAGGGAAGGCGAGACCCGGCGAGAGGGCGTCGGGGACGACGAGGGACGACGCGGTCTCGACGCGGTCTCGACGCGGACGCGAACGAACGACTGACGATGCGTGTGTTTTTACCATTTTGTCGCAGAGATGCGCGGCGAGAGATTCGGTGGCGGTGGCGACGGAAGCGAGATGGTTGAGCGCGGCGACGCCGTCCTTCGCGAGAGGGTACGCCAAGGGCGGCGACGTGATCGGCATCGATCTCGGAACGACTAACTCGTGCGTGGCGGTGATGGAAGGGAAGAACGCGCGGGTGATTGAAAACGCCGAGGGTGCGAGAACGACGCCGTCCATGGTGGCGTTCACGGATAAGGGTGAGAGATTGGTCGGACAGCCGGCGAAGCGGCAGGCGGTGACCAACCCGACGAATACGCTGTACGCGACGAAGAGACTCATCGGGAGAACGTTTGAGGATGAACACACGCAAAAGGAGGCGAAACTCGTGCCGTATGACATCGTTAAGGCGTCCAACGGTGATGCGTGGGTGGCGGCGGGTGGAAAGCAATATTCGCCGTCGCAAGTGGGCGCGTTCGTGCTCCAAAAGATGAAGGAGACGGCGGAGGCGTACTTGGGACACGGCGTGTCGCAAGCGGTCATCACGGTGCCGGCGTACTTCAACGACGCGCAGCGTCAGGCGACCAAGGACGCGGGTAAGATTGCCGGTCTCGAGGTGCTTCGTATCATCAACGAGCCGACCGCCGCCGCGCTTTCCTACGGCGTCGACAAGAAGGAGGGCCTCGTCGCCGTGTACGATTTGGGCGGCGGGACGTTCGACGTCTCCATTCTCGAAATCTCCGGCGGTGTCTTCGAAGTCAAGGCGACGAACGGTGACACCTTCTTGGGTGGTGAAGATTTCGACACCGTGTTGTTGGATCACTTCGTCGACAACTTCAAGAAGGAACAAGGCATCGACCTCAAGCAAGACAAGCTCGCGGTGCAACGTCTCCGTGAAGCCGCCGAAAAGGCGAAGATTGAATTGTCGTCCGCGCAGAGCACGGACATCAACTTGCCGTTCATCACCGCCGATGCGACGGGTCCGAAGCACATGGCGTTGACCCTCACGCGCGCCAAGCTCGAAGACCTCGTGGGCGGTCTCCTCGAGCGCACCAAGCAGCCGTGCAAAAACTGCTTGAAGGACGCCGGCGTCGGCACGGGTGAAATCTCCGAAGTCTTGCTCGTCGGTGGTATGTCTCGCATGCCCAAGGTTCAGAGCATCGTCAAGGACCTCTTCGGCCGAGATCCGAGCAAGGGTGTCAACCCGGATGAAGTCGTCGCCATGGGCGCCGCCATCCAAGGGGGCGTCCTCCGCGGCGACGTCAAGGACATTTTGCTCTTGGACGTCACCCCGCTCTCTCTCGGTATCGAAACCCTCGGTGGTGTGTTCACGCGCTTGATCAGCCGCAACACCACCATCCCGACCAAGAAGAGCCAAACCTTCTCCACGGCTGCCGACAACCAAACCCAAGTCGGCATCAAGGTGTTGCAAGGCGAACGCGAGATGGCCGCCGACAACAAGACGCTCGGTCAGTTTGATCTCGTCGGTATCCCGCCGGCCCCGCGCGGTGTCCCGCAAATTGAGGTGACGTTTGACATCGACGCGAACGGCATCGTCAACGTTAGCGCCAAGGATAAGGCTACGGGCAAGGAGCAAAAGGTCACCATCCAATCTTCGGGCGGTTTGTCCGACTCGGACATTGAACAAATGGTTCGCGACGCGGAGTCGCACGCCGAGGACGACAAGAAGAGAAAGGAGATGATCGAGGTCCGAAACGAGGCGGACACGTTGGTGTACAGCGCTGATAAGAACTTGAGCGAACACGGCGCCAACTTGCCGCAAGACGTCAAGGACGCCATCACCAACGCCCAAGCCGACGTGCGTTCCGCCGCCGAGGGCGAAGACGTCCAAAAATTGCGCGACGCCATCAACGCTCTTCAACAAGCCGTCATGAAGATCGGCGAGGCGCTTAACGCCGGTTCTTCTTCATCCGGCGCCGCGTCCGAGGGCAACACGTACGAGGGCGAGGAAGTCAAGGGCGACGAGGACAAAAAGTCTGAACAGCGCTAATCGTACCGCCGCGCCCGCCGACGAACGCCACACGCAAACTTTAATAAAACCACACATTTCTACATTCTACGCGCGCATCCATTCGACGCCCCTCTCACACCACCCCACCACCCCTCTCCGCCCCGCCACCCACCAACCGCGCGCGCTCGTCCCTCGTCCCCGCCTCGCCGCCCCGCGCCGCCGCCGCCGCGCGTCTCGCCAACCGCGCGCGTCGCTCGCCGCGAAGATGCGCGCACATGAAGCACAGATACGCCCCCACGAGCGCGCTCACGCCGAGAAAGAGTTCCCCGGCAAACTTGGCCTGGTGTTCCCACTGACTCTCCGCCATCCGGTGGCGCCGGCGAGGCGTCGCCGTGTGTCGCGCGCGCGAATCGCGAATCGTGAATCGCATCCGCGAGGTCACGGTGACACTGTTTGCCCATACGATTGAGTCACGAACTGGACGAGCCCACTCGCACGCCGAGCGACCGCACACGACGACGCGCGATGTCGAGCGCGGCGGCGAACGCGCTGACGAATCTCGCGCGCGCGGCGGTGACGATCGGGGTCGGCGCGTCCGTCGCGTCGCAGGCCATCTATGACGGTGCGTGCGGAAGAGGGTGACGGAAACGCGCGCGTGGAACGAGTGAATCGTCGAGGGGTGGGGGCGTTCGCCGGGACGTGACGATCGCGCGCGGTGTGTGGTGTGTGGAGGGGTTTTTGCACGCGCGAGCGGTGGAGAAGGATGTGTGAGGGGATGGTGGACGCGCGTCGACGCGTGGTGGAGCGTGTGCGTGATGGTGCCGGTGGATGACGCGCGCGGAGGGAGGAGGGAGGGTTTCGAGAGCGCTCAAAGGACTGACTTTTTCGATGCTTTTGTGGCGACGCGCAGTGGATGGAGGCGAACGGGCGGTGATGTTCGATCGTTTCCGAGGCGTTTTGCCCACGGTAACGGGCGAAGGGACGCACTTTGTCGTGCCGATCATTCAAACGCCGACGATTTACGACGTGCGCACGCGGGCCAAGTCGTTGACGTCGGTGACGGGGACGAAGGATTTACAGCAGGTGAACCTGACGCTGCGCGTGTTGTGCAGACCGGACGTGGCGAAGTTGCCGAAGATTCACCAAGAGCTCGGCCAGGATTACGACGATCGAGTGTTGCCGTCCATCGGTAACGAAGTGTTGAAGGCGACGGTGGCGCAATTCAACGCCGACCAGTTGTTGACGCAACGTCAATTGGTGAGCGAGCGCGTGAGCCTCGCGTTGAGAAAGCGAGCGGAGGATTTCGGTATTATCTTAGACGACGTCGCGTTGACGCACTTGAGCTTCTCGAACGAGTACACAAAGGCGATTGAGGCGAAGCAAGTGAGTCAACAGGAGGCGGAACGCGCGGCGTACGTCGTGAAGAGATCCGAGCAAGAGCGTGAGGCAGCCATCATTCGCGCCGAGGGTGAATCCGAATCCGCGCGCCTCATTTCTCAAGCGACCAAGTCCGCGGGTCCAGCTCTGGTCGAGCTTCGTCGCATCGAAGCGAGCAAGGAAATCGCGCAGACGCTCGCTCGCAGCCGCAACGTGATGTACTTGCCAGGAGGAAACGCCAACATGTTGCTCGGTGTCGGGAGCCAATAGCCAATGTCATGAAACCATAATGTTTAGTCTACGAACGGTATTACAATCCCTCTTCCTACGTTCCGAATCTATGCCTGTAGAGAGGCTGCGCCATCGTCTTGAGAACATCGGCCCACGGTCGCTCGATGAGGAGCGCCTTGTTGACGCCAGAGTATCCCAAGTACAGGCACGGGTGATCGAGCTTGACCACGCGCACGCCTCCCGGGGCGTCGCCCGTGGAGTAGTTCTCCGGCGTGTGACGCTCGCGCTCGCGGCGACGCTTCTTCTTCGACGTCGTCGTGGCGTCTTCGGTGATTTTAGCGCCGAGGTCGACGCGCGCGATCGCCGTCGGAGTGTGCGCCAAGAGCACCGACTTTTTCGAGTTGGGATCAAAGCTGAGTCCACAAATTTGGCCGGGCATCTCACGAAGCGCCAAGGGGGCGTCGGCGCCCGCCTCGGCCAACGCCGCGCTCCATTTCGTGGGCTTGACGTTGTCGATGTCGTACGTGAACAAGGCGTTTGACGGACCGGCGAGCGCGAGCACGCCGCCGCCGCTCAACGCCACGGCGGAAATCGGCGGCCACACGGCGTGCGTCTTCGGAGGCGGTAAGGACACGTGTAGTTTCATCGTGTCGAAATTGTACACGTACACACCACCACCGATCGTCGACGCTAAGCCATCGACGGCGCGGTCAGCCTCGCCCGCGCCTCGCGCGGTGACGACGACGAGCCATTGGTTGTCGCTGCTCACTTGCACGTGGCTCACCACGGGCACGCCGATGTCACCCGCGGTGACGATACCGTCGCCCACGCGCGATTCGCGCACCGCCGCTGCAAGCGCCGTGGCGGCGGCGCTTTGCTTTGGAAGATGCGCCTTCAAAACCTTGCACACTTCCCACGCTTCGAGATCGATGATGGATACGGCGCCCGCCGCCGACACGGCGGCGAGATGTTTCCCATCCGGCGCGAACGCGACGAGCTGCGCCGAGGACACGCCCGCCGGCGGGTCCTGTCTGCGAACCTCCCACGCCGCGTCTGTCTCGTCCGCGTCGGGCGCTTTGATTTCAAACAATCTCAACGTGCTGACGTCGCTCACCGCGATCGTCGTCCCGTCGGGTGAAATCGCCGAACACAAAATGTGTCGAGTTCCCGCGAGTTCTGCGCGCAAGACGTGCGCGGGCGCGGACGCGAGCTTCATCATTCCCTCCTTCTTATCCGCGCGCTGACGACTCTCACCGATCCTCCACACGTCCAACCACTGCGCGTGCGCGGCGAGCAACAGCGGCGGATTCGGACCTCCGACGCCGGTGATGGAAATCGGCGTCTTTTGCGGAACGCTCACCACTCGCACTGGATGCTGCTTTCCGTACGACCCCGCGTTGTAAGCCAAAATCTGCGCGTCGTTCCCACCAGAGATGAGTATCCCATCGTCCTCCGCCGAGCTCGTCGCCGCCATGGCGAGCGCGCGCACGTCGTGCGTGTGCGGTCGCTTGCTCGCCGTGTGCGTCCACTTGTTGTATCCCTCCTCCATCTCCAAGTGTTCGTCGAGCTTGGTGAATTCCACCACCTGCGCGTCCACACCCGTGGCGAACACTTTATTCCCACTCGGCGTCGTCTCGATCGCGAGTACATCCGCCTTGTGCTGCTGATACTTGGCCAACCGCGTGGCGAACGCGGCGTCCCAAAACGACACGCACCCGTCCGAGTCGCCCGCCACGAGCGTCCCGTCCGGAAGATACGCCATCGCCCACACGCAGTGCTCATCCGTCGCGTTCAAAATCCCATGCGCACCGTACGGCGCGTGACACACGTTGATTCGCATCTTTTCCGTGTACGTGACGCAATCCATAACGTGCGCCGTCCCTCTCGACGACCCGCACGCGAGGAGCTCCTCGCGCGGGTGCCACGCCAGACTCAACAACCGCCCCTGCACGCGCAAAAATCCACGCTTATGCACCAATCCGGACCCGACGCCGTCACCACCGACGACGGTCAATATCCTCGCGCACCCATCGTCGCACGCGATCGCCACGCGCTGCGCCGTCCCCGGTCGCGCGCGACTCGCCGGCGCCGCCCGCATGGCCCAAATCGCCCCGCCTCGACTCTCCGTCTCGCTCGTCGCCGTGCCCGTGGCTAAATCCCACCGTCGAACGCGTCCATCGAGCGAGGCGCTCAGTAACACCGGCGCGCGTCGTTTACCTCCGCGTTTGTGCGCGCCGTCGCCGTTCCCGCGCGACACGTCGCCGTCATCGTCGTTGTCCCCGCCGGCCGCCGCCGCGCCGTCAAACTCGTCGTCGTCCTCGAAGGCGTCGCACCACGCCAACGCGCTCGGCGCGTCGTCGCGTCGGCCCGGCACGCGCGCGACGCACCGCCAATCCCTCGCGTCGTACACCTCGATCGCGCCGCACTCGCGCGCGCACGCGACGAGCGCGCCGCCGGGCGCCGCGGCGAGCGCCGTCACGCTCGAGGGCGTCCACTCGACGAACCGGCCGCGGTGGAGCTCGAGCATGACGGACGGACGCGAGGAAGGAGACGCGATCGAGCGATCGATCGGTCGGTCGGCGTCGTCCTCGCCGTCGGCGTCGGCGTGTGACGACGACGACGGCTGGCTCGATGGAGAAAAAGAGCTCTTTTCGGGCGGGACATTTTCTTGAGTCCTCATTCGTCACGAGTCCCGTCTTCTGGGAATGTACAGAGAAAAATCACCGACGACGAGACGCCATCGCGCGACGCCCGTCGACGGCGACGTCGACCGACCGACCGACCGACCGTCGACGACTCGGCTCGACTCGACCCGTCTCGACCGCGCGTCCGTCGTCATGAAGGCGACGTCGACGCTCGCGCGCGCGGTGCGCGATGGATGCGTCCCGCGTGGACGAGAACGACGCGCGATGAAGACGACGACGGCGCGACGAGGGACGCGCGCGCGCGCGAACTCGAACGCAGACGATGGTCCGTTCGCGGTGGAGGAGGCCAGAGGCACTTTGGAGACGTTGGCGGCGGAGATTAAGCGTGAGATGTTGATGACGCCGAAGACGCGCGTCGCCGCGGGTCGAGTTTCAAACGAGACGCGACGACGGACGGAGGTCGTTCGAGAGAGAAACGACACCCGCGCCGACGCCGACGACGGTGACGACGCCGACGTGAGATGGACGACGATGGACGTGCGCGCGGACGATGGGTCCACGGCGCGATTGTCGTACGCGTTCGGACGCGGCGCGGACGGCGCGTCGACGACGCTGGCGCTGAAAATGGACGCCGTCGACGCGCGAGGGAGCGATGGGACCGATTTGTTGTTGCACTGGGGCGTGTGCGGACGCGATGGAGGCGAGTGGTGTTCGCCGCAGGAGGCGTTGGTGCGCGTGCCGGAGGGATCGCGCGCGCCGGATGGGAAATCGTGTGAGTCGGCGTTTCGCGCGAGCGGCGGCGGCGCGCAGACGCTCGAGTTGGCGCTGGAATCGAGAGGAGGAGACGTGCGTGCGGTCGTCTGTTTGCCGCGCACGAGAGATTGTCGAGTGTGGTTTAAACGCGACGGTGGGGACATCGTGATCGAGATCCCGAACGGGGGATTGCGAGGCGCGAAAAGAGAGGAGATGAAGAGAGAGAGGGAGACGCGCGTCGACGTCGCGGCTGCGCCGACGCCGACGCCCGAACCCGAGCGACGCGCGGAGGAGACCCGAGAGTTCGCGGCGTTGAACCAATGGCGCGGTCAAGAGGTCAAGTTGCAGACACACAAGGGTGGGAACGGCGAGCGAAACGTGCGATGGAACACGGACAATCTCGCCGAAGTCGCTCGCCGCGTCGTCGAGGGCGACAGGGATTCATCGTCGTGGAGACAAAAGCTTCAAATGGTTGAAAAGGTCATCTGTGAAAACGGCGCCGACGTGGACACGTTGGCGTACGCCACCGTGTACTTGTTCTGGATCTCTGTCGGCGCCATCGCGTGCGTGGAGGACGGAACGCACTATCGTCCGAACCATCACGCCGGATCCGCCGAGCGCATGTTCGGCGCCATCGAGGCGGCGGAACGCGCGGCGAACGACATCGCGAACGGTGGCGATCACCACCGCGCGCGCGAGTTGCGCGCGCTCATTCGTCGTCTTCATCCTCGTCTACCGGCATTCACCGCCGAGTTCACACAGAGCGTACCGCTGACGCGCATTCGGGACATTGCGCACGGCAAGGGCGACAGAGACGGAAAATGCCGAGACGTTCGACAAGAGATTAAGCACACGATTCAAAACAAGCTTCACCGATGCGCGGGACCGGAAGATTTGGTCGCCACCGAAGCGATGTTGGCCAAGTTGACGGCGCCCGGGACGGATTATCCGGAGGAGTTCGTCAACGAATTTAAAATCTTCTACCGTGAGCTCAAGGAATTCTTCAACGCGTCCTCCGTCGCCGATCGCATCGATCGCATAGCCAACGAGAACGGCGCGCCCGGTCGCGCGTCGGAGAGTTCGAAAACGTTCCTCGCCGCCAAGGCAAAGGTGGACGCGCTTCCCGCGTCCGATCGCGTCGGTGATCAGGTGATCATGAGCGCGTTGGTGGAGTGCTTGCAAGCGATTCACGTCGCGCGCGTGGACATCGTTGCCGCGCTTGAGTCTCACGGTGATTTGGAACACGCGGAGCCGGCGACGAGGCAGCAATGGCGCTTGGCTGAACTGAGCATGGAAGATTACGCCTTCGTCTTACTGAGCCGTTTGTTGAACACGCTCGGCGCGGAGACTGAACCACCGAGAGGAGACATCAGCGCGAGCGAGTTGAAACTCACGCTCGAGGCGCTCGCGTTGACCTCGCGCACGATGGCGTTGAGCGCGGGCGGTGATCACGAACTCGATGCGATCGCGGGTGAAGCCGAAAATCTCGCGCGCGATGGCTTACCCGGCGGCGAAGAGGGCGGGTTGCGCGTGCAGGCGGTCGCCGAGCGCGCGCGACGCGGCGCCGTCGACTTTTGTTCCATGTTGGAGTCTCTGTTCGACGGACGCGCGTCCAGTCTCGGGCACGGATTAGGCATCGATGGTGGTTCCATCAGCGTGTTCACCGAGGGACAAATTCGCGCGAGCGTTGTGTTCCAATCCGCCAAGCTCGCCTCGTTATTATTGAGAGTGAGTAGACAAATCACCGGCGCGGCGGGATGGGATTGCGTCGTCCAAGGCGAAGCCGTCGGAGCGCTCAAGTGCGTGGACAGACTCACACCGGACGACTGCGCGCAATTCACCGAACCCGTGATATTGGTCGTTGCGAGCGCGGACGGGGACGAGGAAGTGTCCACGTGCGGTCCGCACGTGCGCGGCGTCGTGCTCTGCCACGCGCTTCCGCATCTCAGTCACCTCGCGCTTCGCGCGCGACAGGCGCAGGTGCCGCTCATCGCCATCGAAGATGAAAAGCTCGTCGACTACGCGAAATCGTTGGTCAACGCGTCCGCCGTTAAATTATCCGCCACCGCGTCCAACGTCACGCTCGAAGAGACGACGGAATCGGCCAACGCGTCGTCGAGCGACGTCGCGACGGGCGCGCCGGCGCGCGAGATTCATTTGAACTCTGACTTGTCGTGCGGCACTAGCGTTCTCGATCTCGTCGAACTCGACGGGCGCGGTCTCGAGAAGTCCATCGCCGTCGCCGGCACGAAATCAGCCATGTGTGCGCGACTGAGCGCCATCGCCGAGGGTTCGGGTGATTTCTCCGCCCCCGCGGGCGTCGTCTTGCCGTTCGGCGCCATGGAATCCGCGTGCGCCGGCATCGGTAAGCTCGAATTCTTGGATAGCAAACTTCAAGAGCTCGACGACATCTCGAACGATCCGGCGAGAGTGCGCGACACGTGTGAAATCATTCAGACGCTTGCGCGTTCGCTTCGACCGTCCGACGAGACGCTTCAACGAATCGCGGACAAGTTTGGTCCCGGCGCTCGCGTCATGGTGCGAAGCAGCGCCAACGTCGAAGATCTCGAGGGCATGTCAGCCGCCGGTCTGTACGATTCGATCCCGAACGTGGACGCGCACTCCAAGGAGGCGCTCGGTCACGCCATCTCCGAGGTCTGGGCATCACTGTTCACGACCCGCGCCGTGGCGTCTCGCGCCGCCGCCGGCGTCAGTCACTTTGAGGCGCACATGTGCGTGCTCGTTCAAGAGATGCTCTCTCCCGAGGTGAGCTTCGTCTTGCACACCAAGCACCCTCTGACGAACGACGTCAACTCGGCGTACGTTGAATTCGCGCTCGGTCTCGGGGAAACGCTCGCGTCGGGCGCGGTTCGAGGAACACCGTGTCGCGTGAGCGTCGACAAGACGTCGAGAGACGTCGCCGTCAACGCCTTCGCGTCCTTCGGCACCGCACTCGTCCGCGACGACGACTCGGTCACCGGCATGAAATCTGTCGCCGCCGATTACGCCTCGCACTGGCTTCACAACGACGCCGACAAGCGCACCGACGTCGTGCGCAAGCTACTGGACATCGGCGCCGCGCTCGAACGCCAACTCAGCCCGCGAGACGGCGAGACGCTCGCGCAAGACGTCGAGGGGTGCATCCTCCCCGACGGCACCGTGTGCATCGTTCAGGCACGTCCACAACCGTAAAGTATCTATCGACTACAAACTACGTGTAATATTCACAACGCACGCGCGCGCGCTCTACCTCGCTACTCTACGCCGTCGTCTCGGCGACGAAATCCGTGAGTCCCTGCGTCATGTGCGCCCGCAAAAACGTCAACTCATCCTCATCCAACGCCGCCCCCATCTTCTTCAGCGCCGTCAGCGCCTCCAAACGCAGCACCTCACCGTCCTTTTCGCTCATCTTCCCCAGCATCACGTCTCGATCCGCCATTCGCACGCGCTCTCGAAGCTCTCGCGTCTGTCCCAACGCGAACATCTTCAACACCTCGGGCGCTCGAAACGCGCGCGCGATCGCCGCGTGCGTCGCCTCCTTCACCGCCTGTAGCTCGCTCCGGAGCGTGACATCGCCCGAGGACATTCTCGCGAGCGATGTTTTAAACTCTTCGAGCTGCGCCAGCGTCTCGGCGCGCGTCTCTTCGTACTCGTCGTCGTCGAATTCCTACGCGAATGAATGAAACGATGGTCAGTCGAGACGTCTCGCGCTCGCTCGCGCTCGTTCGCGCGCACCTCTCGCGCCTCCTCGAGGTCGGCGAGTTGGGTCAACAGACGCGCGATCTGTTGACGCGCGTTCGCGGCGAGCGACGCCGTCTCCGCGGACATGGTGGGTCGAGCGCGACGCCGCGACGAATGGCGCGACACGTCGACGCGCGTCGCGATGCGCGCGACGACTACCACGACGGCGACGACCGCGACGGCGAGGCGAGGCGCGCATCGCGCGCGCGTGTGGGTCGTGCGCGCGTGTGGGTCGTGCGACGCGTCGCGCGCGCGCGCGTGGACGTCGTCGAGCGCGCGGGCGCGCGCGAGCGGTGGGTCGAGCGCGCGCGGCGTTCTTCGCGAGAGCGCGAGCGGCGCGGACGCGCCTCTAGCGACGGGGACGATCGACGCGAAGGATGCGCGGTTCATGCGTCGCGCGCTCGAGGTCGCGGCGACGGCGACGGGGGAGGAGGTGTTCCCGAACCCGTTGGTGGGGTGCGTCGTCGTCGACGCGCGAACCGACGACGTCGTCGGAGAGGGATACCATCCGAAAGCGGGTGAACCGCACGCCGAGGTGTTCGCGCTGCGCGCGGCGGGTGAACTCGCGCGCGGGGCGACGGCGTACGTGACGCTGGAACCGTGTAATCACTTTGGTCGGACGCCGCCGTGCGCGCGCGCGTTGGTGGACGCCGGGGTGGCGCGCGTCGTCGTGGGGTTCGTCGATCCCGATCCGAGAGTCTCGGGCGGTGGCATTCAGACGCTCGTGAACGCTGGCATCGAGGTCGCGGTCGGGTGCGAGGAGGAGGCGTGCAGGGAGATCAACGCTGATTTCATCGAGCGACAACTCGCGCTCAGAGACGCCCAAAAGTAATTGCGCGAGAGCGTGAACGTCGACGTCATCGTCTGCCGTTTTTACACGTAGTCAAAGTTTGTATAGCTATAGTATTTGCCTATGATGCTCAGCGTCGTCCACACTGTAACAGCGACCCCGCGCCCAAAAACAGTCCGAAGAGCGCGGACGAGCCCACCGTCGCGCGACCTATGTGTCGCACCTTTAACAGTCCCGGTACCTTGTACGCGAACGCCTCGTACGTGCCGTAACACGCGCCCACGGCGCCGCCGACCGCGGCACCGAGCGCGACGCCCGTGGTGACTCTGTTCAGACACCGGTTATCCATGTCGCGCGTTCGGTCGACGATCGATTAACTTGTTGAATCGAAGAATCCGACGCGTCCTCGGGACGAAACGCGCGCTCGACGGTCGTTCGGTCGTTCGCGATGCGATGTGGGGCGATCCAACGACGACGCACGCGCGTATCGGTCGATGGACGCGCGTTCGGCGATCGACCGGCGCGCGCGTCGTTGTGGTGGGCGCGCGGAGCTGAACGGCGCGAAGGCGCGCTCTCGGAGACGAGTCGCGCCGACGGAAAGGAAAGGATGGGTCGGTCGGTGTTGCGATTTATGATGCGTGTTTTGTATTACTGTGAAAAGGAATCATACTGCGTGGTTCTATGTCGGTAGTGCCAGTCGTGCTTATCCATGCGTATCTTATGAATGATGTTTAATGTACAGTCGCGGGGGACGAGCCCGCATTTTTATGTCGCTTCTTTTCACCGTCTTGGTCCGCTTAGCGGTTCTGAACCAAGGCGCACGACGGACGGTCGCTTTGGTAGATGAGCTCATCGGCTTGTTTCTTCGTCGCCGTCGACGACATCTTTTCGCTGCTCACGTAAAAGGTGTGATACTTGGAGCAGAGGATGCCGTTGAAGTCGCACGCGCCCGCCATGGTGTAGGCGCCCGCGTCGGGAAACATGAGCCAGTCGCCGTTGGACAACTCCGGAAGGGGGATGTTCCGCATCACGCAATCCAGAGAGTCGCACGTGGGACCGTAGACAGTGGACGAGATTTTCACCTTGTCGAAGCTGTCGTGGTCAAAGTTGGCCAGAGGCGCAACCTTGTTCGGTTGCAAAAAGTACGTCGGCAGGTCCAAACCGTCGTAGATGATGCCGTTGAAGGAGCCGTAGAGGCCGTCGGTGATGTAGTAGTCCATGTGACGCTCGCCATCATCGTTGGTGCCTTCTCTCTTACCGTACACCAGGCACGCCATCGTGACGGGGGCTTGCGCGAAATATCGACCGGGTTCGTCGATGATTTGCAACCCTTCAAAGGTGCCGTCGTCGGGGAAGATTTCGTCGAGCGCCTCACGAACGCGGTCAAAGTTGGATGGCGCTTCGCTCACTCGCCCTTCGGCGTCGAACAAACCGGTGAATCCACCGCCGAGATCCAAGAGATGCATCTTGAACCCCATCTCGGAGGCTTGGTCGAAAATTTGCCTGGCAAAGGTGATGGCGTTGCGATAGGCATCCGGGTTGCGAGACGAAGAACCGACGTGAAAAGAAACGCCGGCGACGTCCAAGTTGAGCAAAGCCGCGACGGAGAGAAGTTCGGGAACCTTGCTCAACGGCGCGCCGTACTTGGCGCCGAGCGGAAGACGAGCCATGGGATCATCCGCGCGAATGCGCAAGACGAGCTTCACCTTGACCTTGGAGGCGAGAATCTTGTGCAACTCTGAGACGGAATCAAAGGTGGTGTACGGCACTTCGTGCTCGGCGATGCATCGCAAATCACACGGTCGCTTCACTGGGTGCGCTAAAATGATGCGCTCGGACGGAACACCGAGAGAGGTGACGAGTTCCACCTCGCCTTGGCTCGCGCAGTCGAAACCGGCTCCCAACGCGGCGAGGGTGGAGATGATGCCTCTATCCGGCAGACACTTGACGGCAAAGTGCGGGCGAACGCGCGGAAGCTTTTGACGATGATAGTCAAACAAAGCCTTCACGGTGGCCAAATCCACGATGCAAAAGTTTTCCTCCAGAGAGTGCTTTTCCACGAGTTCGGCGGCGCGCGCGTGCACGTCGCGCAACCCGCGCGAGGGAATGGTTTCCACCGCGAACGCCTCGTACACGTGCTTGAGCGTCAACTCCTTCGGGTGCGCGGGTACGGGCACCTCCACGGCATCGGGTTCGTTTTGCAACGAATCCTTAAACCCAACGGTATCCGCCAAACCCTTGACGTACACCCCCAACGCCGTGGCCACGTCGGCTTGCACGGCGCTCGCCGTGGCGGATGAATACGCGTTGGCGTTCCCATACGCCGCCGTTCCGCGCGTATTCTTAATATTCTCCAACGCGTTCACCAAATCACGATCTTGCACCGAAAAAACACCACCAGATCGCCGATACCGCGCCTGCGCGCGTCTCTTGGGCACTCGTTGCGCCGCCTGTTCGTCGTCGTCGTCGTC
>Ga0181576_10001181_pt1:10000-19908 | contig 19908 bp, 15 predicted proteins | sample 101ome_22_FD_132464 | JGI IMG/M metagenome (GOLD analysis project Ga0181576, IMG submission 132464) | Coastal salt marsh microbial communities from the Groves Creek Marsh, Skidaway Island, Georgia - 101412BT metaG (megahit assembly) | ecosystem: Environmental > Aquatic > Marine >... | reverse complement strand
TTCGACGTCGCCGACGCGCCGACGAGCAGAGACACGCGACCACACGCCGCGCGCGCACTCGCACGTTCGTCTTCTTTGCGTCCGACGCGTTCTCGACGCGCCTCGCGCGCCGAGCCGACGTTTAACGGGTACAGCTCGACCTCGGCTCCCGAAAGTACTGGGTTTCGGCCGATCGCCTCTAAAACAGACCCATAATCGCCATGGTATACAAGCAACGACGAGTTACTCTCATAACCACCCCCGCGTGGGATCGAATACGGCAACTTTTCATGAGCTTTCGCTCTGATCAAGTGTAGTATCTGTTCTAAATTACTTAAACGTAATTTTGACACAATATGTGTTAAACTGTTTAAGACAATTTCTTTCAGAGTCGTTCGTATATAGCATAGAGTTTACTCTATCAACGGACGTGCGCATGTTTTCGGCCTCACACACCTCGCCGTGAACGTGCACTCTGTTTTCGAGAGGGGTTGGCGCTCCTCGGTGGTGTGTGTGCGTGCGTGCGCGCGTCCGACGTGCTCTGCGTCATCCGCACGCGCGCGCGCACCATGCGCGTGTTGCTCACCGGGGGCGCGGGATTCATCGGGTCGCACGTCGCGACGCGTCTCGCGACGACGTACGCCGACTACCAGATCGTCGTCGTCGATAAGCTCGACTATTGCTCGTCCAAGAAGAATCTCGAACGAATCGTCTCGCTTCCGAACGTCACCTTTGTCAAGGGCGACGTGCGATCGTTCGATCTCGTGACGTACGTGCTGAACAGCGAAAAGATTGACGTCGTGATGCACTTTGCGGCGCAATCGCACGTGGACAATTCGTTTGGGAATTCGTACGAGTTTACGAGGAATAATTTCGAGGGAACGCACGCGCTGCTCGAGGCGTGTCGACGCGCGACGGAGACAAAGATTAAGAGGTTTTTACACGTCTCCACGGATGAGGTGTACGGCGAAAATTTGAGCGATTCAAACACCGAGCACGAATCGTTGTTGACGCCGACGAATCCGTACGCGGCGACAAAGGCGGGCGCCGAAATGCTCGTCATGGCGTACGGCCGCTCGTACGGTTTGCCCTTCATCATCACGCGAGGGAACAACGTGTACGGGCCGAATCAGTATCCAGAGAAAGCCATTCCAAAGTTTGCCATATTGGCGTCTCGAGGGGATAAAATCGCCATCCACGGCGACGGACTCGCGACGCGTTCGTACATGCACGTCGACGACGCCGCGCGCGCGTTCGACGTCGTGTTACACGCGGGCGAGACGTCGCAGATATACAACATAGGTTCGAGAGAGGAACGAACCGTGATATCCGTGGCGAGAGACGTGTGCGAGATTCTGGGCAAAAATCCAGACGACGCCATCACGCACGTCGAAGACAGGGCGTTCAACGATCGACGATACTTCATCGATTCGACGAAATTGCTCGCCTTGGGCTGGCGACAAGAGGTGGATTGGACCCAGGGTTTGCGTGAGACGGTCGAGTGGTTCACGACGCGCGATTTAAAGGCGTATTGGAAAAACTTTGAATCCGCGCTTCTCCCCCACCCGCGGTTCGGCGGCGACGAAGACGCCGACGACGCCGCGCGCGAGGGAACGTCAGCGACGTAGCGGCGTTAGTAGCTTTTTAGCGTGTAGGGTACATAGGTGGTAGTGATAGATTTTATTTTTCGTTCCGCGACGAGTTCGAACGCGAGAGCGCGCGCGTTCGAAGGCGTTTAAAAATGTATCGGCGCTCCTCGGGATCGTGTGGCGGCGACCTCACGGGGAAAGGGACGATCGAATCCTCGTGCGCGTCGCAGAGTACGACGCGTCCGTTCGTGCGCTCGCGACGCGACGCGACGCCGACGAGACCGACGTCTCGAGCGCCCTCGGCGCCACCGTCAACCGCGATGACGTCCGCGACGATGGACACATCGTCATCGTTGTCCCCGACCGAGCTCGCGCACGAAGAGGTCGTGTTGCAAAATCCACACGATGTCGAGGCGTGGCGGGCGTATCTGGACGCGATGGCGCGCGAACCCGCGACGACGGAGGATGCGTCCACGTCCTCTCACGCACACGGCGGCGGTTTGTCGAAGAAGCGCATCTTGATTCACGAACGGGCGGTGCGACACAATCCGAATTCCTACAAGGCGTGGTACTTTTACTTGAAGGAACGCGTGGAGGCGACGCGAGGCCTTCGGTGCGACGACGTCGAGCACGAACGGACGATTTCGTGCTTTGAACGCGCGTTGGCGACGATGCACAAGATGCCGAGGGTGTGGGAACTGTATCTACGGTATTTGATGTCGCTCAAGTACGTGACGAGGACGCGACGGGCGTGCGACGCCGCGTTGTGCGCGTTGCCTGTGACGCAACACGATCGCGTGTGGGCGATATATCTCGAATTCGTGCGCTCGGACGAACGCATTCCGGGCGATACCGCGCGTCGAGTGTATCGCCGGTACCTGAAATTCGAGCCCGGACACGCCGAGGAGTACGTCGAGTTTTTGAAAAAGCGAGGCTACGCGGGCGAGACGGCGGCCAAGCTCGCCGAGCTCGTCGACGACGATGCGTTCCAATCGCTCGCGGGCAAGTCGAAACACGCGATGTGGTTGGAACTGTGCGATATCATCACGAAACACCCCGCCGAGGTGCACGAATACAGCGCGGGGGCGAGCGGACGCGCGTTGGACGTCGACGCCGTCTTGCGCGGGGGCATTCGCGCCTTTAGCGGCGAGACGGGTCGTCTGTGGACGGCGCTCGCGGATTATTACATTCGACGCGGTCTCTTCGAAAAGGCTAGAGACGTGTACGAGGAAGGCATGGAGAGCGTGTCCACGGTGCGCGACTTTTCATTAATTTTTGACGCGTACGCGCAATTCGAAGAGAGCGTCATCTCGGCCAAGATGGAAAACGAAGACGAAGACGACGAGCAAGACGACGATGAAAACTCGGACTCTCCGGAGTCGTTCGTGCTCCGCTCGACCGCCACCGTCGATCTCGAGCTCAGGCTCGCGCGTCTCGAACACCTCATGGAGCGTCGACCGATTTTACTCTCATCCGTCGTCCTTCGACAAAATCCTCACAACGTGCACGAGTGGGAAAAGCGCGTCGCGCTCTTCGAAGGCGATCCGACGCGACAAATCGTCACCTACAGCGATGCGGTGAAGGCGGTGAATCCACATCTCGCCACCGGACGCGTGTCCACGCTCTGGATCAACTTTGCCAAGTTTTACGAGACGCACGGCGATTACGAGAGCGCCGAGACGGTTTTCGAAAAAGCCGTCGTCGACGCCGAGTTTAAATCCGCCGAAGACCTCGCCGCGGTGTGGTGCGAACGCGCGGAGATGGCGATTCGACGCAAGGCGTACGACTCCGCGTTGGACATCATGCGTCGAGCGACGACGCCACGTCCCGGGTATCGCGAACCGCGAACCGCCGAGGAGTACGACGCGTTGCCCGCCCGCGACAAGGTTTTCAAATCGTTGAAAATGTGGACCCTGTACGTGGATTTAGAGGAGAGTTTGGGAGATTTGACGTCGGCAAAAAAAGCGTACGACGCCATGATCGCGCTTCGCGTCGCGACGCCGCAAATCATACTCAATTACGCCCACTTGCTCAAGGAGAACAACTATTTCGAGGATTGCTTTCAAATTTACGAGCGCGGCGTCGACGCCTTCAAGTTTCCGTATTCGCGAGACATTTGGCTCGCCTACCTCGCGACGTTCGTCGATCGGTTCAAGGGCACCAAACTCGAGCGCGCGCGCGATCTGTACGAACAAGTCTTGACCGAGGCACCGCCAAAGGAGGCGAAACAGTTTTACCTCGCGTACGCGGCGTTGGAGGAACGGTACGGACTCGGCGCGCGCGCCATGGACGTCTACGAACGCGCGACGACGCGTCTTCCGCCTGATCAACGACTCGAGGTGTACGACGCGTACGTCGCCAAAGCGATGGAGTTTTTTGGCGTGGACAAGGTGCGCGCCGTGTTCTCTCGCGCCGCCGACGACGAGACGTTACCGAGAGACGCGACCAAGACGTTGACGACGCGATTCGCCGAATTCGAGCGTAAACTCGGCGAACTCGATCGCGCGCGCGCGCTCTACGCGCACGCGTCGCAATTCGCCAATCCGCTCGTGGATGTCGATTTTTGGTCGACGTGGCACGAATTCGAAGTGCGACACGGAAACGAGGATACGTTTCGCGAGATGCTTCGCGTCAAGCGCGCCGTCGCGGCGAGCTTTTCGGACACGCACTTCAACACGACGGAGGTGGCGCCGAACACGGAGGCCAAGGCGACGACGACTGGCGCGCCGACGGCGGCCGAAGGACCTACCGATGGCGGCGACGCCATGGCGCGATTAGACGCCGCGCACGAGGCGCGCGCGGCGACGGCGACGGCGGCGTCCGTCCCTGGATTCGTGCGTTCGCACGTCGAGGGCGCGACGACGGGCGGCGGCGACGGCGGCGGCGGCGGCGACGACGCGGAGATTGATTTAGGAGACGACGACGACGATGCGTTCGCCGAACGACCCGTACCGACGAGCTTATTCGGAGGAACGACGACGACGACGAATAAACGAGACGCCGCCGACGCCGAACTCGGCGCCGCCGAACGCTTCAAACGCGCGAGAGAAGACGCGAAGTAACGCGTCGCCCGACCGAACCGACGACGACTACATAGCTCATCATTGACTACAGTACTATACTAGCACACCACCACGAAACACCACACCCACGCCGTGACTGACCGCGTCACACCCACGTCCCACCACCCACGGTCGCCAGCGCCGCTAAGATTTTCCTCGCCGCCGCCGCCGCCCCCTCCGCGGCGTCTTCGTAAATGTCGTTGGCGCGCGACATTTGACTGTAATGTTTCGACGCCCTCGGGAGCTTGAAGTGCAACAACACCTCCTCATCCGTCTCCACGTCCGCCACCCGTCGACTCACCGCGCTCAACGCGTCTCTGTGTTGCACGCGCCACCGAAATTCAATGGAATCCGTCCGTTCGGCGCACTCGTACAACAACGCCGGACCCGTGTAATACAACGAGTGATAAAAGTGATGTTCGTTGGCGACATTTTCCGAAATCTTCACCATGGCGCGCTTAAACACCGCGCTTCCCGGCACCGCCACCATGAACGCGTTCCAAATCTGTCCCGGCCCACCGACGAGTTTATACACCCGCCTATCGAACGCGAATAAATGGTCGCGGCGCATGTTCGCCGTCAACGCGTCCAACGACTGTAACAATAAAATGTCATCATCCATCCACACGCCCCCTTCGCTGTACAAGATGCAATACCGCAACAAATCCGCCTTGAACGCCACGGGTTTCAATCGCTTATACGCCTCGGCGTGTTCGGGACATTTCAGTTCCATGTACGCGCGTCCTCGCGCGACGTCGTACGTCTGCGTCGTCCAATTCGGATTCATGCGCGCCGTGTAGTTGAGCGGAAAAGGCACGTCCCCTCGTAACGTGAGCGTGTGTAACGTCTTCGGAACCTCGCGTTCGATCAATAAAGAATCGTACCGCGGTACCGGACGCGCGTCCCAGTGTCGTCGCGCGCGAGGGACGAGAACGTCGTCGATGAACGTCGTCAGGGTGACGACGGTGATGAGACCGATCGCGCACCATCGAGACGCCGTGCCCGCGCGACGCGAGGACGCGCGACGGGTCGGCGGCGCGGACGCGGTCGACGCGTGGTGGTGGTGCGCGTTCGTCGCGCTCGCGGGCGAAGATCCGCCTCGATACGACGGGTGATGATGATTCGTCATCATCCTCAAATCAGAGTCGAGTCGTCGACTGCGGATGCGTTTCGTCGGCGCGCGTCGCGTTCAACGCGTATACGTGTGTACGATGTCGTCGTTCTTTGAGAGAAAAGGGCGATAAAGAGAGAAAATATTACAGATGGCCATAGATGGACGCGCGAGGACACCATCGATCGGTATCCGCGCGTGCGCGCGCGCGCGTACGTTAATCGACGCGAAGCACCATGTTGCGCTCGAACCCTTCGCCGACCGTCGGCCAATCGTCCGTCGTGCGCCACTGATCGTCGACGAGAAATTTCACCTGATACGTCCCCGGAGGTAAAACGCACACGCACGAGAAGACGTCGCCGACGCCGTCGCCGCGATCGTTCCACTCGGGACTGAGATGAAACCCGCGCGTCCAGTCGTCGAAATCGCCCATGAGTCGAACGTCGCTGGCGTTTCCTCGCCACGTCACGGGAACCTCTCTCGAACACCCGGCGTCGGCGAGATCGGCGTCTCGACGACACGCGCGAGACATGCGATCGAGTCTGGCGACGAGGGCGTCCGTGGGTGGGAGATTTTGTCGCCGTAAATCAGACGCGGCGACGCGAAGCGTCTCCGACTCGAGCGCCGCGCGGGACAACGCGCGTCTCGCCTCGTTCAATTCCTCGTCTCGTTTCGCCAGTTGTTTCTCGAGGAATTTTGAGTACGCGTTCGCCTTGTGCACGCGCTCGTTCAGGCGCGTGCGCAGGGTGATCATCTGATCGATGACGCGTCGTTGCGACGCGGTCGGCGGCGTCAGCGGCGAAGACGAAGATGATGATGAATCTCCGTTCGACGACGACGGTTCGCCCTCCGAGCGCACGGGAAACGCGGGACGATCGAGATCAGACGAAGATGAAGAGGACGGCGACGCGTCCCCGCTCGTCGCGCGCGTCGTCGTCGACACAGAAACACACGTTGATGATGAATTGTAATCCATTCGCTTCATCATCATCTTTCGAGTCCCCGCACCGCGTCCGCGAGACGCCGCGAACGCGCGTCCCGCGACCGGCGCGACCCGCGCGTCCGCGCACGATCGAACCGCCCGCGTCGCCATCGCCACCTCCGTCCGCGCGTCGGCGCGTCCGTTGAATGACGTCATCGTTATCCGAAATCAATCCATGCAGCGCCGTGCGTCGTCACTCCTCGACGCGCGCGACCGATCGCGATGGCGACGACGACGACGACGACGACGACGCGCATCTCCGCATCCGCGTCCGCGCGCGCACCGCGCACCGCGCGTCGCACGGGACGACGCGGGTCGATCATCGTTCGCGCAGCCGGGGACGCGGCCGAATCGTCGTCGGAATCATCCTCGCCGTCGACCGCAACCACCGCCGCAACCACCGCCGCAACCACCTCCGATTGGATGTTCGAAACGATCGCGGGTCGATGCGCCATGCTCGGCTACGCCGTCGGCGCGTCTCGAGAGGTGACGGAATCGATGACGATGTTGGAACAGTCGACGCGTCACGGCTTCGGCGTCGTCGCGACGTGCGCGCTCGTCGCGTGGGCGTCGACGAAACCGTTCGAGTTTAATCCGCAAGAATACTCGGCGAATCCCATGGAATTAAAGGGGAAGAAAGGGATGAGTGGGTTCGCGGCGATGGAGGAATTAAATTTGAATTGCGACGTCGAGCGCGCGCACGGGAGACTCGCCATGGCGGGGTTCGCGGGGACGGCGCTCGTGGAACTCATTCTCCATCGCGGTGTCTTCGGATGAGGATGTTTTGAGTGCGTGTTTGTGTTATGACGATGCATGAATGACCCGCGCGTGCGTGCGAGCGTTCGATCGTTCGCGCTCTGTTCGTCGCGCGTCCGTCTCTTCGCGCGCGTTGACTCGCTTCACAACGTCCCTCGTCGTTTGCGTCGCTCGCGTCCTTCGTTCGTTCGTTCGCGCGCATGACGCGCGCTCAAGCGTCGTCGTCGTCGTCGTCGTCGTTCGATCCATCGCCGCGCGACGGGATGCGCGCGTCGTCTCGCGGCGGCGGTTCGACGGCGAGACGGTTCGCCTCCCGCGTCGACGGACGACACACGTCCCTCGGCCACGCGACGACACAGACGACACAGACGACGCGGGGCGCGTTCGCATCGTCGTCATCATCCTCGTCGTCGTCCGCGCTCGTCGCCGACGCGCGCGGACGACGCGCCGTGAGTCGGTGCGCGGTGCGTCGCGTCGACGCGGGACGCGAAGAGCCAAAAATAATACTCGCGCGTCGTCGCGGTTCGACACAGACGACGACGACGACACGGACGACGACGACAACGACGGAGGCGCACCGAACAACCGACCGTCGCGCGCGCGCGGTATCGTTATTCGAAACCCCCGTCGCGACGACCGCGACGACGACGACGATACGGACGACGGCGACTCGGCGAGACGTCTGTTCGCGTTCTCGTTCGCGCGCGAGAGAGACGCGACGCGCGGACGACGACGACGACGACGTCGATGCGACCAAAATCACACACACACAGACGACGGTCGACCATCGCGCGACGACGGAGACCACCGCGGAGGACGCTTCGCGTCTCCGTCACCGTCACGGTCACCGTCGCCGTCGCGACGCCTCCGCCGCCGCCGCCGCCGCCGCCGCCGCCGCGCGCGCGCGTCCTCCCCCCACCCCCGACGCGACGACCACGGACGCCAAAGCCGCCTTACGCGAGGAACGCGACGCCCTTCGATCGGCGTACGAACTCGTCGTCGCCGAGCGCGACGACGCCCGCGCCATTCGCGAGCGCGCCCGTAACGCCGAGCGCGACGCCGCGCGTCGACTCGAGGCGTCGCGACTCCGCCACGACGCCCGCGCGCGTCATCTCCGACGCGCCATCGACGTCATCGAGCATCTCCGTCGCGGCCGGGCGAGTTCGGGGGATGTGGATGATTTTTTAGCCGCGTGCAGACGCGACTTCGCCGCGTCGGACGATGCGTGAAGGATGCTAACGCGACGCGACGCGGACAAAAATCTGTCGAATTCGAAATCATCCCCAGAGACGATTTCATTCATTCCATCGAATGATTTCATTCGTCAGTCTGCGTCCGCTGAGACGATCGTCCACACCGTCCGCGACGAGCACACCGATCGATGACGACGCACACCGCGCGCGCGCACACCGTCGCGCGTCTCGCCGTCGCGCGTCGAACGCGTCACCGTCACCGATCGTCGATTCGTCCCCGGGCACAAATTTCAGAAAAATCACGAGAGATCGCGTCTCGAGGTCTGACGCTGGACGCGTACGACGACGAGGACGTTAAAAATGCGCTGGAAAAACTTCGCGCGGACGATGCGAGCGATCAGAACGCGCTCGTGGACGCCCCGGATTGGCTCGTGACGTGGTTTCTTCGCGATCGGAAACTCGACGCGGATAAGGCGCGCGCGAAGGCGACGGCGTACCTGACGTGGCGGGCGAACGAAGGATTCGATGATTTATACGTTCCAGAGGTGGATGAGGAGGCGGCGACGGGGAAGGCGGTGTTGTTGACGGAGCGAGACGCGTGTGGACGGAGCGTGGTGTACGTGACGCTGACGAAACACGAGGTGGAGACGCGGGATTTGTCGAGGACGTGTCGACTGTGCGTGCGATTGGTGGACGAGGCGTTGGAACGGTCGAGAGCGGAGGGTGAGGGGGCGCCGGAGACGTTGATGTGCGTGTTTGATCTTCGTGGGTTCACGATGAAGAACGCGGACATTGAGTTTGTCAAGTTTTTCATCAAGTGCATCTTTGATTATTTTCCAAAACGCGTGTCGCAGGTGCTCATCGTCGACGCGCCGTGGGTGTTTAAACCGGTGTGGGCGGTGATTAAACCTCTGATGGGGAAGTACGCGTCGTTGGTGCGTCAGGTCAAGGTGGAGGAGGCGAAGGAATACTTTGCCGACGGGTCCACGGTGTTCGATTGAGGATGGGTGGGAACATCGCGCGAACCGCGTCGACCGGTTTTCGCGCGAAGAGGGGACGTAATACTTTGTATTTTTATTACTCGAGCACTCACGCCGCCGCCGCCATAAACAAAAAAACGACGAACGAACGAACGTATTACGCACGTATTACGCACGTCGCTCACAACAAACGAAGCTTATCCGCCACGCCCGCGCCCTCGGCGACGCGCTTCAACGCCTTGGCGGCGTCGACGTA
>Ga0181576_10001181_pt1:0-7500 | contig 19908 bp, 15 predicted proteins | sample 101ome_22_FD_132464 | JGI IMG/M metagenome (GOLD analysis project Ga0181576, IMG submission 132464) | Coastal salt marsh microbial communities from the Groves Creek Marsh, Skidaway Island, Georgia - 101412BT metaG (megahit assembly) | ecosystem: Environmental > Aquatic > Marine >... | reverse complement strand
ACGACGACGATGGAAACCGATGGAACGTCGATCGGGATCGGTGGACGCGCGCGTCGGGGCGGTGGAAGAGCGAAATCCGGGTGGGTGGCGGAGACGAACGCGCCGCGCGCGCTCGTCGACGTTTTAAAACCAAAGACGAACGCGAACGGTGAGACGCGAGGGGCGATGCCGAGGATGCGATTGCGCGAAGATTTGGGACGAGAGATCGAGCGCGTGTTGGGCGGGGGCGTCGTGCCGGGCGGGATGACCCTGGTCGGAGGGGATCCGGGGGTGGGGAAGTCGACGATTTTATTACAACTCGCCGGTTTGTTGGCGCGGGGCGGCAAAGACGCGGAAGAAGAAGACGGCGTGGGCGGTCTCACGGGAGGCGTTCTGTACGCGTCGGGCGAGGAATCCGTCGAACAAGTCGCGGGACGCGCCGAACGCATGGGTGTGAACGCGGATGGAATTTATTTGTACAGCGCGACGCGTTTGGAAAACATTCTCGACGCGGTGGCGAAATTAAAACCGTCGGCGCTCGTGGTGGATTCCATTCAGACGGTGTTCCTGGAGGACGCGACGGGAAGTCCCGGAAGCGTGAGTCAGGTTCGAGAGTGCGCCACCGCACTGTTACACGCGGCGAAGACGACGGGAATGCCCGTGTTCATCGTCGGTCACGTCACGAAATCCGGAGACATCGCGGGTCCTCGCGTGTTGGAACACATCGTCGACGTCGTCTTGTATCTCGAAGGCGACGCCGATCGCGCCGTGCGCATTCTGCGCGGACACAAGAATCGGTACGGGTCCACGGATGAGGTGGGGGTGTTTCAGATGAGCGACGACGGTTTGACGCCCGTGGCGTCGCCGTCGGCTTTGTTTCTCGGCGAACGCGTGTTGAGTCCCGACGTCTCCGCCGCGCCGACCGTCACCGTGCAGGGATCTCGGCCGTTCATGTTGGAGGTACAAGCGCTGACGAACGAACGCGCTGAATCGGGAGAAGGCGGGATGACGGCGCCGCCCATTCGAACCGCCGTCGGTTTGCGCTTTGAACGCATGCAATTGTTGCTCGCCGTCTTGGCCAAGTTTGTCCTCGGTCGTCGCGTGCAAAAGCACGACGTCTTCATCAACATCGTCGGGGGCATGAAACTCGACGACCCGTCCACCGACGTCGCCATCGCGTTGGCCATCGCGAGCAGTTTCGTCGAGAAGCCCCTGCCGCCGGACATGTGCTTCTTCGGAGAGGTCGGTCTGGGAGGAGAGCTTCGACCCGTCATGCAGGCGGAGCGACGCATCGCCGAGGCGGCGACGATGGGATTTAAGCGCGTACTCTTACCCGAGGCGGGAAGTTCGCCGGAGATGGGGAAAAAAACGGGCATCGAACTCGTGCGGTGCAACACGCTGGCCGAGGCGTTGGAGGCGGCGCTCGACGTCAAGCCGTCTCGCTCGGCGATGAAGACGCAACCCAACGGTTCGTGGCCGAGCAAGTTTCCGAAACAAAAAAAGTTTGGTTAATGTCTCGTAGTCGTGTAGTTGAATCAAATCTGTCTGTGTGTCATTTCATTTCATCGATGAACGCGCGTCGCATCTAAGCGCCTCGTCGAGAGCTACTACGGGTCGAGCGCCGCGTCCCGGCAGTCGGCGCGTCTTTTTTCGGGGGCGAGAGATAATCATCAAGCTTTTTCAGCGCATGATTCGTCTTGGACGTCGCCTCGGTTTTCTTTGGTCGTCCGCGCGCTCTCGGCGCGGGCTTGGGAGTGTTCGGATCCTCCTCAACCTTGGCTTTTTTCGGGCGTCCTCGTCCGCGCTTGGCCGGCTCTTCTCCCGCCTCCGTCTCGGGTTCGGGTTCGGGCTCCTTTCTCGGGCGACCTCTCTTGCGCGTCGGCGGTTGCGAGTCCTCCGGCTCGGGTTCCGGTTCTTTCTTCGTGCTCTTCTGCGTCCGCGTCGACCTCTTTGACGCCTTTGCCTTCGTCGTCTTCGTCGTCGTCTCCGTCGCCTCCGCCTCCGTCGTCGGCGTCGGCGCCGCCTCTGGCTCGGGTTCGGACGTCTTCTTCTTAGAAATAGCGGCCGTTTTCCTCTTCTTCGCCTCCGCCGCCGCCGTCGCCGCCTTGAACGGCGTCGGTTCCGCCGCGCCCACCATGGTTTTCAACGCGCCGAGAATGGATTTCGCCGGCGTCGGCGCCTTGTCCTCCGCATTGTCCTTTTCCTTGGAGGACGACTTGGGCGTCTTTGGCGGTGTCTCGGTCGACGCGATCGCGCGTTGTGGCGACTCCTTGTATCCGACGACGGATTGCAACGCGTTGAACACGCCCACGCCCGCCGCCGTCTTGGCCGCCGATGCCGTCGCCTTGGCGGCCGACGCTGACGCCTCCAACTTGGACGCCGACGCCTTGGCGGCGGATTGCGCCTTCTCGACGACGGAGGCGAAGAGATGTTTCGACCGCTCGCTCACCGGCGTCTTCACGGGAGTCTTCGCGGGCGTCTTCGACGACGACGCCGGTGGTGTCTTCTTGGGCGTCGGCGAATCGTCGTCTCGAAGACGCGCCAAACCGGGCGTGAAGACGTAGCGACGCACGATGTCCGGAAATCTGGACGCTAAGCGTTTGGGCGTCGGCGCCACCGCCAGCTCTTTCCCCGACGAACGAGTCGGCGTGCGCGCGGATTTCGCGACGCGCGCCGTCTCCGCGGCTTCGCGCTTGGCGAGCGCGCCGTCGCGCGCGTCGAGCGTCGCTTCGCGTTTCGACAGACCCTTCTCTCGAGCGTCGCACGCGGATTCACGAGATTTTAACGCAGCGAGCGCCTCCTTGATCTCAGTCTCCCTCTCGCTCGCGCGCTTTTCTCTCATTTCGACAGCGGCTTCGCGCTTGGCGACCGCCGTCTCGCGAGGCGCCAACGCGCCGCTCGCTCTCAATTCGCTCGCCACCGCCGCCAATTTCTCCTCTTTTGCCTGTAACTGATCCTCCAAACGCTCAATCTTCCCGTCGCGCGCCGCGAGCGCCTTTTCCAACCCGCTCTTTTCTTTTTCCAGCGCGATGGCTTTGCTCTCGTATCTGGTGACGCTCGATTTTTCAAATTGTAAATCCGCCTTTAATCGCTTCGTAGTCGCCTCGCTCGCCTCGAGTCGCTCGCGCGTCTGCGCCGCCTCACCCTCGAGCCAATCCACCTTATTCCCGTTCGCCTTGGCCAACAGCGCCTCCTTGGCGAGCTCGCGATTTTTCGTCGTCAGCGTCTCCACCTCGCGCTCCAACTCTTCGCCGCGACGTCGCAACGCGCCGATGGCGCGCGCATCAGCGCTCTCCCGTTCACGCGACCCGCTCTCCCCACTCGCGCGCGCCTCTCGCTCGCGCGCCAACGTCGCTCGAACGCTCGCCAATTCTTCTCGCAACTCTCGCGTCGTCGTCTCGAACGCGCGCTTCTCCGCGCGATAGGTTCCGTCGGCGACGTCCACCATGCGCAACACGCGCTCCTCTCGCGCCAATAACGACGCTCGCTCGTCCAATAACGCGCGAGCATCTTTCCTCGCTTCATCCAACTGCGAATCGCGCGCACACATCGTCACACATCACCGTCAGTCGGTCATCCTTCGCCCGAAACTCGTCGCTCGGCGTCGAAATTCAAGCCAAACCCCTCGCGCGTCTCTCTCGTCCTCATCCCTCTCTCGCGCGTCCCACCGATCGCGACGCGTCGGAGACGACGCGCGAGCGAACGAGAGACGACCCATGGTCGCGTTCGTCCGCGCGAACGCGCGCCGTCTCTCGCGCGCGCGTCGTCCACGCGCCGCGCATTTGAATTATTGGTGACACTCGGTCGCACCTGTTCGCGCAGTCTCGTCGCCTCGTCGCGTTCGCTCGTCGTTCGAAGACACTCGGACGCGAGCGCACCGTCGGTGCGGTATCGTCGCCACACGTCCGTCGCGTCGGGCGTGCCATCGCATTCGCGCATCGTCGTCGTCATCGACCGAACGCGCGTCGGATCGTGACGACGGCGGGCGGGGAACAGACACAACTGTGTGGGGGGGAGGACTGTTTGGCGAGTCATGATTGGTGAAATTGGACAGGTGAATCCTACAAACTACCTCTCGCTTAACCTCTACCTCTACCTCTACCTCTACGCCGACGCCGACGCCGACGGTGATCGATCACGTCGCGCGCGCGCTTTTTTCTCTTCTCGCGCGCGTGCCGTGGACGACGTCCATCACCTCGAATGGAAAGGCGAAATTGACGGCGAAGAGACTGTGGTGGGCGTCGTGAAACGCCGTCGCGTACGCGCCTCGCGCGCACTCGATGCGAACGCCCGAGTGGTCGAAGACGCCGCACGCGCCCATGACGCACATGTAGGCGAGAAAAGAGAGGACGGAGGCGTCGATGAGAAAGGCGGGGGAGTATAAGATGACGTAATAGCCGAACGCCTCGACGGGGTGTATGCATAAATCGCACCACACGCTCGGAGACTTGTAGTGATGATGAATCTTGTGCAACGCGCGATAGAAGACGCGATGGTGCATCAAACGATGCCAATAATACTCGACCACGCTCTGCCACGCCGTCATTTTGAAGAACCCGATGAGGACGTCGACGAGCGCCGCGACGACTGGAAAACGTCCCGACGCGTCGAGCGGGCGAAGCGACGATTTCCCGCGCCACGCGCACTCGGCGACGAAAGCGGCGCACAAGGACGACACCAAGAGATTAAGACTGGCGTACGCGCGATGACGCGGGTGCATCTCGCGTCCGTCATCGCGTTCGGGCGTCGCGCCTCTAATCAACTGCCAGAGAGGAAATCCCCACGGGTCGCGCCTTCGCACGCGCACCGTTCCACACGGTGGCGCGCGCGGTTGAATCTTACGCGCGAACGACGTCGACGCGCGATGCGAGCGCGCACGTCGACGCGCGTCGTCGCCGTCGGCGTCCCCGCGTCCCACGTTTTTACCATCATCATCATCTTTTTCATCCTCCTCGTCGTCGTCGACGACGTAATACGCGCGTTCGAGCGCGGTGGATAACGCGACGTACCCGACGTATTGCGTCGCGAACGCCGCGCGCGCGACGACCGAGACCGTCATCGCGGCGACGACGAGGAATGAATGAATGAATGAATGAATGAATGTTTGAGTCGAAGACTGAAGACGCGGAACGCGACGACCCGGCGAAGAAAGATATCGACGAAAGACGTCTCTGAACGATGATGAAAAAATCTAGAAAAAATCAAGCGATTCGCACACATCGTCAACTACAATTTGTACCACCGTTACCTCTCCACACCGACGTCGCGCGTCGCGTGTGGACGTATCATCTATCGTTAAAAATCTTTCGGCGCGCGTTTGGGATCCAAGACGCCGCGCTCGCGTAAATTATCAAACATTTCCAACGCGTTCAGGATGGCTTCGTCCATGTTGAAGTACTTGTAACTCGCCAATCGACCGACGAATGCGACGTTTTCCTCTTTCGCCGCGAGCTCGGCGTATTTCTCGTACAAGGCGCGATTGGCGGGATTGGGCACGGGGTAATACGGTTCGCCCGTCGCCGACGAGTACTCTCTCGCGATGATTGTTCCCGGTTTTTCGTGCCGTCCCTCGGGTTGATTCGGTAAGTGCTTGTACTCGACGATTCTCGTGTACGGGACGTCCGGTCCGGGGTAATTCACCACCATGGCTTCTTGATAATATCCCTCGTCGGCGTCTTCGACGTACTCCTCCTCGAAGACGACGGATCTGTATTCCAATTTCGGCATCCCCATCGCGGCGTAATACGAATCAATCTGTCCCGTGTACACCAAAATCTCGTGTCGCGGAACTTTCCCACTCTTCTTCATCTCGAAATAATCGCACTCCAATCGCACGGTGACGTTGGGATCGTTCGCGAGCATGTTTTCAAAAATTCTCGTGTACCCGCGTCTCGGCAGCGCCTGCCACGCGTCGCTAAAATACCGATCATCGTTCGTCGTTCGACACGGCAGACGCGTCAACACGCTCGCGTCCAACTCTTCCGGATACTTATCCCACTGTTTCTTCGTGTAATGTTTAAATATAGCCTCGTACAATCGAGGTCCGACGCGCGCGAGCGCCGCCTCCTCCCCGTTCGCCGGCGCCCCGCCGCTCGCCGGCTGTATCCTCTCCGCATCGTACCACGCCTCCATCTCCGCGTCGTTCGTCACGTCGGCGTCTTCAAACAACGCGTTCACCGTCTCGCGCGTCGGCGGTATCGGCACCAACCGCATCTCGCCGTCGCTCGCCCGCGCGCGTCCCCGCACGCGGTGTTCGTACGGCGTCCACTCGCTAAATTTCTTCACGTACTCCCACACGCGCTGATGTTTCGTGTGAAACAAGTGCGCGCCGTATTTCGAACATCGAATATCGCTCTTCTCGTCCACGTAATCGTAACAGTTCCCCCCCACGTGATCGCGACGTTCGAGTATCAACACTTTCATCCCGAGCGCGCGCGAACACCGCTCCGCGATCGCGGCGCCGCTCAACCCACACCCCACGACGACGACGTCGTACGCGTCCGAGAGGTTCGAACACCCTTTTTCCCACATCACCGGCGGCGCGTCCACGCGCGCGGGCGACGCCGCACGCGCGTCGTCGTCCGCGCGCCATGATTCGTACACGTCGTCCCGACCGACCACGACATCTTCGCACCGATTGAGGGCGTCCCAGGGGGGTTCCGCGCGTCCGACGCCCGTTGAAGACGCGAAGGGACCTCGAGGCATGGCTCGCGGTCGTCCAACCTCTCGCGACGACGACGACGCGACGTCGAGAAGTGACGATTCACACGTCATTCGCCCCCCTCGACGACTTTCATCATCATGTTTCGCGTCACCGTGGACGACCACGTCGGGCCGTCGTCGTCCGCGTCGTCGTCCACGCCGACGCACGAAAAATCGTATCACTACTCCGTCGTCACCGTGACGGATGTTCCGTCGTACAGACGTCGTCACGCGTCGGAATCGTCCGATGGAGACCACGATGCGGTCGCGGTCGAAAACACCCCCGACGACGCCGTCGACGCGCACGACGCGCCCGAGTGCGTGACGTTTCACAGACGACGTCGATACACGGATTTTAAGCGTCTGCACGACGCCCTCACGGACCCGCACGGGCGATATCAGGCGAGATTACCACCCATGCCTAAGAAGGCGTTCGTCAACACCGTCGCCGTCGTGGAGACGCGTCGGGAGACGTTTCGGTACGTCATGGACGCCGTGGGGAGAGATTACGCGCTCAGGGAGTGCGAGGAGGTGATTGACTTTTTAACGCGCGCGGATGAGGTGCGTGTGGGGGAGGGAGGTGGCGCGAACGCGTCGACGGCGACGGGACGGGACGTCGCCGACGCCGCCGAATGGACGAAGAGGCGCGCCGAAGACGAAGACGACGACAAAGACTCGTCGCGAACGCGCGAAGAGGAGGAGGACGTGCCGTTACCACCGAGAGATGGACGTGGATTGGAGAGTTTACTCGCGTCGACGATGCGCGTGCACGGCGCGAAGACGGTGGCGGGATCGTCGGCGCTCGCCGCGCGGCGGGAC
>Ga0181576_10001177_pt1 | contig 19948 bp, 17 predicted proteins | sample 101ome_22_FD_132464 | JGI IMG/M metagenome (GOLD analysis project Ga0181576, IMG submission 132464) | Coastal salt marsh microbial communities from the Groves Creek Marsh, Skidaway Island, Georgia - 101412BT metaG (megahit assembly) | ecosystem: Environmental > Aquatic > Marine > Intertidal... | reverse complement strand
GTTCACGTCGTTCACGCGATCGCGCATCAATCCATCAAAGACGTCGAGCAACGCCAACGCGTCGCTCGCGTGTTCCTCCAACACTTCTCTCTCGCTCGTCGCCCCCGTGAGCATCCCGTGTTCCCCTCGGTTTTCCCGCATCACTAGCGCCGCGTACATGGTCATTTTTTCTCGCTGTTGTTCCGTCAGCGATGCCGATTTCGCGTCGTACGACGACGACGACGACGAAGTCGCTCGACAACTCAGCCGCCGAATCACCCTCGCGTGTTCCTCCACCACTGACGCTCGCGACGCTCCCATCGCCGCCGCACACCTATCCGCGATGGTTTTACACCGCGCGACGCGCGTCGTCGTCGCGCGCATCGCCAGCGTCGCGTACGTCGCCATGGCTGGCTCGTCGCGCGAGTCGCGTCGAGCGTCAGTCAATGAAGATGCGCGCCCGCACTCACGGACGCCACACGATGCGCGCCCCCGCGGGCGACATCGACGAACCGGCGTCGGTGTACGTCGCGCCCGCGATTCGTCGACGTCGTCGCGCGGTGTCGCGCGCGATCGACCGGACGTCGGCGGTGGGTGAAGAGGGTGTCGTCAACGCGAGAACGCGCGCGTTGACTGCGCAGCTGTCAGAGGTAACTGTCGATGACATTTATACCGACGACGACGACGACGACGACGCGCGCGACGACGACGGCGCGGGCGACGGCCAAGGCGCGCGTCGCGGGAACCGAGGTGCGAGGCGAGGCGAGGCGACAGAAAAAAATATGCGCGCGCGTGTGGACGCGTGTGTGTGTGTGTGTGTGTGTGCGCGCCGTTCGTGCGCTCGCGCGGGACGCGGATGGGGCGCGGTCGGTGGACCCTAGCTCGACGCGCGCGCGAGATGAGGGGCGTCGGTCGCGCGCGCGAGGTGGAGACGGGTGAACAGATGGGATGGATGGATGCGCGCGGATGTGGTGGATTCGCGCGCGGATGTTCGCGCGCGAGGTGGGCGTCTGGGACGGATGGGTCGAGGGATTGGATTGGATGGGTGTCGCGAGGTGACGAGAGGAAAACCTGAAGGGGCGCTCCGCGCGCGAGGGCGACGCGGGGACGAGGAGGATGCGAGAGACTGACGATGTGCGCGTGTGTTGTGTCGTGTGTACAGGCGCGAGGCTCCGTGCGAGTGTGCGCGAAGAAAGAAGGCAAGGGTCAACCGGAATGGTTTGAGGAAGCAAAGGTGTTCTGTAACGGGGAGGAAGTCATGACGGTGGGCGGCACGCAGGCGGAATACGTCGTCGATATCTGGAGCGGTAACCACCCGTTCTTCCAAGGACGTTCTTCGGCGATCATGACGGATGCGGGCCAAGTGAGCCGCTTCGCGAACCGATTCGGTGACCTCGGTGATCTCTCCGCCGTGGAGACCATGGATAGCCCGGCCAAGCCGAAGGCTGACGACAAGTAGACGACGCGCCGCGAAGATGATGAAACCATTTTATATTGTTTTGTGAATACCACACAGTTCTCTAGATTTTAAGATTACCCTCGCGTGGCGTCATCAATTGCTAAGTTAGGTTACGATTATTACGAGTGCGTCGTTCACTCAGAGATCGCCATATTCTTCACGCCCTCGGTGGGCGCGTTGTCCTCCGGCTTCATCGCCGGGAAGAGCAAGACTTCCTTGATGTTGTTCTTGTCCGCGAGAAGCATCGTGAGTCGATCGACGCCCAAGCCCCAGCCCCCGGTCGGCGGCAAGCCGTACTCCAACGATTGAACGAACACCTCATCGATGAGCATCGCTTCATCGTCGCCGCTAGACTTGGCCTTGGCTTGCTCGTCGAAACGCTCGCGCTGGTCGATCGGATCGTTCAACTCGGTGTAGGCGTTGCACAACTCCTTGGTGTTGACGAAGAGCTCGAAGCGCTCCGTCATGCCCGGAATGCTGCGGTGGTACTTGGCGAGCGGAGACATGATTTGCGGGTGATCGCAGATGAAACCCGGGTTTACGAGCTGAGATTCCAAGTACTCGCCCACGAGTTCGTCGAGCATGCGCGCCGTGGTGAACGGCGGCTGCATCTCGACGCCCAACTCCTTGATCAAGTTCTTCAAGAAGTCTTCATTCTCTTGGGTGGAGAAGTCGGTGGACGGGAACTTGATGTTGAGCGCTTCTTCGAGGCCGGAGACCATGGAAATTCGGCGGAAAGGGGGCGTGAAATCAATCTCGATCGGATCCTCATCCGGGCCATTGGCGTGGTATTGAATCTTGTACGAGCCCTTGATGGCGTACACCATGCCGGAGACCATTTCTTCCGTCATCGTCATCAAGTCGTTGTAATCCGCGTACGCTTGGTAGAATTCGCACGTGGTGAACTCCGGGTTATGCGTCATGTCGATGCCTTCGTTACGGAACTGACGACCAATCTCGTACACGCGCTCGATGCCGCCGACGACGAGTTGCTTGAGGTAGAGCTCGGGCGCGATGCGCATGTAGAGCGTCATGTTCAAGTCGTTGTGGTGCGTGATGAACGGACGAGCGGTGGCACCACCGGCGATCATGTTCATCATCGGCGTCTCGACTTCGAGGAAGTCGCGTTCGTCCAAATACTTTCTGATGTAACGAATAATGTTGGAACGAATGTGAAAGGTGTCGCGAACTTCATTGTTCATGATGAGATCCAAGAAGCGCATGCGGAAGCGCGTCTCGACATCCTTCAAACCAGAGAAACCCGGAAGCATCTTCAAACACGGCGTCAAAATCTCGAAATCAGTCGGGAAGATGGACAATTCGCCTCTCTTAGTCTTTCCCGGCTTACCCTTGACGCCGACAATGTCCCCGCGTCGCGTCGCCGCGTGAATCTTTTGAAAGTCGTACCCCGTCGCCGCGGCTTCGTCCGCCGTGATTTGCACCTTTTTCCCATCCGCGATGAGATCATAAAAGAACAACTTCTTCCCACTCGCCCGTTTGGACATGATTCTTCCCGCCAGAGACGCGCTCTCACCCTCCACCGCCGCTCCGTCCTCCAACGTTGAGTACTTTTCGATAAACTCCCCCACTCGCGTGTCCACGGCGTACTTGTGCGGGTACGGCGCCTCGCCTCTCGCCTTGGCGCTCAGAACCTTATTAATTCGATTTTGTGTGTACTGCGTCGGGTCCAAATCCGCCTCATCCTCCTCTTCGCTCTTTTCCTTCTTCGGTTTCGCCGCCTCCGCCTCCGCCTTGGCCGCCTCCTTGGCCGCCTTCTTCTCCTCGCTCTGCTTCATCTTTAAACGCTTCTTGTATTCACTACGAATGGTGAACGACGACGACGACGCGCGGTGGACGACGACCGACGCGAGGTCGATCATCGAGCGCGTCATCGAACCCACGAACGGTCAGTCACGCATCCCATCCCATCCCATCGTCATCGCGTCGTCGTCCCGTCCTCATCGCCCATCCGTCCCATCCCTCGCGGTCGAGGTCGAGGTCGCGCCGACGCACCTCTTGCTCATCGGTTCTCCCGGGAACTCGGGGAACTCTTTGAGCGCGGCGGCGGGTTCGGTGGCCATGATGGTTCGTGCGCGCGATGTGCGTCGCGCGTCGGTCGATACACGGACGGGGCGTCGCGCAGTGTCGCGCGCGTCGATCGATCGATCGAGTGACGCGGGTCTGCGTGTCGAAGACGAGGTGAGAGCCGACGCGCGGGTTTTGAGCGCGGCGGCGCGCGTTACACGGAGAAGCGCTAGAAAAAGTCTGGTTGTCCAGTGCTGGCGAGCGTTCTGTGCCACATGCGACCGTTGGGATCGACGAGACGCTCGCGTTCAATCATGCGAGGGATGGGTAAGAAGGCGGTGTGCGCGCTGACGGAACCGACGGAGATGCCGGTGAAGCCGGCAAAGGCGCCGTGGACGGCGTTTTGGCCGAGGACGGTGCACATGATGGAATCGTGGGCGTTGGCGACGCACCCTCGAACCATGTAGGTGGGATCGATGTATTTGACGTCGCATTTGATCTCAGCCTTGAGTTGCTTGCAAAACCATTGGCCGATGTCGCCGAGTTTGGGGTTACCGCCGGCGTCCGTGCCGACGGAGGCGACAAACTCTTGGCCCGCGCCCTCGGCGAGGACCACGACGGCGTGTCCCTGCGTGTCCAATCTGCTTCGCACGTATTCGATGACGCCGTTGGGACCGTGGGTGGCCCAATCGATCTCGGGAATGAGACAACAGTCGACTTGTCCGTTGGCGAGCGTCGCGAACATGGCGATGAATCCGCTCTGACGTCCCATGAGCTTGACTACGCCGACACCGCGATACGCGCTCTGGGCCTCTATGGCGGCCGCTTGAATAGCCTTTTGCGCCTCTTCCACCGCGGTGTCGAAACCGAAAGTTTTATCGAGCAAAAGAATATCGTTATCGATCGTTTTCGGAACGCCCACGACGGATACCTTGACGCCTCGCTTGGCGCACTCGTCGCTAATGGCGTTGGCCCCCGCGTGCGTCCCGTTACCACCGATGACGAACACCATATTGATTCCGTTATTGATGATTGACTCGACAATTCTGGGTACGTCTCCGCCGCCTCTTCCAGAACCCAAAACAGATCCACCGATCGTGTGAATGTTTCGCACCGTTCGTTTATTCAACTCCAAGAACGGGTCGCCCGAAAAGAAGCCTTTAAAGCCATAACGAATGCCGCTAATCTTCTTCACGCCGTAACCCACCTCCAGAGTGTTCACGAGCGAGCGAATGACGTCATTAATCCCCGGGCACAAACCACCGCACGTGACGACGGCCGCATGCACTTCTTCCGACTTAAAATACACATCCGCGCGAGGTCCAGCTCGCACAACCCACTCCGGGACGTACGCGCACCCGCCGGGATTGTACACGTCCTCCACGAGCGAACACGTCTGAGTGGGATCCGCAGCGCTACCAAAAGCCACCGAATTCAACAGAATTCGATCGCTGTTGCTCACAAAATTACTATTGTACCTCAGAGACGTTCTCGGTCCGCTCAGCGGACACGAGCTCTGCGTGCAAAACGGGCTTGGCACCGGCGTCAACGGATTGTCTCCCCGATACACGTCCCGCAGGTGCGTGATGCGAAGATCGTTCGCACCGCCAACCTCCCAGGTGTACATATAATCCTCCTCCTCCTCGTCGTCGTCGTCGTCGTCGTCGTCGTCGTCGTTCGCGCCGCTCTCGAGTCCACTGCGACCCTCGATCGCGGCCGATCTCAGAGGCGCACCCGCGCGCCTCGGCTCGCGACGAAGCGCGCTCGCGCCGCGCCGCGAGGTATACCCTCGCTCGATCGTCGCCGTCACCGCGCACGGCGTCGCGAGCGTCGCCAAGCGCGACATCATCGAGGCGCGTCGACTTATTCGGTTGGACGTGTTCTGGTCGGCAGTTGCCGCCTCGTCTCGATGTCGACGCTTCGTCCCGCGTCGACGCCGATCGGAGGTCGAACGCGCGCGGGGAGCGCGCGACGAACGCGCCGAGACGCGCGCGCGCCGTCCTCGTCGACGAAGGCGTCGTCGTCGGGTCGAGCGAACGCCGTCGTGACGAGGGAAGAGTTGGAGGCGGCCGCGAACGCGAGAGGTTTAACGCTCGAGACGCGCTTCTTCGGACCGGTGTTTAAGATTTACGCAAGGCGCGCGCGAGAAAGTGCGCAAGCGTCGACGTCGGCGTCGGTGTCGAGCGATGACGCCGAGGATGCGGACGTGGTGGCGACGCACGACGGGTTCATCGCGCCGCCGCCGTTCGGTATATTGCACATGGATAGCATGCGAGTGTACAACTCAAAGGTGAAGACAGAGGAGAAAATGACGATGCGGAGCACGTTCGGTATCGCGATTTTGTTGGGGACGATGTCTCTGCTGGAGGCGTCCGAGGTGGGATGTAAGAAGTGCGAATTGTTAGCCATCGACGACGGAAACGAGTACGCAGAAAAATTGGTCAGGTATTACGGTCGTTTGGGATTTAAAACCGTACGCGTCGTCGGAGATAACGGATTGAAAGACTTGCCGGACTTGTTAGTGTGGGGCGGCGTCGGAACGCGGATGAATGCCGACGTCGATGAATTACTAGAAAAGTGGGGGGGCGTGGTGCGTAAGCAGGCGGCGGCGGCGATTCGTCGGTAGCGACATTTTTTAAAAATTTTCTATTCTAGTCTTCATCTAGCGCGAGCGTTTGCTATTTTTCGTCTTCGGTACGTCGTCATCGAAGCCTATTTCTAGATCGAACTCTTCCTCCGTCATCTTCCCTTTCTTGACCTTTCTCAGCGCGCGATAATCGTCCTCCATTTCTTCGATGTCGGCTCGCAATTCTTCCTTGCGGCGTTTAAAAGCAGTTTGCCTCTTTTCTTCCTTGAGCTTTTCTTTCTTTGGTTTAGGCTTATCCGCCTCTAACAGTCTCTGCGCCTCTGCGGCCTCTTGCTGTTCCTTGAGCGTCTTCTGGCGCTGCTTTTCCCGAGACCTGTCCATGAATGGCACCGTGTCGGCGTCGACGGATGATTCGACAAAGCACTCCATGAATTTCTTCGGCGCTTTTCGGATCTCCTTCATCTTCGGGAGCCGAAGTAATCCCATAGACATCGCGAGCGACCCGTACTCGAGCTCTTTAAATCGGAAGATAAATCTACAGTGATGCTCCTTGTACCCTCGAATGAAGGAGACGTACGCTCGCACGCCCTTCTCCATGAGTTCGCGAGATTTTTCGCTCGCTTCGCGCAAGGTGGTGTGAGTTTGGTCAGCCCCAACTCGTTCCTCCGCTTCTGATTTCTCCAAAGCGTCCACGATGTCCGACGCTAATTCGATCTCTTTGTCGTCATCGCCATCCTGAGTCTCCGCCGCCGCTTCTGCAAAGTGTTCGCGCGTCCCGGGAGCGGCTTTAATCTCTACGCCTCGAATGCGTAAAAAATCTACGTAACTCGCCTCCGAGTTGGGTGATAAGAATACGATGGCGTTCCCTTCGCGACCCATCCGAGCCGTCCTACCGACGCGGTGCACGAAAGCCGCCGGATCCTGCGGCGGATCAAACTGAACGATCCAGTCCACTCCAGGAATGTCCAAACCGCGCGCCGCGATATCCGTGCACATGAGAACGCCCGATCTTTGTTCGGTAAACATGCCGAGAGCAGACTCGCGTTGCTTTTGCTTCATTTTACCGTGCAGAGCGACGGTGCTGGACTCCGGTAAGAGCTCTTTGAGCGCGGACTCGTAGAAATCCACGCATGCGCACGTCAAAAAGTACACAATCATCTTGCAGGTGCGATGCTCTCTGATGAAATTCACCAAATGCCACAGCTTTGCATCCACCGGGCACACGCGGTAGAGCAATTGTAACTGCGTCGGAAGCTTACCAGTCTTATCCCCCGCCGCTCTCGCCGCGGCGTTCACGGCGTCTCTCACCGTCACTCTCACTGGATTCCGCAACCCGGCTCTCGCGAGCTCCGCCACCTCCTCCGTCTGCGTCGCGCTGAACAGTCCCGTACGTCTCTGCTTGGGTAATCGAGAGATGATGTTGTTCAACGTCGTCATGAATCCCATCCCGAGGAGTCGATCGGCCTCGTCCAAGATGAGCAATTCACACTTTTTACCATCCAGTTCTCTGCTTCGCTGCATGACGTCCCACAGCCGTCCCGGCGTCGCAATCAACACCAGAGGCGACGTCGCCGCGAACTTGGCCACGTCTTTCGACACATCCGTACCACCCACCAACAACATCGATAATTCCTCCGCGTCGCTCGCGTCTCCTCCTCGTGCCAGCGTCTTCACGAAGGGCGTCGCCACCTCGTGAATTTGCCTCGCCAACTCTCTCGTCGGGCTCACCACCACCGCGCCCACCTCGTACCGCCGCAGCTCTTTCCTCGCCCGCGCGAGTATCTCCACCATGGGCAACACGAACGCGAGCGTCTTCCCGGATCCCGTGCACGCCTCCACGGAGACATCCTTGTGCGAACAGAGCAGCGGGATCGTCGCCGCCTGCACGGGCGTCGAGCGCTCGAAACCACCGGCGTCGAGCGCGGCGAGGGATTCCGGGCGCAGACTCGGGCGGAGATCGGCGAAGGGTGGTCCCTCCGCCTTCGCCGCCGACGGCACGGGGCGCGCGGACGGCATGTCGACCGCGAGGGACGACGAATGAGCGAGGAGAGGTGGCGGCTGCGCTGTCACTGTCACTTTTTTTGGGAGGACCGGACGACGGATATGTGCGCGCTAATTACAGAGACGCCGGCGATGCGAGACGGCCCCGCGTGTCTAAGAGAAATCGTTCGAACGCGAGACTTGCGTCGGTGCGTCGGTGGAACGTGAGACTAATCGCGCTTGTCGCGGTCGTATTCGACGCACGCGGCGGGCGCCTGATCGAGGCGAGACGGCGACGTCTCCATCTCGACCGTCTTCTCGTGCGTCGAGCGTTCGGGTTGACGCTCGGATTCAGCGAGACGTAAGATTGCGACCAACGCGGACGCGCCGAATAGAATCATTCCCGCCGCGCGCACGTCGCCGTCTCCCTGTAACGCGGAGTAACACGCAAAGGAGAGGAGCACGCCGCGTAGTATCCACGTGAAGAGATGAATGTCTTCAATCTTTTCCACCCATCGTCGGAACGATCTCGAGCGTTGGCGCAGATAAATCGCCGCGACACATCGCGTAATGCAATCACCGAGCGTGAGTTTTGCCGGGATGATGGATAATCCGGTGAATAAAACAAACGCCCCGGCGCCGCCGAGCCGCCACGTCGTCACGCCCATCCACGTGATGGCGTCCATACCAGCCGCTGGATTGGCGTACTTCTCTCCTCGAAGCCCGATCGCCGAGCTCACTCCTAACAATCCTAAACTCGCGGGCGTGCGCACGAACGCGTACGTGGCGAACGCGAGACACCCGATCGACAGCGCGTCGTGAAACCTCTCGTTGAACGGCATCGTCATCACCACCGGCGTCTTCAACGGCGTGAACGCCATTAAAAACGCGTGCAACGTCACCGCAGACACAAAATTATACACCAACCTTCCATGAGACCCGAAGTACCTCCGCATTCGGCTCGGCAAACACACCGAATGCGGAATCACAAACACCAAACTCAGCGGCACGTTGCGTCTCGCAAACGCCGCCGCGCTCCTCGCCGCCTCTCTCGACGGATACCCCTTCGCCGGTAACCTCGCGCCCAACCACCGCGCCCGCTCACCGAGATGCGATATCCACGCCACCGTTCCCACGAGCACCCACATCACGTACGTCACCACCGCGCCCACGAGCGCTATATTTAGCGCGCCCCCCACGGCGCGCGCACACCACCGCGCGTCGCCGCGTCTCTTCATCACCGCGTCGCGTCCGGCGTCCTCCGCACCACGCGCGGACGTCACGCACCGTCCGTCCATCCGTCCGTCCGTCCGTCCGTCCATCCGTCCGTCCGTCGTCCGTCCGTCCGTCGTCCGCCGTCCGTCCGTCGTCTCCCGTCGCGCCGGCATCCATCCGTCTCTTCGTCTCCGCCGGCGCCCTCGCGCGGGGCGCGGCGCGGCGAAAATCTCGTGACGACACAACTTTTTATCAGGCTGATGGGGAGATGGACCCGAGACGAAAAATTACGATAATTTTTCGTCGCGCCAATATCGGTCCGAGAGCGCGTAATTATTGTCGAGGGGGAGATGGGCGACGAAAATTGCGACGATATTCTACCCCGTCGCCGCGAAGAGTCATGAACCGTGGTCAATTATCGTCGCGCGCGACGAAATTTCGTCTTCGCGTGACGATATTTGCCCAATTTCGTCACGCGGAATCGTGGAAAACGATAATTTTTACGATAATGTCGTCCCATTTCTATCTCCCCCTCGACAAAAATTTCGTCATGGGCCGAAATTATCGTTTTTGGGTCCATCTCCCCATCAGCCTCAATTGACCAATGTAGAGTGAGGTTTCAGTGACCGTTCATGACTCAATAAATAGTTGACCAGTCAAAATCCGCGACGTCTTATCATCTTTCGTCACGCGCGCGCGGGTCGTCGGACCGACGGGGTCGTGCCCGAGACCGCGACTCGCGACTCGTCCCCGGAATCCCCCATCCTCGGAGGTTTCGGAAGACCCAGCGGCTGGTGGCACGGGTGTGGTGAGGTTTACCACTTTGCGTCGATTGCAAGTGTACAATCGTACTGTTTGGTCCACTATCGCTAATACGAGCGCTACTGGTGGTACCGGTCGCGATCGCGCGGGGTCGTCCCGGCGTCGTCCCGGCGCGCCGACGCGGGTGGTGAGGACGACAGATGGCGGCCGACGATCGTCCGGGCGGCGAGGACGAGGACGAGGACGAGGACGAGGACGAGGACGAGGACGAGGACGAGGACGAGGGTGATCGTGACGGTGGTGATGCCGCCGCCGCCGCCGTCGCCGCCGCCGCCGCCGCCGACGCGCCGTCGTCGTCATCGGCGCCCGTCGTCCCGTCGCACCTTCGCGCGCAGCAGCCGCTTCGCGAGTTTGGGCTCGAGGAAATGTTCGCGCGCGTGTTACTCCCGGCGAACGCCGCCGCGCGGTCGCTGGGCGTGTCGGAGACGACGTTTAAACTCAGGTGCGCGCGCGCGCGACGACGACGACGACGCGACGACGACGCGACGATCGAGCGGCGGCGATCCCCTCCGTCGAGGCGGTCGATCGGTCGAAGCGCCGTTTCGTCCCCCGGGAAATTCGGTCGGTCGGACACGTGGCCGGTCGTGACCCATCGGTCGGGGGGTGTGGATGTTCGAGATTTTTAAACGCGTTCGTCTGAGATTTTTTTGTTGTATCTTTGGATAGACCGACCGACTGACGCGCGCGCGGGGTGGTGTCGACGCAGGACGAGGGAGCTCGGAATGCACCGGTGGCCGCATAGGAAATTTCAAGGCGTCATCGTGTGTTACGAATACGTGTCTCGCGTGTTTAAGGTGCGCTTTCTCGATGTCGATCTCGCGCGGGAAACTGCGTTTGAAGGTTTCTTTCGCCGTCGGCGACTCACCGCGAGGATTCGTTCGTCGCGCAGGAATTGGTGGATGAGTTTTCCACGCAAGTCGCAGACATGGACGAGGAACAGAGACGGATGTTCGCGCGAGAGAAAAATCAACAGTTTATGAAATTGAGGGCTGCTTCACAGGAACTGACGCGAGATTTAGACGCTATGGAAAAATATGCAACTAGATTGGTACGAACGATTGCGTCGCGCGCGAAGGGGGATATTCGAGGTGAAAACTCGACGACTGACGACGACGCGCGTTCTCTCATTCTCCAGCGAGAGCGCTTTCTTCGGATGGGCTGCGTGTGCGACCAGTGTGATGTGAACGATGCGGTGGCTATCGATTTCAATAAAATTCGTCGTAAAGTGTATAAACATCGCACGATGTTGGCCAACTACACAAAAGATATTATCAAGAACACGTTGCGGTGACGCACAACGATAATATTATGCGCCACTTTTGCACACCACACAATACTAGATAAAAGACTTACATTCATTCAAACACCTTTCTCGTGAACGAGCAAGATGTGCTCGTTTTGTGATTTTTGATTTTCGCAGACTGAATTACTGCATGTATTTTATGGAACCATATTTGCTTTCGTATTTAATATAGCTGAAAATTGATGTCGCTACGGCTGTGTTAGCGTTTGCTGTTGATGTTGACAAATAGAAGGAAATGTACTTGTAAGAATTGATCATAACCCACTCGTCTCCTCGAGTCCTAGCGCCAAGTTCATGTTTTGAACCGCCGCACCCGAAGCCCCCTTACCTAAGTTGTCCAATCTGGCCACGAGAATGGCTGTTCGCTTTGCGTCGTTGGCGTAGACGCTGAGTTCGAGCTTGTTCGTGTTCGCTAAAGAGTCGGGTCTCATGAATGCCCCACGTTCGAGATCGTCCATTCTATTGAGATCACGCACAGAGACGTATGTGCTGTCGGCGTAGCGTTCGCTCAAGCACGCGTGCAAACGCTCGGCACTACGCCCCGCTTCGTTGAGCTGATCGTAGTGGAGCGGGACGCTCACAACCATGCCTTGCGCAAAAGATCCGACCGAAGGCATGAAGATTGGTTCGCGACCAAGCATACTCCACTTTGCCATCTCCGGTAAGTGTTTGTGCTCGAGATTGAAGCCGTATGCTCCCCATGGCTCGTGATCTTCCTCTTCGTACACCTTGATGAGAGCTTTACCTCCGCCCGTGTATCCGCTCACGGCGTTGACCGTCAGCGCGGTGTCGGGAGATAAAATACCGGCGTCGACGAGCGGTCTAGTGAGTGCGATGAAGCCCGTAGGATAACATCCGGGATTAGATATGCGCTTAGACGTCTTCACCTTCTCCCGGTGACCTGGAGCGAGCTCTGGAAAACCGTACGTCCAACCATCCGTGACGCGAAACGCCGTGGACGCGTCGATGACGACGGTCGTGTCGTTCTCCACCAGCTTCACAGCCTCTATCGCCGCTGCGTCCGGTAGACACAAAATCGCCGCATCACACTCGTTCAACGCCCTCTTTCTCGCGTCCAAATCCTTTCTCTTGGATTCATCCAACTGTATCAGTTCGATATCCGAACGAGCCTGCAACCGCTCGCGCACTTGCAACCCAGTCGTACCCGCCTCACCGTCGATGAACACTCTCTTCACCGCTCGCGTCACCACCGACGGCGCCCTTCGCGCGCTCGCGCCCACGCGTTCGCCTCGTCCCCCTCGCACCGTCGTCGTCGTCGTCGCCGTGTCTCGCAGCCTCACCGAGCGTCCCTCGCACGCTTGGATTCGCATCGCGCCCGTCACCGCGCGCATCACCGTCTCTCCCGCTCGAATCGACTCACGACGAGCCCTCGCGTTCGCGTCTACGCGTTCGCGCCGTCTCTCGCGCTCGCGCTCGTCGCGCGCGCGTGTGCGGTCGACATCGGTCGAAAACCTCTCTCGGGGAAGGGCAACAACAAAATCCGCGAATCGCAACTCAAGACGAGAGGGACTCGACTCCACCCGCGGACGGACCGAGCGGCACACCCGCGCGCGACGTTGTCGGCGTCTTCGTCGTCCCGAGCGCGCGTCGTCGACGTTCCCGACGGGTCCCCTCGTTCGTCGTCTCGAGTCTCGCGGACGAGGGGAGGATGAGCGCGCACGCGTGGAGTCCCGCGGCGGAGGGCTCGGCGCAAATCGTCGCGCTGATCTCCGAGTATCTCGACCCGCGGGCGAATCAGCGGGAGATGCTCGGGCGGTTGGAGGCGTGCGCGAAGTTTCCGGATTTTAACAATTACCTCGCGCACGTGTTGACGAGCGACGAGGATCCGGGAAGGCGAGAAGATGTGAGACAGAGCGCGGGACTTTTGTTGAAGAATAATCTCAAGACGTCTTGGACGACGACGATGAGCGAAGAATATCGAGCGTACGTCAAGGGAACGCTCATGTTTGGATTAGGACATGCGTCGAAGTTGATTCGATCGACGGCTGGGACGTGCGTGGCGCTCATCGTGCGGTGCGGCGGGGTAGAACACTGGCCGGAACTGTGGCCGGCGCTCAACGCCGCCGTCGAGGCAGGCGACGACAACTCGCGAGACGGCGCGTTGGACGCGCTGTACAAGTCGTGCGAAGAGGTTAACGGGAGGTTGGACGTCAAGGTGCCGGGCATGCCGGATTCTCCGGCTGGATTGGTGATTCCGAGACTATTTGCGCTCTTTAAAGCGCCGTCGGCCAAGGTGCGCCAGCAAGCCGTGGGAGTCGTGAACATGATCGCACCGTGCTGGCCGGAGAACCACTACGCACTCTTAGATAGCTACTTACAAGGGTTATTTTCCCTCGCGAACGATCCGGATAACGACGTTCGGCGACTCGTGTGCTCAGGTTTGGTGATGCTCATCCACATTTGCCCAGAAAAATTAGCCCCAAACTTGAGGGATATCATCACGTACATGCTGGATAGACAAGACGACGAGGATAAGGATGTCGCCATGGAATCTTGTGAATTCTGGGGTGCGTTCTGTGAGGCTGATCTCGGGGACGATTACGTGCAAATTTTGCGTGAGTTCACCCCTAGACTCATCCCCGTGCTTTTGACCAACATGGCGTATCAAGAGGACGACGAGGAAGTGATTCAGGCTGAGGACGACGAAGTGAACGTGGATCGCGAAGACAGAGACCAAGACATCAAGCCGACGTTCCGTGACACGAAGGATAAGGGCGCGCAAGGAGAGGAAGACGGTGACGCGGATGACAATACGGATGACTTCGTTTGGAATCTTCGCAAGAGTTCCGCCAACGGCTTGGATATTTTATCAAACGTCTTTGGTGACGAGCTCTTGCCTCTCATGTTACCGGTCGTGGAACAGAGACTTCGCGATCAGAGGTGGGAAATCCGAGAGAGCGCTATTTTAGCTCTCGGTGCTGTCGCAGAAGGGTGCGCGGGCGGTTTGCTCCAATACCTGCCGTTGTTGATCTCGTTCCTTCTGCCAATGTTGGACGATGCTCGTCCACTCGTGCGATCGACGACGTGCTGGACTCTCAGTCGATTCTCGCGATGGGCCGTGCAGTGTGCGTGCCCTTCGAATAATGCGAATGCGATGCCTCAGCAACAGGGAATGGATCAGCTAAACACGCTGACAACGGCGTTGTGCAAGCGCTGTTTAGATCACAACAAGCACGTCCAAGCCGCAGCCTGCGGCGCCATCGCGACTCTGTTATCAGAAGGTCGCGATGCGTTAGCTCCTTGGACCGCGGGTCTCGTTCAAACACTCGCAGAAGCTTTGGCAAAGTACAGACGTAAAAACCTACGCAACTTGTACGACGCGTTGACAATGCTTGCAGAAAATATTGGTCCCGCTCTCGACAACGCCACCCACGCCGGAATGATCTTACCGGGTATGCTCCAGCGCTGGGAAAATTCAAACGGAGCTGACCCTGAGTTGTTTCATTTACTCGAATGTCTCACGGCGCTCGTCATCGGCTTCGGGCAATCAGCCGCGCACTATGCTTCGGGAATCTTCAATAATTGCGTCGCCGCACTTACGCTCATGCTTCAGCGACGCACGGCGGTGCAGCGCGGAGAGATACCCGCAGAAGAATACTCGATCGATGTCGTCATTTGTACGCTCGATTTAGTTTCTGGTCTGTGCGAAGGTTTGGGTCAAAGTATCGAACCTCTCGTCGTACAGTCTCAACTGCGGGACATCGTGCTCGCTTCGTGCGTTGACAACTCTCCCGGCGTCAAGCGGAGTGCGTTCGCTCTCCTCGGGGATCTTGCGCGTTCATGCCCCACATATCTCACGGCTTCGTTGCAACAATTCATGGAGCTCATCGTGTCTCAGTTACAACCAGGAAACGTCATTTCCATGAACATGTCTGTATGCAACAACGCGAGTTGGGCGGCGGGTGAGTTGGCGATACGCTCTACGCCGGATGCGCTTCGACCTTTCGTCGGGCCGCTCGCGCAATGTTTCATTCAAATTCTCGAAATGCGCATGGTGAATAGAGCTCTCGGTGAAAACGCCGCCATTTCGCTCGGACGTCTCGGCATGGTGTGTCCGGAGGAGTTACAGAGCGGCCTCGCGCATTTCATCACGTCTTGGTGCGCCGCGTTGAGACGTCTCCGCGACGGAGTCGAGAAAGAGCACGGCTTTGCTGGACTTTGTAAGTTGATTCAGCTGAATCCGTCTGGTGCCACCGGTGGACTCAGCGCGTTCGTCGAGGCTGTCGCCTCGTGGAGAGGTTGTCGAAACGAGGAGCTCGTCACCACCATGGGCCAACTCGTCGTCGGGTACAAGGAGCACGTTGGCGAGCAGCAGTGGGCGATGGTCATGAGGGATCTCGAGTCCGGAGTGGTGAGAAAACTCGCAGAAACGTACAATGTGTAAGAAAAATGATTGAGGGAAGAGAGGGGACGAGGGAAAGATAGGAGAGAGGAAGAGAAGAAGAAGAAGGGAAAGGATGATTGGGAGGTCGCGAGAGATCTCGAAGGAGAAGGTAGAGGATTGGGAAAGGGATGCGTCCACAAAGGGAGTGGCGCGAGGGTTTCGTTGTTTAGCAACGCATTTTTAAGATCACTTGACAAGAAATCAATCAATCAAATCATAACTATTGACGAGTTTGCTCGCGCCAGAGGACTACGTTACCAGACGTATACGCGATGACGAGCTCAGTGGAGTCGTGGGACCACGTGGACACTGTGGCGACGTCTCTCGCGCCTTCGCTGCTCGCGTTTATATCATCAGTAAACTGCATGACTTGTATGGGTGCGCCTGAAATCGTCGGTAAAAGGTAGATTGCGGATTTCGTATGATTTGAAGCGGACAACAGTGGCGCGTGGAAAGACTGTCCGTAGGTGAACGAAACCATGCCGCGTCCGTTTAGCAACTCCCAGTCTCTCACTTTGCAGCGATTGAAGATACTGAAGTCCGAAAACGGCAAACTATTCGCATGACGAATGAAGACTTCACCAGATTCTTGGAAGCTTACGAGAGCGGGACCATCAACACCTTTGACGAGCGGGCAGTATCGCAACCTTTGAACTGGCGACGGAGAGTCAAAGATTGTCTTCACGAGTCGTAGACGGTATCCCACCTTAACATGCGCCATGTGAGGCATCGCTTTCTTTGCCTTACTCATCATCGAGTTGAAGGTTGATTTGAATTTCGATCCCAGTGATTGCGACGCGGTGGCGGCTTCTTCTGCGTTTGCCCGAACAACGCAATTCATCCTCTCCGTTTCGCTCGCCGACCTTTGATTGATGACCCGCTGCAAGGGATTTTCAACAGCTGCAGAAAACTCTAAGTCAGAACGCATCGTCAACGTCTTTTTCACCCGAACTTCACACTGCAAAACGTTGATGGATCCGTGCTCGTCTCCGACGAAGAGGACGTTTCCGCTCGTATTGCTCTCCAAACACCGAGGTGTCCACAACATCGGAAACTTATCCAGAACGACGCCGACTTGAACATCCACAACGAGTAAATCTCGATTTGTCGTCCCCACGAACACGATATCGTCTTGCGCGACGTGAAAAGCCACGCACGTCAACTCCGTCCCCACTTTCACTTCGCTCTGCGTCGTCAACTGCACCGTTGACTTGGACGTGTGCGTCACGTTCCACGTTTTCAACACTCCCATCTTCCCAGCCGTCGACAATCGCCCACCGTTCAAACTCCAATCTAAGCTCACGATCTCCCCCTCGTGCGCCCTTTCTACCGTCATCGACGCCGCCTCCATGTTTTCCGACGCGCGCCGACGAACCGACACCGCGCCCAACCGGTCCCCCGTCGCCAAACAGTGTTCGCCCACCTTGCTGAATTTGGCCGTCGTCACCGCGCCTCGCGATGCGAATCTCTCCACGATCTCATACACCGTCTCGATCGTCGCCGTCGTCGCCACCGTCGTCTCTCCGTTCTCGCGCGCCGCGCCCGCGCCCGCGCCCGCGTCTTTCGTCGTCGTCGTCCCGTTCGACCGCTCTCGAAGCGCGTCCAGCGCGCGACGCATGGACGCGTAATCTTCCTCCGTATCCCCCGTCATTCGTCCTCGATGCGCCGCCGGCGTCATCGTCGCCTCCGACGTCGTCATCGTCGTCGCCGCACCGTTATCGTTTCGAGCACACGCGCCTCCGCTCGCCACCATGGTCACCGCGCGCCTCCGCGCGTCGCTCATCGCGTCGAACCCATCATCCTCCGCGTCGTCGTCGTCGCGCGCGCGCACCGTCGACGCCCCCCCCCGCGCCTCGTCGTCCTCGTTCGATCGCGTCATCGACTGCGGTCATCCATCGGCACTGATTTCGTAAAGTTTCGTCTCTCGCGCGCCTTCTCCCCGTGCGCGATGAGACGCGTCGTGCGCTCGCCACTGGACGACTCGAAGTCCGTCGACGCGACGATGGCGGCGACGATGGCGGTGACGACGACGGTGACGACGACGACGTCCGCGACGCTCGGCGCGCGAGGCGGACTCGGTGCGCCCTCGTCGAGGGTGGTGCCCGTGATGACGCGGACGCGGTCGGTGACGTCGACGACGCGCGCCTTCTTCGGCGCGCGCGACGACGCGTCGCGCGATGTCGGGGGGAAAGCCGGGGAGATTAAACTGGCCGACGTCGCGCGCGGGAAAAAAATCGGGAGCGGATCGTTCGGGGACGTGTACGAGGGAACTCTCGGTGGGTCGAGACGCGTCGTGCTCAAGGAGAAACGAGCGGGCGGCGGGGCGTTTTTCGAGAGCGAGGCGGAGAATAACAGACGCGTGCGTGGATTCGACGGTGTGGCGACGTTTATTGGCGTCGCGGGGGCGAATGCGTACCTGGTGTGGGAGGATGAGGGGAGAGACACGCTCGAGGATTGTTTCGGCGGCGGCGCGTTTGGATTCGGGTTGGGCGGCGGCGGCGGCGACGGATTCGCGAGGAAATTGGGATGTTCGAGCGATGCAGAGGCGTCTAGGAAGGTGGCGAAGCAGTGTTTGAAGGCGGTGAAGGGATTACACGATCGTGGGTTGATTCATCGAGACGTGAAACCGGGTAATTTATTGATTACGCGTCGAGGCGAGCGATTAAAACTCATCGACTTGGGCGGCGCCGCGGATTTGCGCACCGGGAATAATTTTGACGAGTCCGAGACCATCTTTGATCCCGTGTACGGACCGCCGGAGCGTTACATCACCGGTAAATTTGGCGGCGTTGGATTCGGGAACGTGGGGTGGGGGAAGAATAAGCCGGATTTATTCGATTCGTTTTCGTGCGGGATGACCATTCTTCAGGTGTCCGTGCCCGCGTTTAGGAAAAAGGGCGCCATGAAGGCGGTGCGACGCGACCTGAAGAGATGGTGCTACGACTGCGAGGCGTGGCGCGCGAGCTTACCCGAGCGTCAACAGGATGACTTTGCCATACTGGACGAAAACAACGGCGCGGGATGGAAATTGGTGTGCGGGCTCATCGCCAACAAGGGGACGCGCATGTCCGTGTCCAAGGCGCTGAGCTCACCGTTCTGTCGATAGTCACTATCCGTACATTTTAATTCACAGTACTATACACGCACACGACATCACTACTCCTCTTCTACGTCTCCTCCGCCTTCTTTGGCGCGCACCGCCGCCAGCACGTTTCCGTTCCGTCGACGGACACGCCGCGCTCGACCAACGCGTCCAGCGCGAGCGCTCCCACCGCATTCTTACCTCTACCTCGAACCAACGCGTCCGCAATCTGTGCGTGTAAACATTTCACCGTTTTCCACGTCTTGGTCGTCGCTACATCTGATAAATTGACACCTATCAATCCCGTCCCGTTGACGATGAAGTGCGCTTTTTCGCCCCTCGCCGTCGTCGCCTCGTCTCGCACCCGTCTCGCCCACGACTCCCCCATCAACCAATTCCGAACCCTCGGCGCGTCCTCATGCGCTCGACGCAACGACGCGGTTCGCTCTTCCGACGCCTCCACCGCGCGCGCGACGTCGTGGATCCCGTTCTCGCGCTCCAACGCGTTCGTCGCCTCCACGAGCGCGGGACACGCCAACCAACACGTCGCGTGTTCCACCCTGACGTCCTCGTCCTCGTCCTCGGCGTCCGCGACCGAGAGCGGGGCGTAGAGATACGCCCGCGCGTACCCGTGCGCGCACCTCGAGCCCGCGCCCACCGCCTGTGCGCACGCGTGTCCGAGCTGCGTTTTCGCCACCTCGCCGTCAATGTCCGGGCGAAAACTCGCGAGGGCGTCGACGTCGTCGAAGAGCGCGCGCGCGTCGTCGTCGATGGTGGGTAACGCGCGCGGATGAAACGTTCTCGCGCGACGCGCGGACGTCGACGCGCGGCGGATCGCGCGCGCGAGCGACATGTTGACGACGACGGCGACTTGTGCGGCGAGCGCGCCACTCGACGACGACGACGACGACGGCGAGCGCGGCGATGAAGACGGCGATGACGACGACGGTGACGACGAGCGCGGTGGTGACGCCGAAGCGGGCGCGCGCGCGCGATGCGACGCGTGGGACGACGACGATGACGCGCGCGGTGGATGTAGGGGTAGCGACAGCCGTGGCGCAGCAAGACGTCGCGTTTGCCGTGTGCGTGCT
>Ga0181576_10001176_pt1 | contig 19963 bp, 11 predicted proteins | sample 101ome_22_FD_132464 | JGI IMG/M metagenome (GOLD analysis project Ga0181576, IMG submission 132464) | Coastal salt marsh microbial communities from the Groves Creek Marsh, Skidaway Island, Georgia - 101412BT metaG (megahit assembly) | ecosystem: Environmental > Aquatic > Marine > Intertidal... | reverse complement strand
TTTTCCATGCAGGGATGGAGACTAGTAACCATGACTCGGAAAAATCCTTCCTCACGGGCCAGCCTCATCCTGAATCATCTCATTTTGTTAATGGTATTTCGCTCGATCAGCTCCTGGCTGAAAAGCTTGGGGATCAAACACGCTTCCCCAGCTTGAGCCTGAGCCTCTATGATCGCGGCTGGGGATGTTCCTGGGATCGCCGAGGCTCAGCCATTGCTCCCATGAACAATGCAGAGAAGATTTTTGAAACCCTTTTTGGAGCTGAAGATCTGGCAGCTCGACAACGCCAGATCAGGCAAGACCAGACAATCCTGGCAGCTTTGAAAAAGGACCTGGATCGAGGTCAGGATTCAGGGCAATCAAGGGCTGAAATAGAGCTTTCACGACAAGTCTTCGAACAGCTTGAGGCGCGCCTGCAACACGAAAGATTCTGGCTGAACACACAAAAACCGACGGTTGATCATCAGCTGATCAGCGATCCAGAGTTTGAGTTTTCAGCCAAAATTGCCAATTTATTTAACCTGACAAAACTGGCCTTGCAGACCGATTCCACCCGACTCATCACCTTGTCTCTGGACTGGGTCTACGGTGCCATCCGCGTACCAGGCGCCACCGGCGGCTGGCATACTCTTTCCCATCACGGTGGAGAGCAATCAGTCATCGAAAAACTCAGTCGCATCGAAACTGACATCATGAAACACTTCAGGCGCTGGATTCATGAGATGGATCAAGTGGATGAAGGGGATGGAACGCTTCTGGACCACACCACAGTTGTTTTGGGGAGCAATTTTGAAGATGCTTCCAATCACACCTGCCACCGACTTCCGTTGTTGGTAGCCGGGGGGAGTCATCGGCATAAGGGGCACACGGTGCTGGAACAACCTACCCCCCTGAGCAACCTCTACTTGGAACTCTTGAATCACTTCGGGGTGGACGCTCCATCTTTTGGCAATAGCCAGCGCAACATGGGCTTGCTCACAGCCTGAAGACCCTCTGCGGGCATCTTGGCCACTGCTAATCGATCCTAATCTTGATCACCAGCTTGCGGACCGAGGATGGCTGCCCTACTGCCAGTCCGGGCATGTGAGCGTCCTGCGGGAAAAATATGGCGAACTGTCCAGGGCGCATCAGGATTTGATCACCCCGCCCATAAAGTTTCTGGAAATCCTTCTCAGCATCATAGGGCTCACCTGTCATCGAAGCTGTGCGAGCAATCCCTATCAATTCCTCTCCATGCAGGACCGCCTGGATATCGATATGACGCCGGTGAGCTTCCCAAAACCCATCTGAGTGTGCCTTGGTTTGGTAGTCATCCACCCCGGCGAATACGGCCTCTCCTTCAATTGGATGGGAACCAGGCAGCAGGCCCTCTGGGTCAACCCGACAAAGAAAATCCAGAGCCTGCTTGAATTTCGCTCCGAGTGGGTGGTAGAGCGAGGCATTGTCCAAATCATCCAGAACCATGAACTGAAAATGTCCAGGAGCTCAAAGGAAGGGAAGACAAATCTCCTCTCCCCTCAAAACATACCCCCTTAGCCCTAAGGCTCTAATACTTGACCATAGAGCCGCACATCATCCCAGTTACCTGTATCATCAAAGGATCCGAGACCAATCTGTCCCGAGAGAAAGGTACGATCGGTTGCCCTCATGACCGGTGTTTCCATGTCATCCCAATAAACGTGAATCGACCCCGAGGCCACCCTTCGACTGATTTTTACCGTATGCCATTGAGCATCCCACGGAGTGCCCTGGGTTGTGTGTTCACTGATCTTGACACGGGGTGCCTGATTCACGATGAAGATCTGATTGGCATGATCATCCATAGCCTGCCCGAGATGCACGTAATAAAAATGCTCCGGATCCTGCCACCCAAAGAATAGGCACATATCTCGATGCCCGTAATCACGTTGAGTCGTGAGTACTCGGGCAAGCAGATCAAAATCGCCCACCACCACATCCTTGAGACGGCTGATATTAACTGGGCTGCGATGTGGGGGACGGTAGGCACTTTGCCTGTGCAGGCTGTATACCTTGCTCCCATCCTGAGTCATGATGCGCCAGGCATTCTGATCAGTGGGCAACCATGAGCCAGCTCCCTGCTCGAAACGATCACTACGGATCAGTGGCAGATCCGATTCGCTAGCCATCTCTGGTGCTGGCTGGCGCACTGGAAGGGTTGCAAGACGTGCCTTACCGTTGATTTCATCCATGGTGAAATCCCTGCGATCGATTAGGCCTTCGCCCGCTCGATGGACCTCGAGCACCACTTTGGGCGTGGCATCCCGCGTGTCGATATCGAAGACACAATACAGTTTTCCTTCGCCATGATTGAGAAACATCTCCGGCAAGTTGGGGGTGGCGTAATTATTAGACCCCAAAGGACCGGAAGTGATTTCAATCACGCGCTGGTTGATCTGGTATCCTCCCGTAAAATGCCGATCTCCTGAAAGGAGAATGACCCCTTCAATCTGTTCGGATTCAAGCCATTCAAAGAAAGCAAGTTGCTCTCGGCGAAAACTGGTCCAGGAATCAAGGTGTCCGTTTTTCTGCCATTCGCTCCCACTGGCAATGAACTTCAGTTTGGCCTTGGAAGCTTTGAGTCCGCTCTTCAACCACGCCCACTGGCGCGCTCCCAACATGGTCTTATCTCCATGATCCTCCGAGCGGTTGGGCCAACGGTAATAACGATCATCAAGCATGAAGAAATCGATGTCACCGCGTTGGAAATGGTGATAAATGCCCGGATGATCAGACTGCCCATAGGCAAGATTAGCCCACATGGACTGAAAAGTCCTCAGGCTTTCAGAACGGCCCTCGGCAGTGCGGTCACTATCATTCGGACCAAAATCATGATCGTCCCAAATGCCAATGACCGAACTGCGAGAACTCAGAGCGCGAAAACCAGCCACACCCCGATGGTCGTAATAGGCTGCTCGCTGGACATCCGGATCGGTTGAATCGGCATAGTGATTGTCCCCAAGCATGAGTAGCAGCTCGATGGAAGGATCACTAGCCATCTGACCCCAGGCAGCTGCGGCCAGTGATCCCTGGTGCCCCACACAAGAACCAAAGGCAAATCTCAGATGCGTGGGAGTGCCCTCTAGAGGGGCGGTCATAACCGAGGGATAAGGCGCGCTCATCACCGGTTTACCGTCCAGGACCACTGCATAGTGATAACGTGTAGAAGGTGTCAGGCCTGTCGCCCTAACATGACCATTGAAATCAGTTTGGACCTCAAGACTGGGACCCTCGTAAAGGGTGGCTCCTTCCATATTCGAGCTGGGGCTTACCATTAAACCCAAGGATGCAGGTGCTGAAGCCCTTACCCAGACCCTGATCTCTTGACTGCCTACATGACCCAACATAGGACCCTGCTCCAGATGCGCCGCCTGGACGCAGTAGGAGGCCAGCAGGAACAGGCCCAGGAGCCCATGGGGGTATCGCCGATGAAACCAATTGGACATAGGCAATTTGTATCACGTTCAACCCCAGCCTGACCAGTGCGTTCCAAGCCAAACAGGATCCATGGAAACCGATGGAATCGGTTTCATTCATTGACCTTGCTTCTTGCCTGTTAGCTTCATTATGGGAGAATGTTCAGCATGAAGCCCATGCACGCCACCTGCCTCTTGCTTGCCGGCATGATGGTTCGCATGCTGGCAGCCTCACCCTCATCAACCGCCACCAAACCATCCATTATCCGGGAGGTCTTGAGTCAAAACCGGGATGGCTCTTCGGTCACCTGGTTTCACCCCAAAGCTTGCTTGATTCCCGAACTAGGCACACGACCGGCCACCTCTCTGATGACCATGCAGTCCATCAAGGGAAGCGACACTTTCGGACCGGTTCATGAGTGGCTCTCCATCGATGGAGGCATCACTTGGAGTGCCCCAAAACCCATTTTGGCTTTTGCTCAAACCGAAGTTCCTGGACATCCAGGATTGCGAGCAGGCGTGTGCGATGTGGTCCCAGAATATCATCCTCAATCCGATACCGTCTTAGCCATCGGTCAGGTTGTGTTTTACCGAGGCCCTCGCTTTAGCTCTGGGGATCAGCTCCCTCGCTATCCCATCTATGCGGTGCGGTCTCGAGACGGCTCTTGGTCAGGACCTCAGATCCTGCACTGGGAGGACCCAAGGGGTTCCTTTATCTACTCGAATAATTGCGGTCAACGGGTGGTGCTGGAAAATGGCGACATCCTTCTGGCGATCAGCTTTGGGAATGTTTCCGAACACCGCTCGGTAGCCACCTTACGTTGCCGGTTTGATGGGGCCACACTGGCCATTTTGGAGGTGGGAGAGCCACTCCATCTGGCGGCAGGACGAGGTCTGCTCGAACCTTCCCTGGTTAGATACAAGGGGCGCTACTACCTCACAATGCGAGCCGAGGATGGGCGAGGTTACCTTGCAATGAGCCGGGATGGGCTGCATTGGAGCCCCAAGGAATCCTGGAAGTGGGAAGATGGCCAAGCCCTTGAACTCTCCAGTACCCAACAACACTGGCTGATCCACCAGGAGGATCTGTTTCTGGTCTACACACGGAAGACCCCTGAGAATCATAACGTGATTCGTTGGCGCGCACCGCTTTGGATGTCTCGATTCAACGCCGAAAACCAGCGTCTGGTACGAGACAGCGAGCAAGTCGTCTTACCCATGATCGGCAATGGCATTGAGGAGCCTGATGAGGTTGCCTTGATGGGGAATTTCCATGTGACCACTGTCAGCGACCAAGAGTCCTGGATCACTGTGGGCGAATGGCTTCCGCGAAGAGAGGCTCGAGGCGACCTGCTACTGGCAAGGATCCACTGGCCCATTGATTGACCCTTCGCCATTGCAGTCCGTCCAATGGACAGCTAGCCTCTGGGCGGTGCAACCCATTGCCTTTCATCTCGGATCAATGCCTGTTCACTGGTATGGCATCCTAGTCGCCCTGGGCTTTCTGGCCGGGTTCTGGACCGCCAGCCGTCGAGCGGCATTGGATGGCCTGGCGCCCCAGGCGGTCGCTGATATTGGACCCTGGCTCATCGCAGGGGGTCTACTTGGTGCACGTGGACTCTACGTCCTGACCTTCTGGGAAACCGAGTTTGCCAGTGAGCCCTGGACACATGTTTTCAACATCCGCCAGGGTGGACTCATTTTCTACGGTGGTTTTATCGGGGCAGTTCTGTTGGGCATGGTTTACCTGCGCAAACACCGCCTGCCTACCCTCAAGGTAGGCGATGCCCTGGCTCCAAGCATTGCTTTGGGCCACGCTTTCGGTCGCCTAGGATGCTTGATGACCGGTTGCTGCTATGGCAAGACCTGCGAACTACCCTGGGCCATCTCTTTTCCCCGCGACCACATCACTCACCCACACCCAGTTCATCCAACCCAAATCTACGAGTCAGCATTCAATTTCCTTCTCTATGGAGCCCTTGCATGGGCCTACCGACGTAAGCGCTTTGATGGTCAGATCTTTGCCATATACCTGCTGGCTTACGCTATCCTGCGAGCCTTCAATGAACATTTCAGAGGCGACTATGATGCGGCACAAAAGTGGGGGTTCCTCACCCCGGGCCAGGCCACCGGTATCCTCATTTTTGGGGTTGGCATGACTCTGTATTACGTCTCCCGAGGGCTGACTCCAGCCAGGAGTTCGACAAGCAACCCTTGAGCCAATCAAGTGTGCTCCCACGAACCATCCTTAGAAGCTTGTGAGGACTCCAGCGAGTGGGAGAGCCGACACTTTGTGGTTGAGCAATCTCCAGCAAAGCCACGACTGGATGCTTGGCTACACACCCAGTGCCCTGCATGGTCCCGTGGTTTGATTCGCAGGTGGATTGAAGCAGGCGCCATCCTGGTGGATGAAAAACCCACCAAGCCAAGTCATCCGCTACGAGCTGGTCAGAGGATTGCCATCACCCCACCACCACCGGCCTCCATGGAGCTCATCCCAGAACCCATGGCCCTTGATATCCTCTTTGAGGACGAGGTCGTCTTGGTCATTAACAAGCCTCCGGGCTTGGTTGTTCATCCTGCAGCCGGGCACACAACCGGCACCCTGGTACACGGGGTATTGCATCATTGCCAGGGAAGCCTGAGTGGCATTGGCGGGGTCGCCAGGCCCGGGGTTGTCCACCGCCTGGATCAGGATACCAGTGGTTGCCTTGTCATGGCCAAAACCGATGCCGCTCACCAGAGCCTGAGTGAACAATTTGCCCAACGCACAACAACCAAACACTATCTGGCTATTGCTTGCGGTCTCATGCCGCATTCTCGTGGTAGGATTGAAGCGCCAATTGCACGTCACCCCATACAGCGGAAGACCATGGCGGTCATGGATCATGGGCGCAAGGCCATCACCGACTACCAAGTCATTCAATCCTTTGGCACTCAAGCCAGTTGCCTTAACCTCACCTTACACACCGGTCGCACACATCAAATCCGTGTTCACCTCAAACATCTAGGGCATCCTGTCTTCGGGGATGAAACCTATGGCCAGAAGGCTACTCATCGGCTTGCATCGGCCCTTGGCCACTGCCCTGAACGACAGCAATTGCATGCCTGGAAACTGGGCTTTGCCCACCCCATCACCGGAGAGCGACTCATGCATGTGGCTCCCCCACCAGAGGACATCCATCTCAGCCTGGAAGCCCTGGCCCGGGGAAACGATACAGCCCTCATCTCAATCACCCCTTGAAGGTAAATGAGGTCGAGCTTTTGAAGACCATTGCGCCACAACCTCAGGCGCATAGACAACTTCTTGGAGGGTATCCTTGATACCGTCGAGATAGGGATAGCGGCGGGTGAGAAACAAGCCATATCCCTCGTGGAGGGGATCAATCCAGAAACAAGTCGAGTGGTAGCCACCCCAACCAAAAACCCCGGCCGGCGCAGGGGTTTTGGACCGGCTCGGATCCTGTAATATTTCAAAACCAAAACCCAGCACCATGCCCTTTTCACGCCCATCAAAACCGGGAAGCTCACCCAACTGATCCTGAGTCATGAGGCTGAATGTCTCCGGCTGAATAAGCGTTTGACCGGCGGGGGTTTTCCCGCCCTGGGCGAGCATCTGACAGAAACGCCCATAATCCTCAAGGGTCGATACCAGCCCTTCCCCGCCCAGCTGCAGCGCGCTACCTGGCTGATACAACAACTCATCCTCGGCAACGGTTCCCTCACGGAACTGGTCCTTATCCCATACCGATAAAGGCTGGAAACGTTGACGATCTTCCTGAGTCAAACCAAAGCGCGTATCGATCATGCCTAGAGGAGTGAAGATTTCCTGATCGAAAAAAGATGCCAAACTTTGGCCCGTGTGCCGCTCAATCAGGTGGCCTAACACGGCAGTGCTCAGGCCATAAGTGTAGCGTTCACCAGGCTGATGCTGGAGAGGTTGCTTGGAGAGCAAATCCATCAGGGACTCCAGATCTTCTAGTTCGATGACTTCTTTCCAGGTGCCCTCCTCATCAAAGGAACCATCATAACCATAGATACCTGAGGTGTGGAGCAAGAGGTGTCGGTAGGTGATGGGGCGCTCCAGTGGAAACCCTTTCCCATCTGGCCCACGAACTGTCATGTCTGCAAAAGCGGGTATCTTTTCCTCAATAGGATCATCCAGATCAAAAAACCCCCGCTCCAGAAGCATCATCACAGCGAGGGAAGTGATGGGCTTGGTCATCGACCATATGGGGAAGAGGGTCTTTCCATGAACAGGCCGATCATGGACCAGAGCGCTGCGCTCAGAAGCCTGATGCACCACCTCCCCACCGGCACTGAAACGAAAAATATGAGAAGGTGTCAGGTCTTGTTCAACCCAATGCCGCTGATGCTGCATGATAGATTCATGAAACTTAGCTCTAGGATGCCCAATGGAGGCATCATAACAGCGCAAAACTAGATCATTACGCAGGAAGATACGTTGTCCCGCCAAAGCTGGAGCAGACCAGACCAATCGACGGCGACCGACCAGATGAGACGGTTCCATGAGATAGGCTCGAGAATGCTCCTGGTAGCCCTCTGGTGTTAGCGTCGCTGAAATCCATTCGCCATGATCGTTGTAGATAAAGGTTTGACCTGATGGCGGATGATGGAAGGTAAAGGCCGAAGGCCAGTCTCCGATTCGATCACCGTAACGATTTTTAAGCGGTTGATCGGTTTGCCAATGACGTTGGCCATCTCGAATATCAGCACAGTAAAACCATTGGCCTCCCCCCGCTGAGTATAGGTTGCCATCAGCATCTAGGTGCGCGGTGTTCAAAACCCCACCCATACCCTTGCGCACATCCCCACCCCAAACCCTTTTGGCGGAGAAACCATCTGAGGCCACTTGGTAAGCAGCTGAAAAACGATTGAACCCCATGAGGTGAATCATATCTTGAAAAAGACGCGGCATACCTATGGCCATTCCATAGAGTGGTTTGGCATCCACCATCCAGTATGGCTTGCCATGGTCGGGATTGAGTCCAGCAAGGGCTTCCCCATGCCAGACCAGCAGCTGCTCTCGCCCACCAAGAGTAACCAAAGTGGGGGGGCAATACCCTGGCTTGTCAGATGAAAGAGACCGCCAACGCTCCTGGCCAGTGTGACGGTCAAAGGATACCACCGTACTGTCATCCCCACCCACCATACAGATCACTTGGTTATCGACGACGAGTGGGTGGGCTGCATAACCCCATTCTGGGACCGCAACCCCATAATCACTGGGCAGATGGCGTTTCCAGAGGACATGACCGGTTGAAGCTTCCAAGCAATGGAGGTGTCCCTCGGCCCCCAAGGCAAATACCTGACCATACTTGACGGTCGGGGTGCACCGAGGCCCAATCGCATAGGGGTAGGCTGTGGTGTAGTCAGCCTGATAACGGTATTCCCAGAGTTGATCCCCAGTGATGGCATTGAGGGCCTGGATGCGCTCCTGACCTGGAATTTTTGCCCGTATGAAATTCGGATTCCCCTTAATCTGGCCCGGCTTATAGGGCTCAGCAAGGCGATCCATGACCAAAACGCGTCCCCCAAACACCGCCGGCCCGGAATAACCGCCACCCAGCGGACGCTCCCAGATCAGGGGCATACCCAATTCTGGAAACTGGGTACGAATCCCATCCTCACGCCAAGTGGTGTCCATTGAGGGACCCAGATAATGTGGCCAATCATCCCCACGGATTTGAGCCGATAGAGCTAACAGCACAGTACAAAAACCGATAGGTTGGATCCAACTCATGGCTGAGGTTCCCTTTCCCAAATCAACGCTGCATGCAGCGCCCACAATCGCTTGTTGAGAGGTTGATCGGTGTTATTGGTTTTGATCAAGCAGGTATTCTGTCCCTGCCGAACCCGAACCGTCACCTCCGCCGTTTCAAATCCCTCCTCATGCTGGAGCGAAGCCACCTTCTCACCATTCCACCAGACCACGCCCCAATCATCCAGGCCCAGCCTTAAGGTTGCCACGCCTGATCTGTCGCTCTCCAGCACATGATGCGCGTAGGCATGATGCCCAAGCAAAGTTAGCGGGGTGGCTCCATGATGTGTCTCAAAAAAAAGGTGCTGCAGATCGAGCCAACCCCTATGGCTTTCCTGATTCACGACATCAATGGTGTGTCCTGCAAGCTGCCAGGGCCCAGACCACGGCGTCTCTGGCAAGCTATCCTGATCTTGAAACAGCTCCCAGGATGTCGAAGTTGGAAACGGGCCAGCGATTTGCCATGCCCATTCGCGGATCGTTTCAGTGTCAGGCTCAGAGGTCACTCGATAGTCATAAACCACCGATTCCATGGCATCCCCTCGACTCCCAGTTTTGAACACCATGGAATCGGCAAAAGCAATGGGGTCTGGTCCAAAGAATCGATAAAAAACGCCATCTTGATCAGTACGACCTCGATTCACATGCCACGGACAACCCACCCACTGGGTCTGCATATCATTGAACCCCCAGGTAAAGCCAAAGTCATCCTCCACATTGTGCCCCCGAATGACGTGTGGGTTGGTGGCCCCGTCGATGAGCAGGGTCATGCCACCGGTGTGGAAAACCATGTCGGAATGATTTTTCTGCAAGTAGCCCAGAACCACACCTGCCAGAAAACCCTCACCCTGAATGTCGGCCAGCTCAAGGAATGAGCCTCGAGGATTGGAAAGTTCAGCCTTGCGATAGGTAGCATGCAATCGATAGGGCGTAAGCGGGGCCTCGGCATCATAGCGATGCCAATCTGTCATGGCGACGGCGCGCTCACCGGGCGATCCAAGCAACGAGATGCGACACTCCTTGGAGAATGGAATGGGTAGGTAAAGATTGTAGCCCGGTGTCCCCTCAATTCTGGGATCGGGAACTGGATTGGGAAAGACGGTGTAGGCGGCACAGTTGATGGGGTAGGGATCCAGACCATGCATGACGCCAAAAAAAGGCTGGAGGGGCACTAGCACCTGTGGGGTGGCTGCCCCATCGACATGAATCTCGATCCGGGTCTGGCTTCCGGGCAATAACCACAGATGACGGACACACCCCGGGCCTTTCAACAAGGCCAATTCTGCCCTGCCCCCTTCAGGAATCCGCTGGTCACTGTTGCTGCGATAAGAGGTGAAGCGGGCCGGTAATTGAATCATGGGTACGGCTGGGTCCTGAATGAGCGCCGATGAGACAGCCGCATGCCCCGTGAAAAAAGGCCCGCACAAGTGACCCAGTAAGAGGTAGATCAAACCCGTCCTGAAAGGATCACGCCATAGCGGCCAGACTTGGTTAGGTAGACATGCAATCCAGGTATTGAATCGGGAGGTGGCCATCGCACGGGAGATGATAGCCAATTCCAGCTCATTCATCCAAGCCTTGCCTGCCCCCACATCCCCTGCTCTGGTCTGTCAGCCCTCAGGGCTGATTCCCAGGTGGAGGTACATCCCCTAAGCCGGCGTTGGGATGAGCCCGATCAAGCTCACTACGAAGCAGGTCCAAATACAAGTTCCCGTAGTCCGGATAACGATCGGACTGGGTGTAAAAGGACCCAGATTGGGAATCATCCACCGCTGATGTTTCCTGATTGCCTGCTGTCGGCTCAATCTGGGTATCCTCATACCACTCGTTGAACGAAGTGATCATGAACATCCTCTGGGCCTTTTCATCCAGAAGAGGCAAGGCGACTTCTCGAATCATGCTCCTGAAAAGATCACCCTCCCTGGATTCGGGCTCGTCGGTGAAATACCGGGGGCGTCCTGGATGCCCGCTTCGCACGGCTCGATCATTGTAACCTGGAGCAATCCCCGGGACAAAAGCCGCCCCAACAGATTGAGCCGCCTGGCTGGCTTGCCGGTATTGGCGCAACAATCGACTGACACCTTTGCGCGTGGCCCCCTCGATTTGAACCGATTGACCATAAACATCGTAGGCGGTCACGGCATCCCACGCCTTGGCATACTCTGCCTTGTATCCAGGGCCGAACACTTCATCACCAATCAGGTAAAGTTCAGGGAAGCGACTACGCAGGCTAGCTAGGGCCTCCTCACCTTGATGACGAAAATAAACCCGAGTGAGATAAATGAAGACCACAGGCTTACCATCAATACGCAAGTATTGGGGATCGGTAAACAGGTGCTCACTGAGGTATTCAAAATCGGGAATGAGGTTGTCGTACTGGGGATTTTCAAACTTGCCCAGGCGTCCAGTGGATTCGTAAAGGACCGCATAACGGAGTGCCTTAGCTTGAGGATGCTTGAGGATGTGATCACGCAAGGCACGGTCTTCCCTCTTGTCGGGCCCCCACCAGCTAACCGCCCAGAAATCAAGACCAGCTCGCTGGCTCTGCTGAATATGCGTGGATATCACACCAGGATCTCGACTGCTATAAGTGCCCAGTGCCGGAGCCTGCTGAGGGGTCAATCGCCCTCGTAAGGCCTGGCGCATCCAACCTCGATCGCTTGGCTGAGAAGGTGCGGCATACCAGGGGTAATAGTAGGCTCCCACCAGGGCAGGCTGCTGAGCCTCAGAGGCTTTAGACTCAGCTTGCTGAGCCAAGTTAGCATCTGGAGACAATAAAAAAATGATCCCACAAAGGATGCTGAGGCAGGGTGCCCAGTGCGTTGATTGCATCCCCTACTCTGAATGCGGCCACAGAAGGAAGGCAATGCAAATGCTTGGGAGAAAGCTGCGCCGCATAGGATCCCTCATGACCCCTTAAACCAAATCAATTTTAGATCTCATTTCGATCCTTGAGCGAGCTGAGATACCCTCACTATATTGAATGGATGCTCCACCACGGCCTGGTTTCCATGATTTCTGTAGCGATCCTTCTAGGGATCAAAACCTCCATGGCTGACCCTGCACCCCTGACCCTGGAGCCTGGAGCCCATGTGATCATCCTGGGCAACGGGCTGGGCTCACGGATGCAACGCCATGGCTACCTGGAAATGGAGATCCTACGACGTTATCCAGCCCATCGTCTGGTATTGCGCAACATGGCTGATGAGGGGAATACACCTGGTTTTCGTCCGCACTCCGGTCGCCCCAGCCCCTACGCTTTCCCCGGAGCCGATGCGTTTGCTCCCCCCCTGAGCGAGTCCAAGGACCGATGGGGATCCGGACATACTGGCTTGGGCACCTATCCCACACCCGATGAATGGCTCGAAAGACTTCATGCTGATGTGATCCTGGCCTTCTTTGGTTACAACGAATCCTTCAACGGGGCTGAAGGGCTTGAGCGCTTTCAAGCAGAACTCAATGCTTGGGTGCTTCACACCCGTTCAAAAATCTACAACCAGAAAAGCCCTGCTCAACTGGTCCTGATTTCACCCCTTGCCTTTGAAGATCTCTCGACGACCCATCACACCCCTGATGGCCGCAGAGAAAACGCTCATCTTGCCCTCTACACCGGAGCCATGGAAGCGGTGGCCAAGGAGCACGACCTCCTTTTCGTGAACCTGTTCACTCCCAGCCAGCAATGGTTTAACCAGCATCCAAGGCCCCTGACGCTCGATGGCTTTCAATTGATAGAAAAAGGTCAGCAGATACTGGCCGAACATCTGGCCCAAGCCCTTCTCGGTCCTCCAGTTTCGGAGGACATGGACCTCCAAACCCTGCGCGCGGCAGTGGTCGAAAAAAACTGGATGTGGCACAAGCTCTACAAGATTCCCAACGGGGTCCATGTTTTCGGCAGGCGGCATCGGCCCTTTGGCCCTGACAATTACCCTCATGAACAGATCAAGCTCCAGGAGCTCACCGAGAACCGAGATCAGGCCATCTGGGCCGTGCTTGAAGGCAGGGACTTTGACCTGAGCCAGGCCGACCTCAAAACCCATACCCTGCCAACGATCGAAACAAACTATCGTCCTGGAGGCCAGATCGGTGCTGCCAAATACCTTTACGGTGAGGAAGCTCTACAATCCATGACCCTTGCTGAAGGGTTTCACATCGGGCTGTTTGCCTCCGAAGAGGCATTTCCCAATTTGGCCAATCCTGTGCAAATGTCCTTCGACAATGCCGGTCGCCTGTGGGTAGCAACCATGCCAAGCTACCCCCATTATCAACCGGGTGACCCACGTCCTGACGACAAGCTCCTCATCTATGAAGATACCAACGGCGATGGCAAAGCTGATTTGGAAATCGTGTTTGCCGATGGTCTGCACCTACCCACTGGCTTTGAGCTTGCAACCGAAGGGGTCTACCTGGCTCAGGGGACAGACCTCATGCTGCTGAGTGACACCGATGGCGATGACCGCGCCGACCAGCGCGAAGTCATCCTGAGTGGTTTTGACGATCACGACACCCATCATGTGATCAGTGCCTTCTGCGCTGATCCAAGTGGTGCCATTTACATGGGTGAAGGCACCTTCTTGCACAGCCACGTGGAAACCCCCTACGGACCTATTCGCAGTTCCAATGGCGGATTCTTTCGCTACGACCCCAGGCTCCGAAAGCTCGAACGAACCGCCCGCCTATCCATCCCTAATCCGTGGGGAACAGCCATCGATGCCTGGGGACAGATTTTCTTTACCGACACCTCCGACCCCAACATGCGGTGGATGATTCCAGGAACCGTTTCGGTGCCCTATGGGAATTTCGCTCCAAATCCCAGAAACCTCATTGAGGAAGCCCACCGCATTCGTCCGACCTCGGGTCTGGAGTTTGTCTCCAGCCGTCATTTTCCAGACGCCATGCAGGGAGACTGGCTTATCCACAACACCATTGGATTTCTCGGGACCAAAGTCCACACGCTCGATGAGGGCTCCACCGGCTACACCAGTCAACACCGGGTGGATCTCATACGCAGCCAGGATGGCAACTTCCGCCCTGTGGATATGGAATTCGCCCCTGACGGATCCCTTTACTTGGTAGACTGGCACAACGTGCTGGTCGGGCACATGCAGCACAGCGCCCGTGATCCCCTTAGGGATCATCTCCATGGGCGCATCTATCGTGTGACCTACCCCGCAAGGCCGCTGGTCAAACCCGCCCAGATCGCAGGGGCGTCGATCGATCAGTTACTGGAAAACCTGAAACGACCCGAAGATCGCACGCGTTACCGAACCCGCCGGGAACTGAGAGGCAGGCAGAGCGAGGCTGTGATGTCGGCCCTGAAAGAGTGGGTGAAGAAACTCGACCCATCGGATCCTGGTTACATCCATCATCAGCTGGAGGCGATGTGGGTAGCCTGGGGCCATGACAAGCTCGATGATTCCCTGCTCGATCCTCTGTTGGTATGCCAGGATCATCGGGCGCGTGCTGCTGCGGTGAGGGCTATCCGATACAATGCACATCGTATCACCCTAGCTGCCAAGCGCCTGGCAAAAGCAGCCAAGGATCCCCATGGGCGAGTCAGGATGGAGGCAGTGGTCGCCGCTTCCTGGTTGACGCCGGAGGAGGGCTTGCAGGTGCTGGAAGCTGCCACAACTCATCCCATTGATGATTGGTTGGAGCCGGTCCTTGAGACAGCGCTAGCTACCTTGAGAGGCACCACAATCAAAGCCCCTTCTTGGAATCCGCCCAGCACTCAGTTGACAGGATTGGAGGGCAACTTGTTCCGCGAGGGTGCGGAGATTTACCGCCGAGAAGGCCATTGCGCGACTTGCCACCAGGAGAACGGGCAGGGGCTACCCGCAGCCCAGTTTCCGCCCCTCAAGGATTCGCAGTGGGTTGGAGGCAATCCTGACCGCTTGATTGCCCTCACCCTCCACGGCCTGCTCGGCCCCATTGAAGTCAATGGCAAGGCATACCAGGGCCTGGTTCCCATGACCCCTTTCAAGGGCTTGGCAGATCGAGAAATCGCAGCCGTGCTGACCTATGTTCGGAGTCATTTTGGCAACGGCGCCTCGGCCATCCTGCCTGAAGCTGTCAGCAGAGTTCGACAAATCACCTCGCAACAGCAGGGCTTCTATCATCCCGAGGCTCTCACACGCGCTTTTCCGCAAGCTCCCTGAGCTACCACTCCAGCTCATCACTCATCTAGAGCAACTGGCAACTCGAACCACTTGGGCAATGCCTGCAAGGGTTCAAGCCAGGATGTCACGAAGCACCCGGCCGTGGACATCGGTGAGTCGAAAGTCTCGACTGGCATAACGGTAGGTCAATCGCTCGTGATCAATCCCCATCAGGTGAAGCAGCGTTGCGTGGAGGTCGTGCACGTGAACCGGCTTTTCAATCGCCTTGAAGCCAAAGGGATCCGTTGCCCCATAGGTCATGCCTCCCTTGACGCCCCCTCCAGCCATCCAGATTGAAAAACCGTAATGATTATGGTCCCGCCCCAGTTTGCTTTCACCCTTGTTGGTTTGTTCCACCGTCGGGGTGCGACCAAATTCCCCTCCCCAGAGCACCAGGGTTTCATCCAACATACCTCGCTCCTTCAAATCAGTCAGTAAGGCAGCGATTCCCCTGGAACATTCTCCAGCCAGCTGACGATGATTCTTTTCAATGGCATCGTGATTGTCCCAAGGTTGCCACTTGCCATGCCACAGTTGCACAAAGCGCACCCCGCGCTCTGCCAGCCTGCGCGCCATGAGCAGCTGCCGCCCCTGAGGCGTATCACCATAGCGCTCCCGAACTGAAGCAGGCTCACGGAGGATATCCAGGGCATCGGTGGCTTCAAGCTGCATGCGGTAGGCCTGCTCGTAGCTTTGAATGCGGGCCTCAAGCTGTGGATCCGGGCCGCGCTGGGCCAGATGCCGTCGATTGAACTGCTGCAGCAAATCTACCTGACGACGCTGAGTCCTTAAATTGAGACTGGGATGCCGGACATGCTCAATGAGCTGATCAACCTGAGTGTGTTCCGAATTGATGTAGGCCCCTTCGTAGATGCCCGGTAAAAAAGCAGAACGCCAATTATCAGGCCCCTTGACGGGATAGCCCCCAGGACACATGGCAATGAATCCTGGAAGATTCTGATTGACCGTCCCCAGCCCGTAGGTCAACCACGAGCCCAGACTAGGTCGGCTCAACACGTTGTCCCCACAGTTCATCATCATTAAGGAAGGTTCGTGATTGGGCACATCGCAATACATCGAGCGGATCACGCACAGGTCATCGGCATGGGGTCCTAGTTCGGAAAACAACTCACTGATCGGCACCCCACTCTGACCATAGGCTCTGAAATCAAAAGGCGAGGCAAAGGCTGCGCCGGTCAGCCGCTCGGTAATCAGGTTGGGATTGGGCAGCAGGGTTCCATGGCGGCGCTGGAGCTCTGGTTTGGGATCGAAGGTGTCTACATGAGAAGGCCCACCGTTCATGAAAATGTGAATGATGCGCTTGGCCCGCGGGGCAAAGTGAGGCGGTTTCGGGTCCAGCGGCGAGCCTCCCAAAGCGGTAGGCTCCGATGCCTTGGCCAGAGCCTGACAACCCAACGCGGCCATCCCCATGCCCGAATGCTGCAAAAACCACCTGCGGCTAAGGGGCCACCTATCAGTCGACAAATTGGAATTCATTGGAGAGGAAAAAGGTCTGAATCAGTTCGGCCCATGGGGCCAAGGTATCGCTTTGGATTTGTCGGGCTCGCTCTTGGAGGTAAGCCACCATGACCCTTAGCTCCTCGGGGTCGGGTAGGCGCTGGTGGCAATGAAGGAAGAGTGCTTTGACCTGATCCGGATGATTATCGGGCTGGCTAAGGTCTTCGGCAGACACAAAGTGTTGGGCCAACTCACGCGCCTGTTTGAGGATGAAGGGGCTATTGAGCAAAAACAGAGCCTGCTGTGGTACGGTTGTCTGAACTCGGTGTGGGGCAGAAATGTCTGGGCTAGGGAAATCAAACACGCGAAAGGTGTCATCCAAGTTCTCCCGATCCACATAAGTATAAAGCGTGCGTACGGTGTTATCGGGATCCTGTGGGCTTTGGCGCACCGGGATGCCACCGGAGGGATCCCTCAGCACCCCAGCCAAATGCAGCAATGCATCCCGACTGGATTCATAATCCAGTCGCTGACGAGGCATACGCCAAAACAGTCGATTGGCCGGATCGATTTGGAGGCCATCAGGGTTTGGATCACTGGCCTGTTGCCAGGTTGATGAAGTCAGGATAAGTCGATGCATCGCCTTGAAGGAACCCCCGCTGAGGACCCACTGCCCAGCCAACCAGTCCAGCAATGCCACATGCTCAGGACGCTCACTACGCCAACCGAAGTCACTGCGTGTCTCAACCAAAGGCGCCCCAAAATGCCAATCCCATATTCGATTCACAACCACCCGAGCCACCAACGGATGCGATGGTTGCGACAAGGCTTGGGCTAGTTCAAGGCGCCCGCTACCCCGATTCACTGGGATGGCCTCTCCTAAGGTCAATGAAGCGGGGACGTGGGCTCTGATAGATTCTCCACGCATGTCAGGATCTCCTCGCTTAAATACGTAAGTATTGAAAGGCACCTCACGGTCCTTGAGCATCATGGGACGAGGAGAGGCCTCAGCCCAGTGTTTGATAAATACTCTTTCCACCTCGGCGCGCGCTTTGCGAATGGCCACGCTCTCATCAAGTGTGAGCAAATCCACAGCCTCTTCCAATCGAATCGTTGCCGGGGCATGCTCTCCATAAAGGGCAAGGCGCAAGGCCTCAGCATCGGCTGAAGGCATGCTCACACATCCTGGATCTGAATCGAGTTGTTGTCGCCACTCCGTATCAATTGACTCGAGCAGGTTGCCGTACACTTCAGCCACATCAGCCATGTGAGTGACCTGATGCGATGCAAAGGCGGTGATCACTCGCTGATTGGCGCCGGGCAGTGCCTGAAAGGATCGAAAAATGTCATTGAAACGATCGGAGACTTCCTGCCCATTGGCCAGGGCGAATAAACGAGCCCACAGACCAAAGACAGGATCATCGACTCCTTGGTTTTCCAGGAAAAGACGCCAGCGCTTAACCGCTCCACCCGCATAGGCAGAGACTTCCCGAATCATGCCTCGCTTGGTAATCAGATCTGGTTGATCCTGGCTACGGTGACGTGGTGTCGTCTGGATAATGTAGCGCAGGTAGTCACCAGCCCAGGCCCGCATTTCATACATCACTCGCTGATGCTGCTCCGAGCGAAGCTTTCGATAGGCTTGGCCCACTTCCTGGATTTCAGTGGCCCAAGCCGCTTCGCGGCCCGCATCCCTGAGCACCGGGGCCTGATCAGGGGTCGGCTCATCACTGTTTTGAAACATGCCATACAAGGCGTAGTAATCAGCTGCTGTCACAGGATCGAACTTATGATCGTGGCAGCGGGCACATGACACGCTCAAACCCAGAAAACCACGTGTGACGACATCTATCCGATCATCGATCACATCGTGTGGAAAAAAATTAAACCGGGATCCCACGGTAAGGAAACCCAAGGCTGCCAGCGCCAGAGGAGGCGATTGTTTTGGCTCCAGACGATCTGCTGCCAGTTGCTCCAGGATGAAGCGCGGGTAGGGCTTGTCTGAGTTGAAAGCATCCACCACATAATCACGATACGTGTAGGCGAATGGGAAAGTGGGCTCACCAGCATCGACATAGCCCTTGGCATCAGCGTAACGCGCCACATCAAGCCAATGACGGCCCCAGCGCTTCCCATAGGAGGGATCACTCAAGAGACGATCAACCCTAGCCTCCCATGCAAGGGGCGATGAATCGCCCTCGAAGCGTGCCACCTCCTCAGCGCTGGGAGGCAAACCGAGCAAGTCATAAGCGAGGCGACGTAGCAGGCTGCGACGCTGAGCTTGCACCGAGGGCTCAAGACCATGCTCCCTGAGCTTGTCCAAAATAAAGGCATCAATGCCATTACGCACCCAGGAAGCATCTTTGAGTGCCGGAGGTGAACGATCCTCAAGGGGTTGAATCGACCAATGATCCTCAGTCGCAGCCTGGGCCTGCAAGCCTGCCCAAAGCGCTGCAAACAAAGCTAACATGAACCAACCCCCACTCGGTGCAAACAGCGAGCAGATTGACCAGAGCCGTTTGTTGCAAACTCCCTTGGCAATGACGCAGCTGTAAGGATCCCGTTGAGGGTGAATCATCATGGCTGATTTGGATGGGTCATTATTTGACTTAAGATGGACCCTGTCAACGGGCCTCAATCCACGGGCTCAGAGGGCAAACTCACATGCTGATCTGAAATAGACGCTCGCAAAGTCGCGGCATCCCATGCCTCAGGGGTTTTTCCCAGATCCCAGGGCGCAGGGCCCACCATCTCAGACTCTCTTCCCTCAATGGTCAGAGTCCGTCTCACAGGATCCACTTGAACCATGGCATACAGGGCCTCTTTGTAGGGTACGGTATACTTGATCCAAGGATACTTGGTGTCCACCTCCTTCCCATAACGCACATGCTGGTGGTCTCCCCCAACCCAGAAATAAGAGGCGCTGTTGATCTGGGGGTATGCAATGCCTTGGATTTGGCGCAGATAATCTCGATGATGATGCCCAGAAAAGCATGCCAGCACTTTTTGGTATCCGGCTGCAAGATTAGCCTCCTCTAAAATCGAACGGATGATCGCCCCATTCTGGACCCCACCATCATCCGCGCGCTCGAGACTTTGATGAACCATGACCAGGGTTGAGCGGGTTGTTGAGG
>Ga0181576_10001170_pt1 | contig 19981 bp, 7 predicted proteins | sample 101ome_22_FD_132464 | JGI IMG/M metagenome (GOLD analysis project Ga0181576, IMG submission 132464) | Coastal salt marsh microbial communities from the Groves Creek Marsh, Skidaway Island, Georgia - 101412BT metaG (megahit assembly) | ecosystem: Environmental > Aquatic > Marine > Intertidal zone... | reverse complement strand
GGATGGATGGATGGATGGATGGATGGATGGATGGATGGATGGATGGATGGATGGATGGATGGATGGATGGACGGATGGATGGGTGCAACCTTGTACAGTGAAGTCAATTCGTGAATCTTCTGGTGTGTCTTTTCTCCCTACCCTCATGACCCTCCTCCCGCCCCCCCCGGATCGGCCGGCAAAGGCTCGGCCGAGATCTCGGCGAGGGCCCGGACTCGGCCCGGTGCCGGCCGGTCGTCCACGGAGCGCAACGGGTCTGCTACAACGCCAGCGGCGTTGACCACGAAGGGCACCGCGACGGCCGCAGAGCTCGGACTCTTGGCCACCAGACACCACCTGCCCCCACCCCGCGTCTCCAGCACCAGACGGGAGTTTACGGCATGAGCCCAGCCGGGGCCGAGGGCAGCGACAAGCCGGGGCGCGCCAGACGAGTCTGCAGCCGAGGGGGCGACAGGACCAGTCCCAGCGGCGCCCATCCCGGCACCGCCTGGCCTGACGCTGGGACCAGACCCATCGTCCGCCCCCCCACTCGAGGCAACGATCTGGTTGGTGACAAGAACAGGAATGCCAAAGTCGTCTGCAAGGGTCTTGAGGACGCGAGCGAGGGCGGCAAGGGTCTCAGCGCGGGCGCGGCGGTCGTCTGGGTCGGGACGGGTGCCAGCAGAGGCGGGGGGGGCTCCGCCCTCGATGGTCGCCGGCTTGGAGCTGAAGGGAGCTCGCGCAGCGGCAGCGACCGAGTCGACGATGACGAGGGCGACGCCGCGGTCGATGACGGCACGCTGCAGGCCACGCGTCCGCGCCAGCAGCGCCCGCGGGCACGTCTCCGTTGCCACCACGACCCGGTCCCCCACCACCGCCAAGGCCGCCACTCTCTGCGCTTCCGGCGAGGACGATGCGGAGCCGAAGGTACCCGGAGGCATCGAGGCCACGGCGATCTCGGCCAGGCGGGCAGCACTGAACTTGGCCTCCGTGTCGAGGTAGAGGACGGACCCGCCGCACCCCCCAAGGGACGTTGGGAGAGCGGCCCGCACCGCACAGCCCAGGCACAGCTGGGTCTTGCCCTGCCCCGGGGGGCCCACCGCCTCGACTATGTGCCCGCCGGGTAGGCCCCCACCCAGGGCGGCGTCGAGCGCGGGGAGGCCGGTGGGGACGACAGCGGGCGTCGCCGCGAGGAGCTCAAGGGCAGTGTGGGTGGGGGGGAGCGCGGCGAGGGCAGCGTCGGCGCGCAGCGCGCGGGCCGCGGGGACCGACAGATTCAGTGACTCGGAGAGCTCGATCTCGGACAGGGACAGCAGGGCGCCGAGCGTTGCGACGTTTCTGTCGTGGGGCGAGGAATGCCGGTCGGTCTTTTGAATTCGGCGCTGCAGCGATGGGCTGCCAGGTGACGGCCCGGTTACCGCCACTATTCTCTCGCTCACCTCGCGCGCAGGAGCGTGAGAGTGGCGTCAGAAAAACCGAGCCGAGACACTGGGAGCGAGCCCATGCTCCTCGGTCTCTAGCGAATCGCAACGGCCTCTGCGCCGGGCGCCGCCGTGCGACGCAACGTCTTCGGCGACGGGGGGCGCTGCGCCGAGGGGGCGGGGGGACGGAGAGGAGGGCTGGGACGGTGCCCCTGGGCCGTCCAGCCCCGCTCTAACAACCGCGCAGTCGGGTGGTGGCGCGGGCGAGGCCACGGTGCGCCGCAGGAAGACCCGACGACTCGCCCGCCCGTCGGCCGGGTCGGCAGGTTCGTCCCGGTGGTTTTCTCGACTCCGAACCCAGTCGGTCTTGCCGAGTTTTCGCGTGGGAATGTCGTGACGGAGAGTGGGCTCGAAATGCGAGACGCGGCGCGACTCCCTCGCTCGTCGGCGGAGAGCGGCCCTGGGAGCCGCGACACCGCCACGTCGTTGGCGTCCGTCGGCCACCGCCCCTTCACCCCGGTTTCGGATCTGCTCGCGTTGGCACTGCGTGCGACAGGACTGAACGGCGCTACTCCTTACGAGCCGTCGACCTCGGCCCCTTCTACCTCTCCGCCGAGGTCGCGGTCGAGGTCGTGGCTCCCACCATCCCACGGCGGCGGCCTCGGACGCCCGCCGCCGCGGCAGGGGCGCCGCGCCGCGCAACGCCTGGCTGACGCGGCCACCCGCGGCGCAGCGGCGGGGCTGCTGGTGCGGGGTGGTCTCGACTTGGTTTCCCTCGTCCTCGCTGGAGCCACCGTAGCGGGCCGCCGACGCGTGTGGACCCGCGCATCACTGTGGCGCCGCGCTGTGGGGGCCACTCGCTTCGCCCTCTTCGCCGGGTCCTTCTGCGCCGTTGCCGTCGGAGTGGACGAGGGCCTCGGCGCTACTCTGGGCAGGTCCCGGACGCGTCGATGGCGGGCCATGGTGGCGGGGCTGTGTGCGGGGCCCACGCTCCTCCTCGCGGGTGGAGGGCCGCACCCCTCTCTGGCGACCTACCTCGTGGTACGCGCGTCAATGCTGGCCGTCCGGGTCGGCCTGGCATCCGAGCGGCCTCTCGTCCGAGCCCTTGCGTCCCCGGCGGCCCTTCCTCACGCCGATGTCGCGGCCTTCTGCGCCGCGGTGGGAAGGCAAGCATAACGAGCGCGAAAGAGAGAGAGGGTGTGCCCGTACAACGACATGCGCCGCCAGTGAGCGAGAACGCTGGCACCACCGAACCCGACGCTGCCGCCCTCCGCGTCGTTACCGCCGCCGCCATCCCCCCTCCTTTTCAACCGCAGCCTGTTATTTTCGTTTTTCGTGCTGCCCGAGACTTTGCCCCCCACCTACGTCCGCTTCCTCGGCCGGCAGAGCGGGAAGCAGGACTGGCAGCTGGCCGGAATTCGAGAGACGTGCCGACGGGCGGCGGGGGGCGGGACGTGGGGTCGACCGTGTCGTGCGCCGCTCAAGGCCTTACGTGGGACGTCCTTTGAAAACGTTGCCGTGGCGCTGCCATGCGAGTTCTGCCATCCCGGGCAGACCTGCTGGGGTCACGCAGTGGCACAGGTAGCTCCAACCTTTTTGCGAGCGCTTCCCGTCTACCTTCCCCTTTATCTCGTTCCCCTGCCCCTTGTGCACCGGGCTGCGCTGCTGGGTCCCCGTGGGCCCGAGATTCTGTTGCGAGCCTTGGTCGGGGCGGCTCGGTCAAGCGCCTTTTTGGCCTCGCTCTTTGGCTTGGCGTGGACGGGGGCATGCGGGTGGGGGGGCCAGTCGGGCTTGGGCATGGGCTTCACGGGGCCGGGCCTAGCAGCGTCGGCGTGGGTCGCGGGTCTTTCTCTCCTGGTAGAAAAGCCCAGTCGCCGGGTCGAGCTCACTCTCTACGTGGTGGCGCGCGCTGTCGAGAGCCTTGCGCTGGTGCTCGACCGGCTCGGCACCCTGCCCCCTTGGCTACTGCGCCGTGCGCGAATCGACGTGTGGGCGTTTTCCGTCGGAGCCGGGTGCGTGCTCCAGGCCTACAGCGGGGATGGAGGCAGACACCGACACGCCTTTCGCAGTAAGTATATCAACGTGCTCGACTTTATCTTGGGCAACAGCGGGGCGGACGACGCCAACGACGCCGGCATTCGCCACGTGCCGAGCACGCCTGCCCTGGTGGGGCTTGCCGCAAGCCGTGTTGCGAGTCATCCCGCCCTGGCCCGACTCCGTTCGTCAGGGTCGCTCGCGGCTCTCGCTGGACTTGCCGGGGTGGGGGGGGGAGGGGGGTCGAGAGGAGGGGAAAACGAGGAAGGGACGGCGACGTTGACGAGGGAGGTGGAAGCACGATTCAATCGCTAAGGCTTTGCACCAGCGCCACACCCGCCATCGTCCACCGCTCGGCCGAGTCGTCGCTGGGCATGCGCACAAAGGTGACGAAGTTGGTCGAGTGGCCTGTGGTGGCCAGGATGCCCCGTCGCTCGGTGGTGCGGTAGACGGGGCAAGCGTAGTGACGGAAGGACCGGAAGTCGGCCGTCTTGGCCGGCACAAAGTGCAGCACCGGGGCAGGCTCGGCGAGGACCTTGGGCAGGCTCTCGCGCAGGACGCCGCGGTTGGCGTCCCACCCGCATCCTTCGAGGAAGAGGCCGCGGCAATAGATGCCGTTGACGGGTGCCTCAGGGTAAGCGGCAGGGTCAAGCCCGAGGGCGACATGGTCGAAGCCCACCTCGTCAATGGGCACGCCCTCCTTCCGGGCATAGTTTTGAAGCGACGCCGTGAGGAAGGACTGGACGAAGAAAAAGCCTGAGATCCAGTGCACGCTGGGAGGGCCCTCGTCGCGCCACCGGCTCAGCATACCGAGCCGGGCGTAGAGGTCGTCGAGGTAGCTCCCGAGGGGCTTAAGCGAGGGGTAGGACACGGCCTTCCACAGGGCAGGCACCATGCCGAGGGCCAGCGACTGGAAGCAGGCCTCGAGGGACGAGGACATGACCTGGAGACCCTTGAGGGCGAGGTCGATGTCCTGGAGCGTGGTCCGCACAACGGCCGCAAGACCGTTGAATCGCTCCATCTCCTGCATGAGGACAGTGTTCATCGATTCATCGCGGCGGAGGGGATACCGCCGGGCGCAATCCTCGAGGTCGAAGGGCTCGGGTAGGCGGTCAAGGCACTCGCGCAGCAGGGCCGCGACTCGGGCGTCGGCTTCGCCGGACGCCTCGGCGCCACCTGAGGACCCTCCCGACGAGAGAGAGAGGAGGGACGTGAAGAGCGCTTGGCTGGCCTGCTGGTCCTTGGAGAGGTCAGCGTTGGCGTGGAGGCCAAAGGCCTCGGGGGCAGCCGACGATGGCATGGCCTCGACGTGCGCGCGGAGGTCGGCGAGAGACCCCGGTGCGGGGACGTGGTAGACGCCCGATGCCGAGAGAGGCGCCAGGTCATCGTCGACCGTCGCGGGGGCATAGACCAAGCGCAGGAGCGTGTTGAGCAGAAGTCGGTCCTTGTCGTCCGTGACCCGTCCTCCATAGTTGCACTCTCCCGTGACATATCGAAGGGCGTCAAACGGCACACTGTCGCCGGGGGCCTCGTCGATAAAGAGGCGCAGCTGCCGCGCCGAGATGCGCAGGTCACCATCGTCAAATCCGTAGGGCACGTTCCACCCGAGGGGACCAAAGGACCGGCGCTCCTGCACGACGGCGTGGAGGAAGGCGAGGCCAAAGAGGAGCTTCTTGAAGGCTGGCGCGTTAGAGCAGCCCTCATAGAAGCCGTCCTCGTCGCAGATGGGGTCAAGCGTGAGAGTGCGGAGGAGGTTGGCGCGGAGGCCCCGGGGGGGCTCAACAACCATCTTGACCCCCGACTGGAGGACGTCCACGGGGAACCGGGGCGACGGATAGGACGTGAGCCAGAGGCGAAAGGAGGGGTCGACCTTGCCCGTCAGGGCGTCGCGGCCGAGAGCGTCGCAAATGCGGTCGAGCGTGGGCATCCAGCTTGGCGCGAGGTGGCAATTGAAGAGAGCGACCCAGTCGCCTGCGACAGCGGCCTCGGCTATGAGCGTCTCTGCCTTTGGGCCCTGCCCATCGCCGAGGGAAATGGTCTGGAGACGCTGGCCCATGCCGGCCTCGTCAGCAAACTGCTGCAGCAGCGCCGTGGGGTCGCTCCCCGCCGACAGTACAAAGATGAGCGGGGTCACATTGGACGAGTCGGCAAAGCAGTCCTTGAGGTCGAAGGGGGGTGGGGCAACGAAACGCGCTCCGAGAGACGCCTCGACGTACCTGGTCACGGAAGCCACAACCTTGTCCAGGCGCACGCACCGCATCAAAAGGATGCGATGGAAGGGGGACAGCTGCAAGTTGCCGGGAAGGGCGTGGCAGAGGGGGTCGTCAGCGTCGTAGAGGGCACGCCACGCGTCAACATCAGACGCCACCAGGCTGTCGACGCCCTCGAGCGGTCCGCCCTTGGGTCCAACTGCCCCGAGGCGCCCAAGCTCGCGCCACGCACGGTCCGAGAGCCACGCGGGGGCGGGGTTGGGCGGCAGGGCCTGGTCCCCAGACGTTGCAAGGCCCCCAGTGAGGAGGAACATCCACTCGTCCACGTTGACAGACCCGGCGGCCTCGTCAATGCGCGAGGCAAGGAGGAAGGCAAACAGAATCTTGTCCCGTCCAAAAAGCGACCGGCACACGTTGCAGAAGAGCGCGTAGGTAAAATGGTCGCGGATGGCGGCGAGGCGCGAGGGGACATCCTCCGAGTCGTCGGGCCGGACGGCACGTTCGACCGAGCTCACAAAGAGGGCGACAAACCAGGGCAGACTGTACTGATACATCGGGTCGATCTCCCCCAGCGCCGTGATCGCGAAGAATAGCAGAGATGCGAAGTCGCCGCACGGTGCGTAGGCGCGGCGTGCGTCTTCGATCTCAGCTTCGGTCGCCCGCGCAATGGTCTCGCGCTCTTCGATGTCCTTGCCAAGGGCCTTAGCAGTGCTGATGGTACGGATGGCCGTCTCATCGTCGAGGATGTTGCCCTCGGACTCGGATAGAACCCTCAGGATCTCGTCCTCGATCTCGGCGAGGCGGCGCCGGTTAGCAGCGCCCTGGCGCACAAGCTCATCCCTGCGGGCCTCGAGGTCCGGTCGTTCGCGTCCCACCACGACGTTTAGCATCTGGTCGCTCAAACCGTCCGGCGTGATGACAAAGTTGAGCAGAGTGACCTTAACCGCCACCTCGGGAAGGTAGTGCGGGTTGCGCAGCTTGGTCGTGATGAAGAAGCGGAAGTCGTGACTGTACTCGACCTGGGTGTCGCCGAGCCTGAGGTAATCGACACCGCCCTGCCGGAAGGTCTGCCGAAGCAGCAGAGGCTCGAGCGAGGGGTCGAGCTCCTCCTCGATGTTTTCCAGCAGGACTGGGAGACCAAACTGGATGGCCGACTCGAGCGTGCGCAGAAAGCTGGCGCCGTCCGTCAGCTTCAGCGTTTGGAGGTTGGCGGCCCGATAAGCATTCTTGACCCATTTGTTGGCCTGGCCCTGGGGGTCGATCATGAGGGGCCACCGGCGGGCGTGGTCCACCATAATGGCGTTGTCGATGGAGAAGGAGTCGTTCGGGAGGCCCTGAAGCAGCCACTCGCGGATCCGGATAGGTTTGCCCAGCACAGCCTGCATCGAGAGGACGTCTGAACACGGGAGGTTGCGCTCCTTGAGCAGCGCCTGCCACTCGGCTCCGACGTCAGCGCGGTAGCTTGAAGTGAAGGCGCCGAGGTAGCCGATGGCGCCGGCCGAGAGGAGCATGTCGCCCACGAGGTTGCGATGGTCGGCCGCAAGCTGCTCGGCGGCGGCCGTCCAGCGGACCTGCTCGCCGCCGAGGCCACCAATGAGCTTTTCGGCACGCTCGAGCTTGGTGGCCGTGAGCTCGACCTCGCGCTCGAGGTCCGCCTTGCGACCCTGGGCGGCCTGGAGCTCCCGCTCCATGTCGGCCAGCCGATCCGTGAGAACCTTGAGCTCTGCCTGCTTGGCCCGCAGGGACGTCATGACCCCCTCATATTTGGCGCCAGCGGCATCGGCCGAGGCCCGCAGCGGCGCGACGCGCTTGGCGACGTCTTCGTACTTGTCCATCGCGTGCACCCACTTGCACAGGCCAGCTGCCGCGGCTGATGCGCGCTTCGCCGCCGCGGCGTTAAAGTTCTCGTCCGAGGTGAAGTCGGCCCGGATCTGGGCGATGAGGGCAGGACGGATGTTGTCCTTGTCGTAGCCACGGAGATCATCAATGAAGGACTTGCGGCCCATGGTGGCGATGGCCGTCTTCCACCAGTCCTCGACGGGACGGCCCGACTCGTCCTTGCCCCGGGCAGGTTTCTCCCCAAGGAAGAGGCAGACGGCATGCATGACCGTCTTGATGATCTGAGGCGGATTGGGCAGCTTCTTGATGTACTGGATATCGGCGTCCTTGATTGTCTGGAGCGCTGCGAGGGCCTCTTCGAGGGCGGGCATAGCAACGGCGAGCTCGCCATCGCACTCATCCTTCAGTGCCTTGGCCTCACGAGCGACAGCACGTGCAGCGTCCTCCTCGACGCCAACGGCGGCGGCCTGGGGCTCGACGACCTCGGTCTTCTCGCGGGCAACGTCGGCAAGCATGCGCTCAACATCCGCCACCGTTTCGCGAAGGACGGGCTGCTTGGCCCGCAGGGCCTCTTGCAGGGCGGCAACATCGCCGGCCGCTGCGCCCAGCTTCTTGAGTCCGGTGCGGTACCTGTCTTGCCTCTGCTCGTTGTCCTTCCTGCCCTTGTCGAGGAGGGTGGCAAACAGCGAAAGGAGCTCGAGGTAGCTCGTGGGCGTGACGTAGTTGTGGCGACCCTCGTGCGCGAGGAAGCGCTCGGATGCCAGACGGGCGCTCGCATGGAAGCGCTGGCAGACGTCAGTGATGGCGACACGCTCGGGGTCCGTCAGGGTCATCTCGGCGAGGCCCTTGCGGGCGACGGCGACGAGGGCGTCCTCGGGCCAGGCCTGGAACCAATTGATGGTGCAACAGTTGATCAGGCTGGGGTTCTGCCGGAGCCGCGTGCGGAAGGCATCGCCGATGGGCGACAGCGCCAGAACGACATGGAGCCGCTGCCGGCACGTCTCTGTAAAGTGGCCCCATACCTCGAGCGGGGTTTCGAGACCCAGCTTGGTGGCGCGAGGGCGGATCTCCTCCATGATAGTCAGGCGTTCGTCCGTGGGGAAGAGGCCGGGCACCTCGCCAGAGTTGAGAATGTTGTTGAGGTCCTCGACGTATCCCTCGTCCTTGATCTGCGCATCGGAGAATAAAAAGACCGTGTGCTTGTTGTGCTGGCCCGCCGAGAGGAGGGCGCCCTTGAGATCGTCAAGCCAGTCCGTGTACCGGTAGTTCTTCGAGATTTCGACCTGACGGCATGGCATCCCAAGGATCGACGCCGCTAGCCGGGTCAGCGACTGGCGGCCCGACCCGCCCACGCCAACGAGGAGCGCATGCCCCCCTGGCTGCCGCAGGAGGCGGCAGATGCGCGCCACGTGCTCGCACGCGAACAAGAATATGGCGAGGTTGAGAGGACGCTTACTCGTCTGGTCGTGATAGGCCAGATATCCCTCGACCGCCCGCAGGATGGCAGGCACATCCTGCACCTCAGAATAGGACCGAGCATCTGGCTCGACTTCCGACTCGCAAAAGTCGACAAAGAATAGGCGCCGCAGGTGCTCCAGCCCGACCTCCTTCAAGGGCTTGCCGTCCTCTCCCCGGATCACGGGAGGCGGAGGCGGGACCTTGGCGATGTCCTCGGCGCCCGGCTCGAGGGCCGGGCCCCACCGCGCGCATCGAGCGGGGTCGAGGAGGTGGGGGAAGAGGCCCTCGAGCGTCGCCCCGCCAAGGTGGTTCTCGAGCCCGGTACGGATCTCGCCGAGGAGCCAACGCCGATCGTTATCGTCGACGAGCCGGTCGTAGAAGACGCGCAAGGTCTCATGCACCACGAGGCGCTGAAAGCCAACGGCCGGGGCAGAGGGCCGCGACGCGTCAGGTCCGGCGAGCGACTTGGCCGGCAGGAGCATGACGCCCTGGATGACTCGCGCAAAGTCGCGCAGGTTGAACAGATAGTGGGACTTGGCCGGAGTGGGGAGCAGCTGCTTGACGGCGCCCTGGTAGATGGACAATACAAAGTCAATGACGCCACCAGAGAGGGACGAGATGTCGGGGGGGAAGGTCCCGCCCTCTTGGCCCGTCCGACCCAGGTGCCAGCCCAGGATGGAGCCGAATATGTGCGACAGGGTGGCCGAATCCGGGTCCGCGAGAGTGACAAGGTGGAAGTGCCGGAGAAAGCGGTCGGTGACGTAGGTTCGGCCCCCGCCGGGCGGGCCCATGGCCCCGACGAGGGACACATCCTCGAGGTGCCGAAAGAGCCAGGTTTTGCCATCGCGTGCGTACCACCCCCGCTGATCCTCAAATTGTCTCAAGAGCTCGATGGGAGGCTGCGCTCCCCACTCCTCCTGGGCCGGCATGTTGAGGTCGTCGACGAGGACGACTGCGCGAGTGCCAAGCGGGGGCCCGTAGTGGCCCTTCCGGCGCTTATCCAGGCGACCGTCAATCTGCTCTTGCGCTGCCGCGGCCGTCGTCCGGGCAGAAAAGGTGAGGAAGATCTGGACCCACTTGTCGCGGGGCAGGCCTCTGGTCAAGTGACGCCCGGCGTAGACGGACTTGCCCGTGCCCGAGGGTCCGCACAGTAAGAGTGGGTAGCGGGCGTCAAGCGCGAGGTCAAGGAGGAAGCCGACGCGGGCAAGGTCGGCCGTGGGCACGATGATGTCGGAGAACTTGGCCGCGGCAGGGATTTTGAGCGGGGGCACGAGAGTCGTCCACAATCGCCAGGACGGAGATCCCGCGGGAGCGTCGGGCGCGGCGAGGGCCCACTCGTGGACGGACCGAGGATGACCCTCGGCGTCGGCGTCGGGAAAGACAGGCACGGCGAGGTCAGTCACGGGGGGGCCGGCATAGTCGCCAAAGGGGGCAGCTGATGCTGGCTCTCCTCCTGCCAGCAGGCGCCGCAGAAGCGCGTCGAAGCGCGTCCGTGACTCGCCGTCACCCGTGCAGCCTGCAGACCAGACGATGGCCAGCAGAACAGCGCCATCAACACGGCGTTTGATGCCGGCATCGTCAAACTTGGCGGCCGGGCTGGAGGCGGACGTCTCGCCGTTGGCAGCGTTGTCGCCCTTGCCCTCGCCCTCGACAGCGCTGGGCCCGCGGGCCTCGGCGGGATTCTCGTCAAGCACCGCGGCCACCCCGGTCTGGTCCCCTTCCCCGAACTCGGGTTTGAGCAGGGCCGACGTAAGCCGCATTGCAGACTGGGCCACGTTTATGGGGGACGTTGGGGAGAGCTCGCGGCAGTCCTTGGCCACCCACCTCAGAAGCGCCGGGAGGAGCCAGCGCAGCAGCGCCGCGACGCGGGCGATCCCCGCGGATCCGAGCGTGGCGGGCAGCGTCGCGAGCCAGCTGGTCAGCATGGGGTCCCAACCAAGCTGGTGAGGCTCGAGGTAGACCATACCGCACCGCGACACAGTGGCAGGTGAGGCTGCGTTGAGGTCGCCAGTCTCGAAAATCATCGACTGCTTAGGGTGCATGGGCACTATCTCCGAGTTGGGCAGGCAGAGCTTCTTGTTGTCGTCGAGGACCGTGTTCATGTTTTCAATCCACACGGCGTCGACCGGCCCGTCCATGACAGTCCACCGGAGCCCGGGGGTCTCGTCAGTGCGGTCAGCCATGCGTCGAAAGGCTACGCCTAGGACGCCGTCCTTCCACTCTTGCGTCGCCTTATCGTTCTCGCCATAAAGGTCTCCCTTATAGACGGCCTTGGGGCTCACTGCAACGCTGCGGACAGGCTCAAAGAGAGCGCCAGGGACGCCGGCCTCACCCAGCTCGGTGAGGGCCTCTTGCAGGACGACGCGGACGGACGTCTTGCCACTAAATGGCCCGCCGACGACCATGAGTCCATGCCGCACAACAACCATCTCGTAGAGCTGAATGGCCTTGTTCATAAAATATGGCACAGCCTGCAGGTTGTGGGCCCGGCACCTGCCGCGAAGGGCGGCCTCGAGGGCGGCGTAGTCGGGCTCGGGGAGGACAACGCCCGGGAAGAGGTCGCTGACGATGCCGTGAAAGAGCGGCACGTCGTGGGCAAGGAACTTGCATAAGTTGACATCGACAATGGACCGAAGCATAAGGATGAACTCGTCGTCGTCGGGGAAGCGGCGCTTGAGGTTGCCCGCGGCCTGAAGAACGGCCATGACGGCGCGCATGCCATAGTCGTAATGGCGCTGGCTCGAGAGCTGCTCCGAGCATAGCCGGTATGTGGCGACAATCTTCCGGGCGCAGTCGCGTGCCTTGAGGTAGCCGTAACTGTACAACTTAATCTCGGCGATCATGGCATAGTCGGGGACCATCATGGCGACAGTTCTGAACAAGGCCTTGAGGTTGTCTGGCAACTCAGACCGTCCGGCGTAGCCCGGGTTCATCGTGATAAAGACGTTGCACGTGGGCACGATACGAAGCTCGCTGCCCTCGAACCAAAAGGTCTCGACGCCGGCCCGGACGGCCGTCTGAATGTCGAGGACCTGCTGCGCGACGACCGACAGTACCTCAAGGTTGATGCGGTTGAACTCGTCAAAGCACGCCCACGCACCAGACGTTGCAAGGCCCTTGAAGAATTTTGCCATCGCGGCGCACCCCAGGTCGTCCGAGCAGTTGAAGACGACGCACTGGCGCGCAAGGGCCTTGGCCAGGTCCTTGGTGGTCTCGGTTTTGCCCGTGCCGGCGGGGCCCTCGGGGGCACCACCCAGGTTGAGGTGGATGGCACCCATGAGGGTGCGGTAGCACCTGTCTGTAAGGGGCGTAACGACGAGGCGAGACGAGTTGCCAAGGTACTCGCATCCATATTCGATGCTTGCGTTCATCATGCGGACGACGGCCACGCCCTTTTTGTCGACGGATCGTGTCTCCCAGTAAGTGCGCAGCTGGGACGTCCAGGCAAAGGGCAGAGGGTCGTCGTCCGACACCGAGGGCGGCGCGTCTGCGACCTCGCGGACGAGATCAGCGGTAACATCGCGCTGGTGCACGTCCATGACGACAAGCGCCGACAGCGTGGCGCGCTGGAGGTGAGACAACTCTCCGCGGACGAGCTCGACGATGTCGTTGAGCTGGGACGTGCAGGCCTCGGCACGAACTTCGAGGCCGTCGTCGCGTTTCGTGTCGGGGCCGGCGCCGGCGCCACGGAGGGCGCCCTCGATCTCGCGGGTCCAATAGATGTTGCTGGCGACAAGGACGACCTGGCCAGGGTGGCGCAGGACCCAGTCGGGGCGAGGCCTTTTCTCGTAGTCGGCCACGCCACGCTCGCACGCCTCGCGGACGGCCTCGACCATGGACGACTCGACCTGGACGAGCCACTTTTCGACTGCGCCCTTGGCGTCGCGGGGCCGCACAGGGGTGGAAAAGGGCACCTCCTCGCCCTCAACCGACTGCATGGCGTGGATTTCCTTGTGGGCACCCTCGAAGCGTAGCTTGGAGATCCCTTCAAAGCACTTGCCGAGATGGGGCTGGACGGTTGAGGGGTCCTTGGTCTGCGAGAGGATCTCGAGCATGGCGTCGTTGGACAGAAAGAAGAAGCGCGGGAAGGCAACCCGCTTGACCTCGAGGTAGGCAGCCAGCCCCCTTTCGATTTCCTCGAGCATTCCGTTGGAATCCTTGAGCTCCTTGAGCCGGTCCTTATCGCGGGACGCGCGAAGGCACTCCGGCCGCGTGACCATGGACCGCATGATCTTGCGATAGGTGGCGTCGACGATTTGAAACTTGGACGTCTCGGTCGGCATCTGCGCCCGGATGTCTGCCGAAGCAAAGATGGGCTCGAGGTACTGCCAGGCCTGCTGACACTGGAGCTGGTTGTCGATGATGGACTGGAGCGTGTCGAGCTGGTCGGCCCACCCGTCGGCCTCGGCCTGGATGGGGACAATGAAGGGCGACACGAGCATCGACTGGGTCTTGACGAGCTGGTCGTCCAACGTGAGCTGAATCTCGTCCACGCCGCCCAACAAATACATGTCTTGGGTTCCGTAGGGCACGATAGTGAAGTTGACCCCTTCCCACTCCTTGCGCATGCGGGCAAGGGCTTGCTTGAGGGAGAACTCCTTGGATGCTGCCGCTGACACGGCCTCAACCTCGGGGAGAATCTGTTGGACGCCTGCCTCGAGGAGCTGGACAAGGTTGACCTCGGTCGACGACCGCGGGTCCCAGTCGTCGCCGTGGCCGAGGAGCGTAAAGATTTCGCGCCAGTGCCGACTCTCCAGGGCGCGGTTGGCGACGACGAGGAGGAGTGGGACAGTGGGAGCGAAATCGGCAACCTCATTCCTCAGCTGCATGGCAGCCGTGTCGGACCGGTTGGCGCGGAGGAGCTGGGCAGCGCGGATGCCGAGCTCGGACACCTGGGGCTCGAGGGCCTCAACGTCGAGAGACGAGAGCGCGTCCTGTTCACAACGGTGCTTGAGCTCGAGAAAGGCGGCAAAGGACGACCACGTGTCGTGGCGTGCCTGCAACTCCTTCTCCACGAGCTGGAGGGACGAAAGCCCGAGCCGGGACAAGCCTTCAGTCACGGCCGCTTCGTCCCCGGCCTCGAACTCGTCGGCAAGCCGGTCCTTGAGGGCGTCGGCGGGCGACACCGAGGCGGGCTCGCCGTCAGCGCCGTCCTCGTCCGGCGCCGTCTCCTGTCGGACAAGGGCCCGGTTGTCCTCGGCGCCCCCGAGGGCGAAGGATCGCTTGTAGCGCAGCATGGACGCGGCCTCATCGCGGAGGGCCCGGACCCGAGCCCGCTTCTCCTCCAGATCAGCGACGGTGCGCAAGACTTGGGCACGGTCCTCGACTGTCGTTGCCGAGAGAGACGCAAGGGTGACCGATAGCTCCTGGATGGCGTCCTTGGACTTGCCGATCTTGCGCTCGACGCGAGCGAGGTAAGAGTGCCTCTGGGCTCGGATCCACTCGTCCGCGTTGCCGAGGCCGAGGTGGAAGCGCTCGACCGCGCGCGACAGTTCGAGGAAACCAGCCTGGTGCCGCGCCTCGAGCCGCACGTCGAAGGGCGACTGCCCCATCATGTCAACCAGGTCCTGCGCCACCTGGAACTCGGCCTGGAACTCCTCCTGACGGGGCCGAAGCTCGGTTTCGATGGCGGCCTTGTACGCATGGAAGCCCTGGAGGTCGCTCTTGTCAGGGCGAGACTCGAGGAGCTTGAGGCGGTCGTCGAACGCGGATCCGGCGCGGTGGAGGACCATCTCAAGCTTGCGCACCATGAGCATGCGGAGGTCTGTCTGGGCGTTGGTGACCTGGGGCAGGACAACGGAGCGGATCTTGACCTTGACGTCGATGTTGATGATGCCGACGCACTGGGTGCGGAGGACCTTCATGAGCTTGCTCTGGTCGCCACGCATGCGAATGAAGTCGTCGCCCAGGGAGGTGGGCGTGGCCGCCTCGAGATCGTACGTCGAGGAATCCCAGCGCCCGTAGAATGCAACGACCGGGCGCAACGATTCGAACTCGTCGACAAAGGCCTGGGCCTCGGCAAAATCCTCCTCGACGGCGCCGACAATGGCGGCGCGGGCGGCGACGAACCGGGGCGATCCTCGAATCATGTGGCCAAGGTGGAGGCCCTGGAGCCGGGTCCGGAAGAACTGGCCAAAGACCCTGAGGCGGAGGAGGCGGAGAACGTTGCTCGAGATCATTGCCGCAACGCCGTCAACCACGCCGAGGAGGCCACGGGAGAAGTCGCCGACGGCGGGCTCAAAGTCCATGCGGCCGGCGGGGCCAAAGGACGCGTAGGTAACGAACAGCTTCTTGCCGAGGCCGTTGCGGGAGAACGACGCGCCCTCGACGCCCTCCGGGACGTATCCATCCTTCCGGGTATTGTTGAGGACGTGGGAGAGGTGCTCCGCCGTGTGGACAGCCTGGTCGGCCAGGGCCGTGCACGCCATGTAGTCGGCGAGCCGGACGAGGGTGCCGAGCCGGCCCGCCTCCTCCATGACGCGGCGGTACGTCTCGGCCCGCCGCGTCTTCTCGGCCTTGATCACCACCATGGACTTGTGACGGTCGCCCTCCTTGTGATAGAGGTCGACACCGACACGGTCGTCCAGTTCACGGTGGTCGCGCACACTCTCCTGGTAGAGGCGGGCCTGGCGCTGGGCGCCCCGGCACGTCGCCTCGAGGATGGTCTGGAGCCGTGTGATTTGCTGGTTGACCGCTTCCTGCAGCTCGTCGTCCCGCAGCGAGGCCTGCTGCCGCACGTAGTCCTCCAGGTGAGCCCCGGTGGCGTTGGTGAGGCTGCTGTTGAGCTTGTGGGACGTGTCCAGGGCAGGGTAGTTCCGGGAGGTGGGCGCCGTGGCTCCGCCGCCGCTGCCCTCTCCCGAGGCGTTTCCAGCGGCTCCGTCGGTGTCGTCGTTTCCGCCGTCGACCGCCGCTGTCCTGGGGCGGGCGCCGCCGTCATTCTTGGAGCCGCCAGAACCGTCGTCCTTGGATCCGCCGCCACCGTTGCCGCCGCTGCCGAGGTTTCCGCCACTGTCGTCGGCACCCTTGCGGGCAGCGAGGAGGGCCGGGTCGTCCGGGGACCGTAGCCGGGCCAGGTCCATGCGGCGGAGGTCGTCGAGGACGCCGCGGATGGCAACGAGCGGAGCAACAAACGTGGGCTGGGCCAAAAACAGACGTCTCTGCAGCAGCTCGCGTTTGCGGAGGTAGTTGCGGCGCCGCACCGTGAGGCGCCACTGCCGGAAGAACTGCATCTCCCGGTTGCGGGCAAAAAAGGGCGTGCGGCGCCAGACACGGAAGCTCGTTTTCTCTCGCACCCAGTCGCCGACGGACGTGAACTCGGAGCTGACTCCAGGGGTGATCTTGGTGACCCCCGTGACAGAGATGGTAAAGTAGAAGCCGTGGCCCGCAGGGCGGCCGGCGCCCACCTCGCCTCGCCGGACAACAACGAGGTCGTACGGCCGATGGTCGATGGAGCCGGGAGGCTCCGCAGGCACGCAATAGAAGAACTTATGGCGGGAGGAGACCTCCCCGTGGGCCCCGTGGCGGGCGTAAAAGCGAATGACGTCGTCGTCTGTCACGACGCCCGGGACGAGGTCGTGCTCCTCGGGGGCGTCGGCCCCGTCGGCCTCGCTCGTCTCGAGGACTTCGGCGATGGCCCGAATCGTCGCGGGGCGCTCATTGGGGTGCGCTGCCCCGATGTCGCCGCGGCCGGGAAGCGTGACGCGGAGCTGCGCCGACGCAGAGGGCACGGCAGCCGACGCCATCGCACGCCGGGTCCGGTAGTCTTCGGGCGCTGCGCGGAGTTGCCGCTGCCGGGTCAGGGGCAAGAGGTGATCGCTCACCTGCGTCAGCGTACTGGGCTGGAAGAGCGAGGGGGCGCGAGCCGACCGCGTCTTCAGCGGCGCCAGTGCAGGCTCGGACGCGTCCCGGGCGTGGCGACCCGAGGTCGTGGCAAGGTTGCCCCCCCCCAAGGTCGTGGTCCCGGCACCTGTTGCGGTTCCAACGACGAAACGGCCGGTTCTCGCCGCACGCGCCAGCGGATCGATCGCCGCTGTGCCGGCCACATGCGGCAGCCACGCGGGGGCCTGCGGGTTGGGTTGGCCCGGGGGGCTGGATGAGTCGGTTGAGGGGAGGGATGGGGGGGCGCCGGGGCAGGCTCCGAGTCGACGGCGTCGTCAACAGAGCCGAGGGCGGGCCCGGAGGCGCCGCGGAGCGACCGAGAGCGGGGGGGCGGGGGGCCGGGATGCGCCTGCGGCGCGGCTTGTCGAGGTCGGCCTCGGACGTCGACGTCCCGGGCAGCAGGCGCGACCTTAGCGGCGAGGCGCGGCGCGGCGCGGCGCGGCACGGTGCATCGAGGGTTGCGAATCTTACGAGGTGTCGTTGCGCGTCTCCTGCCCTCTCGCCTCCGGTTCGGGGAGAGCGGCCGCGCGTCGAGGAGGGCGCGCGTCGCTGCCGTGGCACGCGTCGTCCGACATCGGGGTTCCTTTTAGCCCCGTCGCACACTCGATCCACCACGCGACTCCCGGGATTCGACGGGGCTCGTCGGGAGAGGTCGTTACAAAAAGCGGGCTGCGAGGAGCGTCGAGAACGCGGGGGGCTCCTGCCGCTCTCCTCGCGGCCCGCCGCGTCCCGGTCTTGGTGGCACAACGCGGCTCGAGCCATGTTTGCCGCATCTCGCCGTCTCGACGCCCTTTCCTCCCGTCCGGCGGCTCGGAGGCTGACGGCTGCCCACGTGGCGACGGCGGCGCCGGCAGGGGCCGCAGCAGCGACGACGGTTCCGGCCACGCGTCGCCGCACCCCCGCCCCCCCCCGGGCGGGCGGGTTCGGCAAGGGCGGTGGGTCCTCGAAAAGGGCCAAATCCCTCAAGGAGACGGGGCGGCGCCTGCGCGAGCAGGTGACGGGCAAGATTGTGGAGTCCAAGGCCGAGGCCAGGCCGTGCCCGTGCGGGTCGGGATTGGCCGGCGGCGAGTGCTGCCTCCCGCTGATCCGTGGCAGGGTCGCGTCGGCGCCCACGCCCGACGCTCTGATGCGGTCGCGCTACACGGCCTTCCAGATGGGCAGCGGAGAGGCGACGGATGCCCGGCGAATCGACCCCGGCTGCGTCGACTACCTGGTGCGGGCGAGCGTCTCGGACAAGGGAAAGAGCGGGGGGGCGAGGAGGACGCCTCGGCCGACGGGAACGAGCTGTCGAGCGTGGAGGGGCCGGTCGTCTCGGTGCGCCCGGAGGTGGCCCGGGGCGACGGAGACGACCGGTGGCGCCGGCGGGAGGGCGCCGCAGGGCCACGCCGACTCCGCGACCCGCCCCCCCCCACACAACCCTCGGCAGACGAGCGCCTCGTCTGCGTCGGACCCCGGCCTCGCCCGCGCCGTGCGCGACACGATGAGGGATCTAGACTTTCTCTCTCTCCAGGTCTTTGGCTCAGAGGTCACGGCGGACGGCACCTCAGGCGAGGTGCGATTCCAGGCAACGGCGCGGCTCCGAGGCCAGGACACGCGATCGGGGGGCGCCGTGCCCGAAAACTGCCGCCGCGAGGGGGGCGTGTGGGTCAGGGACGTGTGGGAGCGGTCGACGTTCGCGCGGGGAGCGGGGGGGGAGTGGCAATACGTCGAGGGGGACGCGACGTGGCGCCCCGAGGACGAGGCGAGGTGAGGATCTCCCCCGAATCTTCGCCATCGTCGTCCCGGCCCCGCCGCCGTCTCTCCCCCCCTCGCCGCCGTCTCTCACCGCCCCGTCTTCCCTCCCCGCGGCGGAGGGGCCGGCAGCGCCGCCCCGGCCGTCGCCTCCCCCTTCCCTTCCCGGGCCGTCTCGGCAGCCCGCTCCGCCGCCCACTGCTGGAGGATGGCCGGGGCCCGCCCCCGGCACATGCGCGTCAGGCTCGCCAGCGCGCTCTGCAGCTGGCCCGCCACGGTCCTGAGCCTGCAACGACGGAGAAGAGGCGAGCGAGGAGGGGGGTGAAAAGAGAGGGAGCCGGCGGCCCTCGGCGGTCCCGCCGTCCCCCCTTCTCCCTCGCCGATCGTACCGCCAGGAGGCGTGGTCCCGAACGAGGGGCTCGGAGGCAGCCTCCAGCGTCACGGCGAGGTGCTCGACCAGGCGGTAATCGAGGGCCTCCAAAAAGTCGAGACGGGCGCGAAGACCTGCGCCCAGCGCGGGCCGGGGGGGAGAGAGGTGGGGCGCGTCGGGGGGCGGGCGCGTCGATGGCCCGGGGTCGGAACCCTGCGGCGTCGGTCTCCGGCCCCTCTATCCCCCCGCCCTCCTCCCGCGCGCTCGCCGGGGACCATGGAGAGCACGCCCAGGCGACGCCTCGGGTCTTGGACGAGGCCCTCGAGAAGACGTGTGAGGAGGGCGGGGTACTCGTCAAACGGGGCCACAAGGCGCTGCGCGTCCCGCAGCCCCAGGTAGGAGGCGGCGTCTGCCTCGTGCAGATAGAGGAACCAGAGGTTGGCGTCGGTCGAAAGCTGGGGGGGACGGGCGGAGGAGGGGGGTCGAGGTCGGCGGTCGGCAGCGGAACGGGAAGGAACCGAGACGGTCGGCGTCGCAGTCGCCCCTCCCTCACCCCTCGACCGACCAACCATCCCTCGCCTCCAGTCGGACGTACTGGGGAGCGCCGACGGGGCCCTTGACGAGGACCTTGGCCCGGAGCGTCTCGGAAGCGCCCTCGCCCGCGCCCGCCGAGGCCGACGCGGCGCCGACCCGGAGTTCGAGGGGCACGTCGACGATCGCGTGGACGCGGAAGCCCCCGGCGAGGCTCGGGTCCCGCTCGTCCATGGTGGCTCCGGCCACGGACGGAGCCACGGATCAGGGAGAGGGCGCTGACGAGCCCCGGCCGGCGGCGCATGGCACTCGAGCTCCGCTCGAGCACGAGGCGGCGGCGCGTTTCCAACCGCCCAGAGCTACGCATCGAACGGCCTCGCCTTCTCGACCAGCACGCCGTCCGCGTCGGTCCTCCGCGCGTGCACGCCGGCGGCCCGCGCGTTCCCGTTCTTCGTGTCGCGGGACCGATGGAAAGGGAGGCGAGGATTCCGTGGTCCGAGTTGACGTTGGGCGAGCGGATCGGGTCCGGC
>Ga0181576_10001168_pt1 | contig 19995 bp, 26 predicted proteins | sample 101ome_22_FD_132464 | JGI IMG/M metagenome (GOLD analysis project Ga0181576, IMG submission 132464) | Coastal salt marsh microbial communities from the Groves Creek Marsh, Skidaway Island, Georgia - 101412BT metaG (megahit assembly) | ecosystem: Environmental > Aquatic > Marine > Intertidal... | reverse complement strand
TCCGAGATCACCAAGAACGGCGGCATCGCCATCTGCGCCCCCATCGCGCCCTACGCCGCCACACGCCGCGCGGTGCGCGAAGATGTCGAGCAATTCGGCGCGTTCGTCGAAGTGCATGTCGCCACCTCGCTCGAGGAATGCGAGCGCCGCGACCGGAAAGGCCTCTACAAACTGGCCCGCGAAGGCAAGATCAAGGAATTCACCGGCATTTCAGACCCCTACGATGTGCCGGCCGACCCCGAACTCCGCGTCGAAACCGAGAATGTCGAGGTTGATAACTGCGCTCATCAGGTGATCCTGAAGCTCGAAAGCCTCGGCTTGATCACCGCCTGATCCGGCACCACCGCAAAGAAAAGGCCGCAGCTCCCCGCTGCGGCCTTTTTTCTTTCCCGAAGGGGTGCGCGAATACGCCTAGCGCATCCGGTTCAACAACCCGTCTTTCAGCACCACATGATGGTAAATCGCCATCAACGCATGGCCCAACACGAGCAACAAAAGCAGGCTCGTCAGCGCTTCATGCACCTCGCCCAGCGCCTCGATCTGCCCGTTAAAGGCCACCGCGCCGGTGATCGGCACCGCCAAAATCAGCGCGTAGAGCGCCACATGCCCCGCCTTCGCCGCCGGTTGCAGCCAGAGCGGCCCAGCCGTGCTTTCCGCCGGCGCGCCCAAGCGCCAGCGCAGCACCAGCCGCACCAGCACGAGCAAAATCACCGCAACCCCAATGGCGCGGTGGCTGTTCGCCGCAAGGCCAATGTCTCCGACCACGCCCGTGTCGATGACCCGCTCAAACGCCTCGCCCATGAAATCGCCCAGCAAGTAGTTGGCGCCGATCAACACCGCCACCAACCAATGTAAGATTATCTGCGAACGCGCGTATTTTTCCTGTTGCGCCATAGAACCCTGCCTCTCGTTATCCATTACAATGGCAGGGCCTGTACTTTGCGGATCAGTGCACCGCCACGGGTGTCATATCATATTGCCGCGCAAGCACGAAGGCCAAACGCCGGTCCGCGACCAGCGCCAGTTGCTCACCCTCAGCGTTATGCACCGCGAACAGCTCTTTCAGATCACCGACCTTATCGCGCACCTCATCGGGCAGATCGTCCACCAGCACCGGCTTCACATAGACGATCTTTTCCCCCAAAGCGGATAAATCAACCTTTGTATGCATCAGCTTGTGCCCTTCCGGATTTTGATGGTCTGCACCACGCTCTCCGGCACCTTGCGGGTCAGATCAACATGCAGCAGCCCGTTTTCGATGATTGCCTCGCCCACATCCACGCCGTCTGCCAGCACGAACGAGCGCTGGAACTGCCGCGCCGCGATGCCACGGTGCAGATAGATGCGGTCCTCGCCGTCGTCGTTCTGACGCCCGCGAATGACCAACTGGCTGTCCTCAACCGTGATCGCCAAATCGTCCTCGGCAAAGCCCGCGACAGCAAGCGTGATCCGGTAGGACCGATCCGATGTTTGTTCGATGTTGTAGGGGGGGTAGCCGTCATTTCCGGTTTTCGCGGTGCGTTCCACGAGCCGTTCCAGCTGCTCAAACCCCAGAAGGTAGGGGTGCGTCCCCAATGTAAGTTTCGTCATACGACATGCCCTCTTCGCAAGCGACCGTCCAACGGGCCCCATTCAGGCGACCCTTCAGAGTGAAATATGGGGTGCAATCCGCGACGACGCAAGAGGAAGGGCTAGGCGAAACGCCGCTGACCCCCTATCTATGGGTCATGGCAACAACCACCGGATCGAGTCGATGAACAGTTCTGCGAAGATGGAACAGATCGAAGTTTTGCGCGTCGAGCTTGCCGTTCTCAAGCGCGAGCACCGCGATCTCGATGAGGCAATCAATGCCCTGCAAGAGCGCGGCTCTTCGGATATGTTCACCATCAAGCGGTTAAAGAAGCAGAAACTGCAATTGAAAGACCAGATCGCCCGCCTCGAAGACCGTATCTTCCCCGATATCATCGCCTGAGGCCCCCGCTTCCCCATTGCGCCGCACCGCAGCACCGCTATAGTGCCGTTTCCTTAAATACGGGGATGGATCATGAGCCAGCAGCCACCTGTCGGAATCATCATGGGCAGCCAGTCGGACTGGCCCACGATGAAAAACGCCGCCGATATTCTCGATGAATTGGGCATCAGCTACGAAACCCGCATCGTCTCTGCGCACCGCACCCCTGACAGGCTCTGGTCCTACGGCAAAACCGCCGCCGAACGCGGGCTGAAGGTGATCATCGCAGGCGCGGGCGGTGCCGCCCACCTGCCTGGCATGATGGCCTCCAAAACCCGCGTGCCGGTCGTCGGCGTTCCGGTGCAAACCAAAGCGCTCTCCGGCGTCGATAGCCTCTATTCCATCGTGCAAATGCCCAAGGGCTATCCGGTGGCGACCATGGCAATCGGTGCCGCCGGTGCGGCCAACGCCGGCCTGATGGCCGCCGGCATCCTCGCCACCTCCGATGACGCCCTCGCCGCCCGCCTCGATGCGTGGCGCGACGCCCTTTCCGCCTCCATCCCCGAAGAGCCGACCGATGACTGATACCCCTCTCGCCTCCGGCGCGACCATCGGCATTCTGGGTGGCGGTCAGCTTGGCCGGATGCTGTCCGTTGCCGCCGCGCGGCTCGGCTTCCGTACCCATATCTTCGAACCGGGCGCCAACCCGCCCGCCGGTCATGTGGCCGATCAGGTCACAACTGCCGCTTATGAGGACGAAGCCGCCCTCCGCGCCTTTGCCGCCAGCGTCGATGTGATCACCTATGAGTTCGAGAACATCCCAACCGCCGCGCTCGATATTCTGGAAAAGCTGCGCCCGATCCGCCCCAACCGCCGCACATTGGCGGTGAGCCAGGATCGCCTGACCGAGAAAGCCTTCCTCTCCGAGCAAGGCCTCATGACAGCGCCCTTCGCCGCCGTGGATGATGCCATCGATCTGGCCGAAGCCATTGCCGAGATCGGCACCCCCGCGATCCTCAAAACCCGCCGCTTTGGTTACGATGGCAAAGGGCAGGCCCGCCTCAAATCCGCCGACGATGCCGAACAGGCTTTGGCGGATATGGCCGGCGCACCCGCGATCCTCGAAGGCTTCGTCAATTTCAGCCACGAGGTTTCCGTCATCGGCGCGCGCGGGCTTGATGGCAGCGTTTCCTGCTTCGATCCGGGCGAGAACGTACACCGCGACGGCATCTTACACACCACCACAGTGCCGGCCCGCCTGTCGCCCGCGCAACGCACCGATGCTGTGCTTCTAACCGCCAAGATCCTCGGCGCGCTTGATTATGTCGGCGTGATGGGCGTCGAGCTGTTCGTCACGCCCGCAGGGCTCGTGGTCAACGAAATCGCCCCCCGTGTCCACAATTCCGGCCACTGGACGCAGAACGGCTGCACCATCGACCAGTTCGAGCAGCACATCCGCGCCGTTGCGGGCTGGCCGTTGGGTGATGGCAAGCGTCATTCCGATGTGGTGATGGAGAACCTGATCGGCGACGATATCGACCGTATCCCCGAGATCACCAAAACCGATACCGCAATCCACCTCTACGGCAAGGCCGAGGCCAAGCCCGGCCGCAAGATGGGCCATATCAACCGCATCACCGGCCCCGCGCCGCGCTAGGTGTCAGCCTCCGCGCGGTGCAGCGAGAATCACCGCCGCGCCGGTCAGGCAGATCGCCGCGCCAATGAGATCCCAGCGGTCCAGCGGCGATTTTTCCACCAGCCCCATCCAGCCCAACGATGCCGCGATATAGACCCCGCCATAGGCGGCAAAGGCGCGGCCCGCATTGGGGCTTTGCGCCCATGTCAGCGCCACGGCAAAAACGAAAAGCGCGCCCAGCGCGGGGATCAGCCACAGCGCCGAGCGATCCAGCCTCAACCACATCCAGACGGCATAGCAGCCCGCAATCTCCGCGACTGCCGCAATCAGATAGGCAGCAACCGTCTGCATCAGCCGTCCTCACCCGTGTGAGAGTCGTCCTCATCTTCGCCAAAGACGATATCGCCCAAATCCAGATCAGGGTCGAACGCGCCCGTCTCGAGGAAGGTCGCCACCTGCACCATCGCCACCGGATCGTTCATCATGAACGTGTGCGTGACTGGCAGTACTAGATGGTCGGCCATCCCCTCCATGCGGGTCGATTCCACAGATACCTTCCCGTCATCCGGCCCGTCGATCATGCTCGAATAGATCGGATTCAGCGATTGGTTCCCCGCGATGATCCCCACCTCGTAGGCGGGCAGCGCGAGCCGGTTCGGCAGGCTGTTCTCGCCCGTGCCCAGTTGCAGCCCCGCAGGGCCGTTCACCCATTGAAACGGCTCGAAATCACCGAACATATCCACCAACTGGCTGCCCTTGTTCGGCGGTCCGAGCATCACCACGCGGCCCATATCGGCGGGGCGGTTCTTGCTCAGCCATGCCCGCACCAGAATCCCGCCCATCGAGTGGGTCACGAAATTCACCCGCCGGTCGCCACAGGCCTCCACATCGCGCGGCAGGGCGATCTCCACCAGCGTCTGGATCGTCTGTTCGGTCGAGGGATAGCCGCGATTAACCACCGTGTAGCCAAGGCTTTCGAGGTAGAGCTGCATCGGCGTCAGCGAGATCTCCGTCCGCGCCAGCCCGTGCAGCATCACCACGCAATCCCGCTCGGGCGAGACAGAGCCGCCATCATCGGCGGCAGCAACCACGCCAATCAGCGTCAAAAAGGCAATAATCAGGCTGTTCATAGTCCTCCATATAACGTTTTTGCACTGCAGCGTAAGGTCACGCCCTTGCCTGACCCTGCGTCACAGGCCACTCTCCGCCTATGACACAGCCCCCTGCTCCACGAGTCGCCGTGCGCGGCATCATCCTGCACGAAAATCGTCTGCTTCTGGTTAACGCTTGGAAGGGCCGGACCCATCTGTGGTGCGCGCCCGGTGGCGGGGTCGAATCGCACAGCTCCCTGACCGATAATCTCCAACGCGAGATCATGGAGGAAACCGGCCTCACCGTCCGCGTCGGCGCGCCCTGCCTCGTGAACGAGTTCCACGATCCGCACGGCACATTCCATCAGGTCGATGTCTATTTCCGCTGCACCATCGTCAGCGGCGACCCCTTCGGTGATTGGACCGATCCCGAAGGCATCGTCAGCCACCGCCGCTGGGTCACACAGGCAGAACTGGCCGATCTCCGCGTCAAGCCCGACAGCCTCGCCGCCGTTGCATGGCGCGATCCCGATGCCCCCGCCTATGATCCGCTGGAGCCGATCCTGCGCTAGCCGCCAAACGCCTTGGCATAGACCAGTTCCACCTCCGGCGCGTCGCCCTCCGGCCCCGCCAGCGCCAGATGCTCCACCGGATAGGGCGCGCGCAATTGCGCCGCCCACGCATGGCTAAAACCGGCCCGCTCGTAAAACCGCACATCGCCCAGAACCACCACATGCGCCCGCGCGATCCGCGCCCATTCGGCGCACATGCCGACCATCCGCCGCCCGACGCCGCGCCCCTGATGCTCCGGCGCGACAGCCACAGGCGCCAGCGCCAGCCATCCCTTCGGCGCGACCATCTTCGAGAGCGCATAATAGCCGATGATCCCGTCCGCGTCAGGCACCACCATCTCCCCCGCCATCGCGCCGCTCTTGCGCAGCTGCCGCACCAGCTTGGCCTCGTCCTCCCCACCAAACGCCGCCCGCAGCAGCGCCTCGACCTCAGCTTCCTCGCCCCGCTTCATCTCCCGCTGAAAATTCATCCCCGCCTCCCTGCGAACGTCGAAATCCCGATACCGCCCAATACCAGCGCCGCCGCGACGATCAACTCCCGCGTCACCGGCTCCCCCAGCAGCACCGCGCCTGCCGCCACCGCGATCACCGGCACACTCAGTTGCGCAATCGCCGCCGTCGTGCCTGCCATCTGCGGCAGCACCCGATACCACAGCGCATAGCCCAGCCCCGATGTCACCGCGCCAGACGTCACCGCCAACGCCAGCGCCACAGGGCTCAGCGCCCATCCCACCACCAGCGCGGGCAACACCATCACCGGCAGCAACAGGCCGAAATTCGCAGCCGTCCCTTCGAGCGCATCCGCCGCGCCACGGCCAAGGATCGAATAGATCCCCCAGCCCAGCGCCGCGCCCGCCATCAACAGCGCACCGCCCGCATCCACGCTCACCGCCCCGCGCGGCCACAGGAGGTAAACCAACCCCGCCATCGCCACCACCGCGCCCAGCCAGCACAAGGGCGGCACTGCCTCCCGCTCCATGACGCTCGCGGCAAACATGGTGATCTGCACCCCGCCAAACAGGATCAACGCGCCAATCCCCGCATCCAGCGTCAGGTAGGCCAGCGAGAACCCGACCATATAAAGCCCGAGGCTCGCAGCCCCCTTCCACCGCCGCGCAGGTGCATAATCCGGCAACCGCCCCATGCGCCGCCACACCAGCGCCGCCAGCACCACTGCCCCCGCCGCCACGCGGATCACGGCAAAGGCCAGCGGGTCCATGCCTGCGTCCCACACCGCCATACGGTTCAGGATCGAATTCGCGGCAAAAGCCAGCATCGTCAGCGCAGTGAGCAGAAAGAGTGTCATGCCTCATGCTACGCGCCGCGCCGCCATCCGTGCCAGCGTTTTCGCCCCGCGCCCTTTCACATTCTCGCGCCCGCCCACGCCTTGCATAAACCGCCACATCAGACAAAAGTGCCCGCAATGGAACACAGCCCCGCCTCCCCCGCGCCGGATACCGGCTGGCCGCGCATTCGCACCGCCGGATATGACGGCTTTCTGGTGAGCTTCGCGGACCGCCTGAGCGAACCGGCCAACCGCGCGGCACTGGCCTTTCGCGCAGCGCTGGACGCCGCAGGCTGGGCAGGCGTCGAGGAAACCTCCACCTCTCTCACCTCCGCTTATCTCCGCTTCGATCCCTTGTGGAAATCCCACGCCGAGGTGCAGGCGCTTCTTGCCGATCTGCTTGCCACGCAAGACTGGTTCGCCGCCGCCCTGCCAACCGGCCGCCGTTTCTGGCGGGTGCCGACCGTCTACGGCACCGAGCGCGCGCCGCAACTGGCCGAGGCCGCCGCCGCCGCTGGCGTGACGCCCGAGGCCGCGATCGCAACAATTTCCACCACCCGCGTCCGTGTGCAGACCATCGGCTTTGCCGCGGGCCAGCCCTACCTTGGCGAATTGCCCCCCGAATGGGACATCCCCCGCCAAACCGCGCTGACCCCGCGCGTGCCTGTTGGCGCACTGACCGTGGCGATCCGGCAATTGGTGCTGTTCTCTGTCTCCACCCCTACCGGCTGGCGTCACATCGGGCAAACCGGCTTCCGCCTGTTCCGCCCGGAAAGCGATGCGCCTTTCGTCCTCCGCCCCGGTGACGAGGTGCTTTTTGAGCAGGTATCGGGCGCGGAGCTTGACCGCCTTGCCGCAACCGGCCCCGATGGCGGGGCGATAGCGGAGCCGATCCAATGAGCGCCGCGCTGATCATCCACCAAGCTGGCCCCAGCCTCACCGTGCAAGACCTCGGGCGCAGCGGCACCCTCGCTTTCGGCCTCTCGCGCGGCGGCGCGGCGGATCGCTTTGCCTTGGCCGAAGGGGCCGCCCTTCTGGGCCAGTCTGATGGCACGGCTTGTATCGAAATGGCTGGCATGGGCGGCATGTTCGAGGTCACCGCCGATTGCCGCATCGCGCTGACGGGCGCCCCCATGCGCGCCAGCATCTACGGCACGCGGCTTGTGTGGCACGCCAGCCATCTCCTCCCCGCAGGGGCCCGCCTCAGCATCGGCGCGGCGGAGAGAGGCACCTACGGCTACCTGCATATCGGCGGCGGCATCGCCACGCCGCCTATCCTCGGTGCCCGCGCCGCGCATCTTGCCGCAGGTATCGGCGCACCGCTCGCGGCGGGCGACCGTCTCCCCCTCGGCGCGGATACCGGCACCCGCACCGGCATGACCTTCGACCCAGAGCCACGCTTCTCCGGCGGGGCGATCCGCCTTGTCCCCAGCTTGCAGACCGATCTCTTCAGCCCTGCCGAGCGCACCCGCTTCACCGCCACCACCTTCACCCGCGACACGCGCGGCAACCGCATGGGAGTGCCGCTCCCGTCGGATGGTGCAGGTTTCCACAGCGAGGGCGGCCTGTCTGTGCTGTCTGAGGTGATCGTCCCCGGCGATGTGCAAATCACCGGCGATGGCACGCCCTTCGTCCTACTCTCCGAATGCCAGACAACCGGCGGCTATCCCCGTATCGGCGCCGTCCTGCCCGCCGATCTGCCCCGCGTTGCCCAAGCCCGCGCGGGCGACACGCTGCGCTTCAGCTTCGTCACCCTCGACGAGGCCCGCGCCATCGAAACCCGCGCCGCAGAAGCCTGCGCCAAGCTGCCCCGCTTGCTCCGCCCGCTGATCCGTGATCCCCATAGCATCAGCGACCTGCTCGCCTACCAATTGATCAGCGGCGTGACCGCTGGCGACGACCTCGAAAGGAACACCCCATGACCCGCACCGTCGATCTCAATGCCGACATGGGCGAAAGCTTCGGCCCTTGGGTGATGGGCAATGACGCCGCACTGCTGAAGATCGTCACCTCCGCCAATATCGCCTGCGGTTTCCATGCGGGCGACCCGGATGTGATGACCACCACCATGCGGCTGGCGGGGGAGAACGGCGTCGGCGTCGGTGCGCATCCCGGCTTCAACGATTTGCAAGGCTTTGGGCGGCAGCGGATCAATCTGCCATCTGACACGCTCGCCAACCTCGTCCGCTACCAGCTCGGCGCGGCACAGGGCATGGCCCGCGCGCTGGGGGTGGAGCTGCGCCACCTGAAACTACATGGCGCGCTCGCAAACATGGCCGCCGAAGATCAGAAAATGGCCGAAACCTGCTACCGCGCCGCGCTCTCTGTCGCGCCCGAGATCACCATCATGGTTCTCGCCGGCACTGCCCAGCAAAAGGCGGCGCAAGCGCTCGGCTGCAACACCGCCTGCGAGATCTTCGCCGACCGCGCCTATAACGACGACGCCACGCTGGTAGACCGCGCCCTCCCCGGCGCGGTGATCCACGACGCACACAAAGCCGCCGCACGGATCGTCGCGATGGTACAGGAAGGCGCAATCATCGCCGAAAGCGGCAAACGCATCCCCACGCGGATCGACACGATCTGCCTGCACGGCGACACGCCAGAAGCCATCGACATCGCCCGCGAAACCGGCGCCGCACTAGAGGCCGCAGGCATCACACTGGCAAAACTCACAGGTACACCGCTCTAAGCGCGCGACCAGCGCGCATCGCTGCCGCGCCCTTACTGGGCGGCGATTTGGCTGGCAGGCCGCCTCGTCCCACCGCTCGGCGGGCTTATCCCATAAAGTGCTTTGTTCGCCCCAAAAGATCGCCCCCGCGCGCGGCAGCACTCCCCGCTCGGCACCCCCCAAAAGAAAAAGGGCCGCCCGAAGGCGACCCTCAATCTGTTCCGCAAGGAACGGCGTGATTACATCATGCCGCCCATGCCGCCCATGTCGCCCATGCCGCCCATGCCGCCGGCCGGAGCGTCTTTCTGCGGCTTGTCGGCCACCATTGCTTCGGTGGTGATCAACAGGCCAGCAACGGATGCTGCGTCTTCCAGAGCGGTACGCACGACCTTCGCGGGGTCGATGACGCCGAACTTGAACATGTCGCCATATTCATCGGTCTGTGCGTTGTAGCCGAACTTCAGGTCAGAGGATTCACGGACCTTGCCAGCAACGACGGAACCGTCAACGCCAGCGTTCTCGGCGATCTGGCGCAGCGGAGCTTCCAGAGCCTTACGAACGATGTTGATGCCGTTGTTCTGGTCGGCGTTTGCACCTTCCAGACCGTCGAGCGCCTTCGCACCCTGAACCAGAGCAACACCACCGCCGACGACGATGCCTTCCTGAACGGCCGCACGGGTCGCGTTCAGCGCGTCATCAACGCGGTCCTTGCGCTCTTTCACTTCAACTTCGGTCATGCCGCCAACGCGGATGACAGCAACACCGCCAGCGAGCTTGGCAACGCGCTCTTGCAGCTTCTCACGGTCATAATCGGAGGAGGTTTCCTCGATCTGGCCACGGATCTGCGAAACGCGTGCTTCGATCTCTGCCTTGTCGCCAGCACCGTCGACGATGGTGGTTTCGTCCTTGGAAATGGTCACTTTCTTGGCGGAGCCGAGCATGTCGATGGTGACGTTCTCGAGTTTCATGCCGAGGTCTTCGGAGATCACCTGGCCACCGGTCAGGATCGCGATGTCCTGCAACATGGCCTTACGACGATCACCAAAGCCCGGTGCCTTCACAGCAGCGATCTTCAGGCCGCCACGCAGCTTGTTAACCACGAGCGTTGCAAGAGCTTCGCCTTCCACGTCTTCTGCGATGATCAGAAGCGGCTTCTGCGACTGGATGACCGACTCGAGCAGCGGCACCATCGGCTGGAGCGAGGAGAGCTTCTTCTCGTGCAGCAGAATCATGCAGTCTTCGAGATCCGCAATCATCTTCTCGGAGTTGGTCACGAAGTAGGGCGACAGGTAGCCACGGTCGAACTGCATACCTTCGACAACATCAGTCTCGGTTTCGAGGCCTTTGTTTTCTTCGACGGTGATTACGCCTTCGTTGCCAACCTTCTGCATCGCGTCTGCGATCTGACGGCCGATTTCAGCTTCGCCGTTGGCGGAGATGGTGCCAACCTGCGCAACTTCTGCGCTGTCGTTTACCGGGCGTGCAGCCGCTTTGATGGCGCCGACAACCTTAGCCGTGGCGAGGTCGATGCCGCGCTTGAGGTCCATCGGGTTCATGCCAGCAGCAACCGACTTCATGCCTTCTTTAACGATGGCCTGAGCCAGAACGGTTGCAGTGGTGGTGCCGTCGCCGGCTTCGTCATTGGTGCGGCTGGCGACTTCTTTCACCATCTGCGCGCCCATGTTCTCGAACTTGTCTTCCAGTTCGATTTCCTTCGCCACGGAAACACCGTCCTTGGTAATGCGCGGTGCGCCGAAGGATTTGTCCAGAACCACGTTACGGCCTTTCGGGCCGAGAGTTACCTTCACCGCGTCAGCAAGCGTGTTTACGCCGCGAAGCATACGGTTGCGGGCATCGGTATCGAATTTGACGTCCTTAGCCATTGAGCTTTCCTCGTCTATAAATCAGTTGAGTTGTTCAGGTGGAAGCCGTCGCTCAGGAGATGATCCCGAGGATGTCGCTTTCCTTCATGATGAGCAGTTCTTCACCGTCAACGGTGACTTCGGTGCCCGACCATTTGCCAAACAGCACCTTGTCGCCAGCCTTGACAGCCATTGCGATCAGCTCACCGCTATCCTTGCGGGCACCTTCGCCACAAGCAACGATTTCGCCTTCAGCAGGCTTTTCCTTGGCGCTGTCGGGGATGATCAGGCCGCCAGCGGTTTTCTCGTCGCTTTCCACACGGCGGACCAGAACGCGGTCGTGCAGCGGTTTAAAAGCCATATTCGTAGCTCCTCAGCTATCTGTTGTTTCCTAAAACCTCCGCCAAGCGGAGGTGTTATCACTCACTCACTGCGAGTGCTAACGGCGGATAGGTAAGGAGGTCGCCCCCGCCTGTCAAGAAGACTCGAGGTAAAAAAGTCACGCCGTCGTGATGGTTTTTTAACGCCGCGAAAAATTCCTTTGAGACTCCCGCTCCGGTTGCTATTAGAGCCCCATCGAATGCCCCAACGGGGCAAAGAGGCCGCTATGTATCTAGGATGTTTCTTTACCGCCTGGTGATCCCACCAAGCCCGCGCCCCCTTTCTGGCCTCGCGCCACTCCCGTTTTCAGGACAGTTCGATGTATCCCCCGATCTTTGTGGCCGATCACCGTATGGGCCCCGCAGCCTCCCCCAGCGATTCCCGCCACCATGACCGCCCACCCGCGCCGCGCCGTGGTGCGTCCGTGGTGCTGGTGATGATGCCCGATCCCGCCACCGCGCCACATGGCCCACATGCGGCGGTGATTCCGGTCGTTACCACCCCGCCAGAGATCCGCCGCGCGGCGCTCGCCGCCCTCGCCGCCGATCCCCGCTTCCAGCGCCGCGCATTGCCCGCGCCCCGCACAGGCCTGCGCGTCCGGCTCGGCCAATGGCTGATGGCGCTCGGCTGGGATCTGGTCCGGCGGGCCTGACAGCGCGGCCATTTCGTCGCGCAAGCCCGCTTTGCGTGCGCGGCAGGGTGACAACCGCCGCGCGCCTTTCTATAAGGCCCGCGATTTCCATTCCTTCTTCTAAGGACACATCATGACGACGCTCGTTTTCGGCCACAAAGCCCCCGACACCGATTCCACCGGTGCCCCGCTGATCTGGGCGTGGTATCTCTCCCATAAGGGCGAGGCTGCCGAGGCCCGCCTGCTCGGCCAGCCCAACACCGAAGCCACCTTCGTCGCCCAGCGCTGGGGCTTCGACCTGCCGCCGGTGATCGAGGACGTCGCCAATGATCAGCCCTGCGTGATCGTTGACACCAACAACCCCGCCGAACTGCCCGCCAACATCAACAACGCCGATGTCCGCGCGATCATCGACCACCACAAGCTCGTCGGCGGGCTGGAAACCAAAGGCCCGATCGACATCACGATCCGCCCGCTCGCCTGCACCGTCACCGTCATGCACGGCCTGATGGGCGCAGACGCCGGCGCAATGCCCGACGCGATCAAGGGCCTGATGCTCTCCTGCATCCTGTCCGACACGCTCGAATTCCGCTCCCCCACCACCACCGAGACAGACCGCGCGCTGGCCGAAAGCCTCGCTGCCGATCTCGGCATCAACATCGCTGACTACGCAGCCGAGATGTTCGCCGCGAAATCCGATGTCTCGGCCTTCTCTGACGCCGAGCTGATCCGCATGGATTCAAAAGCCTACGAAGTCGGCGGCACCAATTTCCGCGTCTCCGTGCTGGAAACCACCGCCCCCCAGATCGTCATGGACCGCAAAGACAGCCTGATGGCCTCCATGCCCGCCGTCGCCACTGAGGATGGCGTCGATCAGGTACTCCTCTTCGTGGTGGATATCCTCAAGGAAGAGGCCACCCTCCTCGTCCCCAACGATCTGGTGAAAACCGTCGCCGAAAAGAGCTTCGGCGCCAGCGTTTCGGGCGATACGGTCGTCCTGCCCGGCATCATGAGCCGCAAAAAGCAGATCATCCCGAACCTCGCGGTTTAAGAGTTTCGGATCGGGCCGCCTCGTGCGGCCCTTTTCATTTGAGGAGGAGCCATGACCTACCGCAACACCATACTGGCAACGGCCATCCTCTTCCTCGCACTTGCCACAGGGCTGCTGACTGCGCCAGGTGTCTTTGCCACAACATTCGGCCTTGAGCCGCTCTCAGGTACCGCAGTTATGGCACGCCGCGCGGGCATTGTTATGATAGGGCTGGCAGGTCTCGCCTACGCGGTGCGCGATCTCCCCTCAAGCGCCATTCGAAAAACCGTTATCTAAACATTCGCAGTGGTCTTCATCGCCTTCATCATTCTGGGCCTCATCGACCTGATCCGTGGCGCGACCGGTGCTGGCATCTTCGTGGCGATCCTGCCGGAAACCGTCTTCGCCGCGCTCTTTCTCCGCCTGTAGTTCAAAACCGGATAACGCAGCCACGCAGAGCTCCCGTCACCCGATGCAAAACGGCGGCGCTCAGGCCGCCGCAATTCACCGCGCCGCATCCCGCCCTTACGCGGCCCAGCCACCATCGCGGAACACCGGCACCCGCGTGCCATCGGCCTTGATCCCGTCGATCTCTGTTCCCGGCCCGCCGATCATCCAGTCCACATGGATCAGGCTCTCGTTGCCACCCGCTGCCGCCATCTTATCCTTGTCGCCGCTCACGCCCTCGACAAAGCACTCCGAATAGCACTGCCCCTGCGCAATATGGCAGGCGGCGTTCTCGTCGAACAACGTGTTGAAGAACAGCACACCCGTATCCGAGATCGGCGAGCAGAACGGCACCAGCGCCACCTCGCCCAACCGCGCCGCGCCCTCGTCGGTGTCGATCAGCTTGCGGAACACATCCTGCCCGCTGTCGCATGTCACTTCCACGATCCGCCCTGCCTCGAACCGCGCCTCGATCCCGTCGATCAGCGTACCCTGATGCACCAAGGGCTTGCTCGCCCGCACCGTGCCATCCACCCGCTGCGCATGCGGCGTGGTAAAGACCTCCTCTGTCGGGATATTCGGGTTACATGCCACGCCGTTCTTCGCCATTGACGAGCCGCCATTCCAGCTATGCCCCTCGGCCAGACCCACAGTCAGATCGGTGCCCGGCCCCTTGAAATGCAGCGCTTGGAAATTGTGCTGGTTCATCCAGTCCTTCCGCGCATGCAGCCGCGCATCATGCTCGGCCCATGCGGCGACCGGATAAACCTCATTCACCCGCGAGGCTGCAAAAATCGCCTCCGCCAACTGGCCGACCGCCGCAGCCTCATCCACATCGGGGAAGACCTTCCTTGCCCAAGCGACCGTCGGATAGGCCACGATAGACCAGTTGATGTTAAAGCCGGTGATCCGCTCCATTGCAGGCCGTCCGGCGATAGAGTTCGCCTTGCCGATCCGTGAGATCTTCTCGGGGTCTTGCCCCGCCAACAGCCCCGGATTCTCGCCCGAGATATTCATCCGCGCGGCATTGTTGTCATAGGCTTCCGCCATGCCGTTAAAGAGCCAGTTCGCCGCGCGGTCAAAGCTCGCGTCGTTGCCATGCGCAAACCGCGCCAGCACCACCTGCTCGTCATGCACCAAGGGCGTCACCAGCCCCGCACCCGCGCGATAAGCCACCGCCGCGATCCGCCGCACCAGCGGCATCGCCTCCAGCGGCGCGGTCAGCACCAGATCCTGCCCCTCTTGCAGGTTCAGCCCCACATGCACCGCCACCTCGGCGAGCTTGTCGAGCTTTTGCGGGTCGATTGCGGGATGTGCCTCCAAAATGGCCATGAAACTCTCCTAAAAATGCTGTTTCGAGGGACTGTAAAGTTTTCGCAAACGCCGTCCAGACCGATTAACCATTCATCAATTTTGCTGCATGTGCGATATGCATAGGATGTGCATGGATTGTGCATCACTTGTGCATCGCCGTTTTCGCCGTTTCAGGAGCCCCCATGACCCGCATCATTTCCCGCTTTTCCGAGATCTCCGACGCCTATGATCTCGCCTATGTCGATCTCTGGGGCTGCATGCATAACGGCCTGCGTGCCTTCCCTGATGCCGTGGCCGCGATGCAGGCGTTTCGGGCCTCCGGCGGGCGCGTCGTTCTGGTGACGAACGCCCCCCGCCCCCGCGCCGATGTCGAGCGCCAAGTGGCGCATTTCGGCATCCCTGATGACGCATGGGATGTCGTCGCCACCTCCGGCGATGCCGCGCGTCTGGCGCTGTTTCGCGGGGTGGTGGGCAGCAAGGTCTATTTCATGGGCGAAGAGCGCGATCTCACCTTCCTCGATCCCCTGAAGATCGTCGAAAATCCCGTTGAAATTCAGCGCGTTCCGCTGGCAGAGGCCGAAGGCATCGTCTGCTGCGGCCCATTCGATTCCCATGCCGATCCGGCCGTGAACCGCCCCGATTTTCTCTATGCCAAACAGAAGGGGCTCAAGCTCCTCTGCGCCAACCCCGATGTGGTCGTGGATCGCGGCGAAAGCCGCGAGTGGTGCGCCGGCGCGCTGGCCGAACTCTATACCGAAATGGGCGGCGAGAGCCTCTACTTCGGCAAGCCCCATCCCCCCATCTACGACCTCGCCCGCAAACGGTACGATGCCCTCCCAGAGGCGAAACCCGATCCGCATATCATTGCCATTGGCGACGGGATTCGCACCGACATCCTCGGCGCGCTGGGAGAGGGGATCGACAGCCTGATGATCACAGGCGGCCTCGCCGCCCGCGAAACCGGCACCCATACGCAACCAGACGCAGACATGCTAAGTGATTATATTAAAAAGGAAAAAGTCGAACCGACCCATGCTATCGGCTATTTACGTTAGCTTAACTTTTTCTGCACTTGCAAAGTAATTAAATTACGCGTAGTCTCGCTGAATAGGATATTTATTGCGCGACGGATGAGGTCATGTTGGATAATTTCCCCAGAGGCACGATCTGCATCGAGGATATCGAGATCGGAATGACCCGCTCGCTCCGCAAGGAAGTGACCGACCGCGACATCGAACTTTTCGCCGAGGTATCGACCGATAGAAACCCCGTTCACCTTGATGAAAGCTACGCGCAAGACACCATCTTCGAAGGCCGCATCGCCCACGGCATGCTGACCGCTGGCCTGATCTCCGCCGTCATCGGCGAACAGCTCCCCGGTCATGGCACGGTCTATCTCGGCCAGTCGCTAAAGTTCCTCGCCCCCGTCCGCCCCGGCGATGTCGTTTTGGCCGAGGTTGAGGTCACAGCAATCGATCATTCCAAGCGCCGCGTCTCGCTCGATACCCGCTGCATGATTGGCAACAAGAAAGTTCTGATCGGCGAAGCCACAGTTCTCGCCCCAAGCCGCAAGTTCGACTGATCACACCGCTTGCGCAGCCCCGCGCGAGCCGCTAGGCATCGCTCATGCGCATCATACGGGACACGCTCTATCTTGATCCGACCGACCGCGGCGCCGTCGCCGCCATCGGCAATTTCGATGGTGTCCATCTCGGTCACCAAGAGGTCATCGCCCAAACGCGCAAGGCGGCTGCCGCCCTATCCGCCCCCCTCGGCGTGATGACATTCGAGCCGCATCCCCGCGAATATTTCGCCTCTGTCCACGGTGCGGATCTCCCCCCTTTTCGCCTGATGAACCCCGAGGCAAAAGCCCACCGGATGCAAAAGATCGGCGTCCAGCGGCTCTATGAGATCACCTTCAACGAAACGCTCGCGGCCCTCGAACCGGCTGATTTCGCCCGTAAAATCCTGCACGAACGTCTGGCGCTCAAACATGTCGTCGTCGGTGCGGATTTCTGCTTTGGCAAAGGGCGCGCCGGCACCGCTGCGGACCTACAAGCCTATGGCGCCGAGTTCGGCTTCGGCGTTTCCATTGCCGAGATGGTGACGCTCCCCGCCGGCGAGGTGTCCTCCACCGCCATCCGCAATGCCCTGTCGGAGGGCCGCCCCCGCGACGCTGCCGCCATGCTCGGCCATTGGCACCGGATCGACGGCGAGGTCATTCGCGGCGACCAACGCGGCCGCGACCTTGGCTATCCCACCGCCAATATGTCCATCGCCGGTCTGCACCCGCCAAAATTCGGCGTCTATGCCGTCCGCGTGGATATTCTCAGCGGTCCGCATCAAGGCACCTATAACGGCGCAGCCTCCATCGGCGTACGCCCGACCTTTGGTGAGAACCACCCCAATTGCGAAACCTTCATCTTTGATTTTAAGGGCGATCTCTACGGCGCGGAGCTCTCTGTCGCGCTGGTCGATTACCTCCGCCCCGAAGAGCGGTTCGACGACCTCGATGCCCTCATCACCCAGATGGACGCGGACTGCCATAAGGCCCGTGAAATCCTCTCCAATGTCTAAGAAACCTGCTACATCCGGCCTGCGCGAGCGCTTCTGGGCCACCGTCCCTATGGCCCAGATGACCGAAGCTGAATGGGAGGCCCTCTGCGACGGCTGCGGCAAATGCTGCCTCAACAAGCTCGAAGACGAAGACACCGGCGAGGTCGCCCTCACCCGCGTCGCCTGCCGCCTGCTCGACGATAGCACCTGCCGCTGCTCTCAATACCCGATCCGGCACCAGTTCATCCCCGAATGTATCGTCCTGTCACCCACGACGATCACCGAGCACCTTTACTGGCTGCCACAAACCTGCGCCTACCGCCTCGTTTACGAAGGCCGCGACCTCTATGACTGGCACCCGCTGATCTCCGGCGATCCGCAAAGCGTGCATGACGCGGGTGTCTCCATGCAGGGCCGCACTGTGCCAGAGTTCGAGATCGACGAAGACGATTGGGAAGATCACATCATCGAGGAACCGCTCTGATGTCTTTCGCCTCCGACAATACCGGCCCCGCCCACCCCAAAGTGCTCGACGCGATCATCGCCGCCAACACGGGCTATGTCCCCAGCTATGGTGCTGATCCCCTGACGGCGAAGGCCGCAGACATGGTGCGCGAGGTTTTCGAAGCACCCGAAGCAAGCGTCCATTTCGTCGCCACCGGCACAGCCGCGAACAGCCTCATCCTCGCGTCGTTGTCCACGCCGTTTGACGCCATCCACTGCACCGCCTGCGCCCATATCACCGAGGATGAGTGCAATGCGCCCGAATTCTTCACCGGCGGCGCCAAGTTGCTTCATGTGCAGGACGAACAAGGGCTGATGGACCCAGCTGCGCTGGCCGCAGCACTCGGCTCGCATGACCCGCGCAGCATCATGGTTCCGCAAAAAGGGCCGGTTTCCCTCACCCAAGTGACCGAAACCGGCACGCTCTACACGCTCGAGCACCTCCGCAGCCTGACCGATATCGCCCATAGACACGGCGTCAAGGTTCACCTTGACGGCGCGCGCTTCGCCAATGCCATCGCCGCGCTTGGTTGCACCGCCGCCGAAATGACGTGGAAAGCCGGCATAGATGCCGTCAGCTTTGGCGGCACAAAGAACGGCTGTCTTGGCGTCGAGGCCTGCGTGATCTTCGATGCGTACCTGTCTCGCGAGATGGAACTGCGCCGCAAACGCGCGGGCCACTTGTTTTCGAAGCACCGATTTTTGGCAGCGCAGATGCAAGGCTATCTGTCGGATGGCCTCTGGCTCGATCTGGCGCAGCGGTCGAATGCAGCAGGCCAAAAGCTCGCCGCCATTTTGCGCGCCCACCCCGAGGCGCGCCTCCTTCATGAGCCGCAAGCCAACATGATCTTCGCAAGCCTGCCACGGCGGATACACAAAGTCTTAATTGCTGCCGGTGCAAACTATGATCTGCACGGTAAGCTCGATTCCGGCAGCGATGATGATCTGATGGCAGCGCGTTTCGTCTGTGATTGGTCCACAACCGACGAAGCGATTAACACTTTCGAAACGCTTCTCGCCCCGCGTTAGAGCTTTCCTGCCAGATGTAGGTCCAGATCGTCGATCCGGTCCTGCCCCCAGAATCGCTGATCATCGTCAGTGATATAGAAAGGCGCGCCAAATGCGCCGCGATTAACCGCTTCTTCAAGATTGGCGGCATATGTCTCCGCACCGACCATCATCCCGCTATCCGCGAGCGCCGGATCAAACCCCGCCACGCTGAGGCAATCGCGGATCACGTCATCCTCCGCGATGTTCTTCTCCCGCGCCCAAACCGAGCTGGTAATCTCCTGCACCAGCTTGCCAAGATCACCACCACCCGCATTCTGCGCCGCGATGATCGCATAGGCCGCAGGCGCACCATTGGTCGGCCAGAAGGCCGGTTGCAGGTTGATTGGCATGTCATGTTTCTTGGCGATCCGCGCCAATTCCTGAAGCCGGTACGCAGCCCTGTTCGGGTGCCGGTCCTTCGGCGGCGTGCCACCCGTCCGTGCGAATAGCTGCATGATATCCAGCGGCTTATAGGTCACGCTTGCCCCATGCTTGGCAGCAACCGCCTCGAACCGCCCACCAGCAAGATAGGTGAAGGGCGAAATCGTTGCGAAAAAGTAGTCAATATGCGGCATTTAGCCCTCCCTGAGGCGCTCGATTCTTTGCGCGAGGGTAGTGGTGTGCTAGGCGGTGTCAACGACACGATTCTGTTACGTCGTCACCGTGTGCTTCACTTGGGGATCCCTGCTCATGCCATCCATCACAGAACCGAAACTCATCTCGGGCAACGCGAACCTGTCGCTTGCCAAGGCGGTCGCCCGCCGCATGTCCATGCACCGTGGCATGAATGTCGGGCTGGTCGATGCGCGTGTCGAACGGTTCAACGATCAGGAGATCTTCGTCGAGGTTTTCGAAAACGTGCGCGGCGAGGATATGTTCATCATCCAGCCAACCTCGAACCCCGCCAACGACAACCTGATGGAATTGCTCATCATCGCCGATACCCTGCGCCGCTCCTCGGCCGCGCGTATCACTGCGGTAATCCCCTATTTCGGCTATGCCCGCCAAGACCGC
>Ga0181576_10001152_pt1 | contig 20108 bp, 22 predicted proteins | sample 101ome_22_FD_132464 | JGI IMG/M metagenome (GOLD analysis project Ga0181576, IMG submission 132464) | Coastal salt marsh microbial communities from the Groves Creek Marsh, Skidaway Island, Georgia - 101412BT metaG (megahit assembly) | ecosystem: Environmental > Aquatic > Marine > Intertidal... | reverse complement strand
TGCCTCGGTTCACTGACATAAACGTTGATACCCAATTCTTTTAACTGCTTAACCGGTCGATTTCCATTAGCGGTTAACCAGACTAATACCAGATCCGGCTTTAATGCCAAAACCTGTTCTATGCTCCAGTTATTAAAAGCTCCTAGACTTGGGATATCTTTAGCCTGCTGCGGATAATCAGCATGATCAACACGCGCGACAAGTTTGTCTCCGGCACCGGCGGTATAGGCTAATTCGACAAGGTGAGGTGACAGAGCAATGATACGATTAACCGGTTGCGATATTTCTATTGTATGGTTTAAATCATCTTGTATAGCTTGTGCTAACAAATGGTTGGTCATAATCAGCGTTAAAGATGCCAATATCAGTTTTGATTTGATATGTGATTTTAACAATAACTTCAACCGTTCAGGTTTGAAAAGACGCAGCAAGTAGCTCTCTATATGCTTGATCGCTGCATCCCTGCAGCAGTTACTTTTACAACCTGATCCTGACAAGGGCATGGCTTTAATCGGATAGATTGACTTTCACACCCAGCCAAAGGTTTCTTTCTGGTGATGGCATTTCAGAGGGACAAACTATACCTAAGCATTGTGGATGTATTCCTGCAGCAAAGCCAACAACGCCATACTCAGAATAGGTTTTATCAAAAAGATTATTAATCTTGAAATTTATAGAATAATTTTCTTTATTGTAAATCGAAGATAGATTAAACAAGGTAAACGAGCTCATTTGACTATAGTCATTTTCAAAATCACCGCCATAATATCTTTCGCCTATATATTGACCATCAAGCTTTAAAGTTAAATTTTCATTTAACATATAATCAGTGAATACATTTAATCTTTTCTCTGCAACTTCAGGTACCTGACTGCCCGAAAAGTCTCCACTGGTCACTTGCGCATCGACATAATCAAATCCGCCACCAATATGCCAATTCTCATTGACTGCATAATCACCATAGAGTGACAAACCCTGTCGTCTGGTAGCATCCAGATTCATATTACCCGTGGCACCAATAAATTGTGTACTATTACCAAAGCTGATTTCATCCTCCAGATCCAGATAAAAGAGTGAACCTGAAATTGAAAACTTTTCAGCTATTTTTTGAAAGCCAATTTCATAGTTAGTACCCTTCTGAGTATCAAGACCAATCACACCATCAACAGTATTAGTATGTTCTTCCACCTTTGCGAAACGATAATTCTGTTCTATTCGCGAATACAAAGTAAGGCCATCCTGAGAAGTATAAGTCAGACCCACATTGCCTACAGAAACATCATCATCAATATCCGTATAAGACTCAGGCCCCAGCCTAAAATAAATATCATTCCAGACTTTGGCTATGCGATAGCCTGCTATCAAATTGATATTATCTGCAATTTCAAATGTTAAATTAGAATACAGACCGGCAATATTCTGATCGACTTTCTGAGTAGCAAAAGAAACCAATGAATAATCTGTTTTTTGAAAATCTACTCCTGAAACAATAGAACCACTTGCAAAAGTATGCAGCCATCGAACATTCATATCCAAGATGTTTCTTTCTTGTGTTGAGAAAGGATTTGGACCAAACCGTGAACTTGAAAAGAACTCTCTTTCCGCATCCTGATAAGTCACATCTGCTTCTAAACGATTTTCATTATTCAATTGATAATTTGAACCAAACCTTATCAAATTATTGATCAAACTTTGATAATCATCAGCATAGGCATCCACGGACTGCTGTCTATCCTCAGCAATCTCATCCAGAAACAAAGCTCCCGGTGTCTGAATATAGTCATCAAGGTATTCATACTCCGCAAAAAACCGACCACTCTCAAAACGTTTATCGAGTCTTAATGAGGCCGAACCTGTTTCTGCATCATTGTGATCACGATAGTTATCAGATTCCTTGTTGATTAAGACCAATCTTGAAGACCAGCCATTGGCATGTAGATTTTCCAGGCGAATACGTTCTTTATGAGAGTTATAACTGCCTATATCAAGACTGGCTTCAATCACATCATCTGTCGGTTTTCGGGTAATGATGTTAATAACCCCGCCTACTGCCATATTGCCAAACAGAACACCTGCGCTACCCTGAGTAATTTCAACCTGTTCGACATTATCAAGATCTATAGCATTAAAATATAAGGTGCCGCTGTCTGTTGCAAAATTAAGTTTTCGACCATCAATCATGATCAGGGTATTAGCATTAGCGGTACTGCCAAATCCCCGCATATCAATAGATGCATTGCTGCCGTCACCAAAAAAATCGGACACATAAATACCGGGCTGGCCACGTAAAAGCTCGGGGATTGACTTTGCACCACTTAATTCAATTTCCTCACGGCTAATCACTTTGATGCTGCTGGCATGAGGCACAGACACCGAATCTGAGCGACTTGCGCTGACTATTAATGTCGGCAAATCATCCTCTTCTGAAACAGCATTCACTGTTTGAGACAGTAAAACAAATGATAAGGGGAAAATTTTTAATGAGAACTTCACGACTGGCTCCAAAGGCAGAAGCCGGACGAGTGAAAGCCGCGTTACGTCACAGAAACGACAGAGTCACCCGTATCGCCCTCCGCAACCGGTTTAAAAATCATCAAGGCCGGTCTCCGGGCTTAAATGAACAAATCATTATTACCGTTGCGGGGGCAGCGCCGGTCTCTCACCGGCTTCCCGATTCTCCGATAACTCACCATAAAGTCTTTTGTTATCGGCACCTTGAAATATGCGCGGCATATTAACCGAAATCAGCTCAAAAACCTATCAGCTAACTTGACTAATCGATGGCAAACCAGTCACTGACATAATCCTGTTGCAATATCTGATATCTATCCGTCAAATGTTCGCAACGTTCATGTAAGGCCTGAATGACTTTATCCGGATGATTATTTTTTTCACTCAGATGTCCGAGAATCAGTTTCTGCAAATTTGCACTATTGATGTTTTCCAGCAAAGACATGCTTTGCTGATTGTTAAGATGACCATAATCTCCGCCGACTCTGGCTTGCAATGCCGGCGGATAAGGTCCGTCATGTAACATTTGTGTATCGTGATTAGCCTCCAGCAACAACATATCGAGTTGCTCGTAGGCTTTGATGATATTCGGTGTAATACAACCTAAATCGGTGAGGATGCCTAAACGCTTGCCATTGGCACTGAAGACAAATTGACAGGGTTCTGCCGCATCATGCGGCACCGCCACAATCTCAACCTGAATATCGCCGATGTTATAACTGGCCTGATGTGGATTGATACAGTGAAAAGCCGGAAGATTACCCAGCTTGCCACTGCGTTGACTGCCATGCGAACAGTAAACCGGTACATTGTACTTTCGGGCAACAGCCCCTACCCCGCGAATATGATCACCATGTTCGTGTGTCACCAGAATGGCATCCAGAGTCGCCAGATCAAACCCGGCATGCTCAGCTCTCTCGGCCAATTCACGGGCCGCAAAGCCACAGTCAATCAGAATCCGGCTGGATCCCGAATCAATCAACGTGGCATTGCCACGACTGCCGCTACCTAAAGCGCACAGTCGCATGTTTACTGTATCTGTTCCTGAAGCAGGGTAAGAATTCTGGCAGCAGTTTCAGTGGTCAGCTTAACCCCTTGCGGATCAAGAACGACTATTTCGGAAACATTCTGAGCAGGGTTAGCCATGACCGAAACCTGATAACGCTGATCTTCTTCAGGTTTATCGTTGTTCCAGAATTTCAATCCGGATAACCAGCCTTCATCAGTTTTCACATCAGCCATCGGGTCATTGTAACGCACGTAATAAACGCCTTTACTACGATCACGGTCTTCGACGGCAAAACCGACTCTATCCAGAGCCAGGCCGGCAAGACGCCATGTCCGTGAGAACCCTTCTTTGACGACCAGTCTGGTTTCCCTGTTATTTTTAATCAATTCGGAACGTTGCGAACGTTTTTCGCCTTTTTTGGCAACCAGACTTTCAGCACGCTGCTCTTCAACACCAAGGTGCACCATCAGACGACGCAACATTTCAGCTTCCAGCGTAATGTCCCGATCACGCGGAGCCCAGACAAAAGTATCCGGATCATTTGCATTGGTACCCTGACCGACTTCCTGCATACCGAAATGCGTCAGATAAACCTCCGTGGTGCCTGATTCGGCGCCCTCTTCAAGCCTTACCCGGTATTGATCCCGGGTTGAGGTGGAGTACAAACCACCGACAAAGTCTTTCAGTACATCGGTAATAAAATCCTGCCCAATGTCGGCGCGATTTTCCAGCCAGCCGGTTTTCATAATGCCAACTGTCGGATCCTGCTCTACCAGCAATATGCCATTCTCCCGCCAGAAATCGATCACATTCGGCCAGACAATCTGTGGTGAACTTTGAATGACCAGCCAACGTTCATTGCCTTCACGTTTCAACTCGATGCTATCGACTTCAGGCATGATATTGGTGCTGTATAAGGTGCCACCCTGCTGGGCAATTCTCTTTTCTCCAAGAAAATCCGAGTAGGTTGCACTGCCACTGGCTCCGGTCGCACCCGGCATATAAAGCTCACTGCCAACCTTGACATTGGTCAGATCCGGAGGTAACTCCAGATTCTTGCCGACATCTTCCGATTTCTCGTATTCGACTTTCTTATCCGGCAAGTACTCGTCAACATTAAAACTGCTACAGCCCTGCAAGACCGAAAAGCCGGCAAACATAGTGGTCAACAATAATTTTCTTTTAATCATTTTTTTATCCGAATCAATTTACCGGGGGCAAACTTATAAAACACCCGCTTGTTGCATAGCTTCACGCAATGGCTGGTGAAACTCATCCGACAACCAGGTTAACGGCAAACGAATACCGACACCCATCATGCCCATTTCAGTCATCGCCCATTTAACCGGTATAGGATTAGCTTCCAGAAACAGCTTTTCATGCAAACCATTAAGTTCACGGTTAAGCTTTTCAGCGGTTTCACGGTCACCGGCTAAAGCCGCATCACACATCTGGCGCATCCTGGCAGGCGCAACATTATTGGTAACAGAAATCACCCCATTGCCGCCGGACAACATGAATTCACAACCTGTAGCATCATCACCACTGAAAATATCAAAGTCATCACCGCACAACTGGCGAATTTCGTGGAGGCGTGACAGATCACCGGTGGCTTCTTTGATACCCACGATATTATCGACCTTGGATAAACGCCCGACAGTTGCCGGCAACATATCACAGGCTGTTCTGCCCGGCACATTGTAGAGAATCTGAGGAATGTCCACGGCTTCGGCAACTGCCTTATGATGCAGGTAAAGACCTTCCTGAGTCGGCTTATTATAATAAGGCGTCACCAGTAATGCCGCATCTGCACCGGCATCATGCGCACACTGAGTCAGAGTAATAGCTTCGGTGGTTGAATTCGCACCGGTTCCGGCAATAACAGGTATGCGACCATTGCAGGTTTCGACCACAAAACGGATAACATCACAATGTTCTTTTTCATCCAGCGTAGCCGATTCACCGGTTGTGCCAACAGCGATGATCGCCTGAGTGCCCTCATCAATATGCCAATCTATGAGTTTTTTCAGATTGTCATAATCCACAACACCATCAGAAAACATTGGCGTCACCAGGGCCACCAGACTGCCGCTAAACATGCAAACTCCCATCAGAGGGTTAAACTTTAAACGTGCATTCTACCGTGTCTGTGACTACTGACACAAGGTAACCATAATGTACTTTACCCTGACCCGGGAGTTAGCTATAAAACTGTCTCTCAGTCATAGCCTTGAACCTCAGGGCTTGATACAGTTTCAGTATAATTAATCCGAATTTATCAAAGGACTCTCATGCCCAAAAAGAATTATCTGGTGCTTTCTGCACTTGGCAACGACAAACCCGGCATCGTCGACAAACTCTCCAAAACCATTTTCGATTTAGGCTGTAATATTTGTGATACCCGCATGACCGTTCTCGGCGGCGAATTTGCTTTGCTACAGCTGATCGAAGGTCAGTGGAACCAGCTTGCCAAACTTGAAGCCGGTATTGATGATCTGGCCGCAAAGCTGGAACTGACAATTATTGCAAAACGTACCGAAGACCGGGAACCCGGTAGTGGTTTACTGCCGTACATTGTTGATGTGGTTGCGCTCGACAACCCGGGTATTGTTCATCATCTGGCGAGCTTTTTCTCAAGCCGCGGTATTAATATCGAAGACATGAGCACCTCAACTTATTCGGCTGCTCATACCGGCACGCCGATGTTTGCTGTACGCATGACTGTCGGCATTCCTTCGAATCTGCAAATTTCCTCAATGCGTGAAGAGTTTATGGAATTCTGCGATTCACTTAATCTTGATGCCGTTCTCGAACCATCCAAAGGATAATCAATGACTATCACAATCGGCGATAAAGCGCCTGATATAAGACTCGAAGCAACCGGCGAGCAGAGCATCAGCCTGCTCGACTTTGCCGGTAAAAATATTGTCCTGTATTTTTATCCCAAAGCCAGCACCCCGGGCTGTACCCAGGAAGGCAAGGACTTTGCTGAAGCAATCGCCAAATTCAAACGCCAATCCACCGTGATACTGGGTATTTCCAGAGATGGCGTCAAAGCTCAAACCAATTTCAAAACCAAACAGGAATTTCCTTTTGATTTGCTGTCTGACAAAGACGAAAAAATGTGTGAAGCCTTTGATGTCATCAAAATGAAAAATATGTATGGCAAAAAAGTTCGCGGCATCGAACGTAGCACCTTTGTTTTCGATAAAGATGGCAAACTGGCCCTGGAGTGGCGCGGCGTAAAAGTTAAAGGCCACGTTGAAGAAGTCCTTGAAGCCATCAAATCCCTGAATAAAAACTAACTCTCTAAAAGGCGCATACTGACTCATGGTCCCGCATAACAGCCCCCGCATCTACGTTCTTGATACCAATGTTTTGATGCATGATCCGACCTCCCTTTTCCGCTTTGATGAACATAATATATTTCTGCCGATGATCGTTCTGGAAGAACTCGACAAAGCCAAAAAAGGTATGTCCGAGGTCGCGCGCAACGTCCGGCAAGTGAGTCGTTTCCTGGATGAATTAATCTGTAATGCCAGCAGCGAAGAAATAGAAGCCGGCCTACCGTTGCCCTGTGTACGTAACAAAGCAGAAAATTCCACGGATAGCTGTGGACATGTTTTCTTTCAAACTGAAAGCATAGAAGAACATTTACCTAGCAGTCTGCCCGGCAATACACCTGACAACCATATTCTGGCCATTGCCCTGAATATGCAAAAGCAGATGCGTGACAGCGAGATCATTCTTGTTTCCAAGGATATCAACCTGCGCATCAAAGCTGCCGTCATCGGTCTGCAAGCTGAAGATTACCAGAATGACAAAGCGCTTGATGACCTGAGTCTACTGTATAAAGGTGAAACTGAACTGAACGCTGACTTCTGGGAAGCGCATAGCAAAAACATGGAATCCTGGCAGGAAGACGGACGCACGTTCTACCGCATCTCAGGACCGGACGCCAAAGACTGGTACCCTAACCAGTTCCTTTACATGGCCGATGATGAAAGCTTTGAAGCACAGGTTGTGTCCAAAGATGGTGATGATGCCATGATTGAACTCACCAATGATTATCGCAATGCCAAGCACTCCGTCTGGGGAATCACCGCACGTAATCGCGAACAAAACTTTGCTCTTAATCTGCTGATGGACCCTGAAGTTGATTTCGTCAGTCTGCTTGGCACTGCCGGCACCGGTAAAACCTTATTAGCGCTTGCAGCCGGCCTGACTCAGGTGCTGGATCAGAATATTTACAAAGAAATCATTATGACTCGCGTCACCGTGCCTGTCGGTGAAGATATCGGTTTCCTGCCCGGTACCGAAGAAGAGAAAATGACACCCTGGATGGGCGCATTGATGGATAACCTCGAAGTGCTCACTCAAACTGAAGGCGGCGAATGGGGACGGGCTGCAACCGATGACCTGTTACGCTCGCGCATCCGTATTCATTCGCTGAATTTCATGCGCGGTCGAACTTTTCTGAACAAATATATCATTCTTGATGAAGCCCAGAACCTGACGCCAAAGCAAATGAAAACATTGATTACCCGTGCCGGTCCCGGTACCAAGATTGTCTGTTTGGGTAATGTCGCACAAATCGACACGCCCTATTTGACGGAAACGTCATCAGGCCTGACTTTCGCCGTTGACCGCTTTAAAAACTGGGAGCATAGCGGTCATATCACCCTGCAACGCGGAGAACGCTCCAGACTCGCTGATTTTGCGTCGGATAATCTCTAAACCCGATCAGGCATCGACTTCCTGCTGTGCTTCAGCAGGGAGTTTATGGTTCTTCTTGGCGGGCCATGCGGTAATCACAGCCTGCACCAAAGTTGCCAGTGGAATTGCAAAGAATACGCCCCAGAATCCCCAGAAACCACCGAATAACAAAATAGCCACAACAATCGCCACCGGGTGAAGATTCACCACTTCAGAGAACAGCATTGGCACCAGAACATTACCGTCCAATGCCTGAATAATCCCGTAAGTCACCATCAACCAGATAAATTCAGGCCCCCAGCCCCATTGGAACCAGGCAATCAGTAACACCGGGAACGTCACCACCGCTGCACCAATATAAGGAATAATCACTGACAGTCCGACCAGCACCGATAACAGCATCGCGTACTGCAAACCAAACAGCGTAAAAGCAATAAATGAGACAAACCAGACGATAATAATTTCCCAGAATTTGCCACGCACATAATTGGCAACCTGCTTGTCCATGTCATCCCAGACTGCCTTGGCAAAGGCACGATTTTCCGGCAGAAAGGCAGTGACCCAATTACAAATCAGCAATTTGTCTTTGAGAAAGAAAAACACCAGCATCGGCATTAAAACCAGATAAATCATGATAGTGATCACACCAATCACGGAAGACAGCGACACCGAGACAACGGTCTGACCAAATTCCGCGGTTTCCTGACGAATGACTTTGGCTATTTCCTGCACATATTCCATCGAAATATATTCAGGATATTTATTCGGTAACTGTAATAAAGCCTGCTGCCCCTGAGCAATATATTCCGGTAACTGATTAACCAGTTGAGAGATCTGTCGGGATAAAGAAGGCATCAAGCCAAAAATCACCAGAGACACGAAAAGCATGAAACCTATGAATACGGTGACAACCGCAAACATCCTGTTAACACCTTTACGCTCCAGCATGCCGACAATGCCTTCCAGCAGATAGGCAATCACTGCACTGGCAAGAACCGGCATCAGCAAGTCGCCCAGTGTGATCACCACCACAAAGAAACTTAATAAGGCAACAGCCAGAAAGACGATCTGGGGATCGGAAAACGTCTGCTTGAACCAATTGGTGACAATATGCATGTTTAATCAGTCCGAAGATGATTTGGAACCAAACCGCTTTTCATAATGAGAGATGAAAAGCACCTCAAGATCATCGATCACTTCAGACGCAGGACGCCCTTTGATGACATGAGAGGTCATTAAGTCCGAAGTTTCGTGAAGCATATCCTGCTTATCCAGCATGGAATAGGTTCTGGACAGGCGTTTTATTGCCGCAATCACCGATTCCTGCTGCGGACGGGGAATCATATCAGGCTGCAAAGAGTCTGCCGATACAATATCTGCAGAGTCAGTTTCGCCATCCTGTTTACTTTTGCTCAATAAAAAACCGGCATAATCAAGCAATGAATCCTTTGCAGATTCATCAAGCTGCAGGAAAACGCTGAGCAGTTTTCGCTGTTTTTTATCGGCAGGTAAAGTCGGTAACAAAAGACACCCTAGTTTTTGGTGTGTTCTTTAAAGTCCTGACAGTACATCTGTGCAAAGTCCAGTAACTCTTCCATCACACGCAAGCGGAATTTCTGTTTCGGATGCACAAATGAGAAAGGACGCTGTAACGGGGGATCCAGGTTAAGAGCAACCAGTGTTCCCAGACGTAATTCTTTCTGGATAGTCGCCCGGGAGACGATAGAAACACCCATACCGGCTTCAACGGCACCTTTAACAGCTTCGGGACTTCCCAGTTCCATGGCGATCTTCAGGTCACAGGCATGTTCCTGGCCGGCAAGATAATCACCAATGACTTCACGGGTACCCGAACCTTCCTCACGACAGATAAACGGATATTTGGTTAATTCACTGAAATCAACCTTTTTCAGCTCTGCCAGCGGATGACCGGGCGGTAAAATCGCAACCAGATGATCAATGCGGCAAATATCCACGACCAGATTTTTGTTGGTGACTTTGGCTTCAACAACGCCGAGATCAATGGTGTTGTTTTCCACCATAGAAACGACACCTTCTGAATTGGAAACCTTAAGGTGAATGGCAACATCCGGATATTTGGATTTAAAGTCGCCCAGCAATGCCGGCAACATATATTCTGCAATGGTTGTACTAGCACCAATGGTCAATGCACCACTGATTTCACCGGTCATTTCCTTAACCGCATTTTCCATCTGCGAATAAAGATCAAATATCTTACCGGAAAAATCATACACTCGTTGGCCGGCATCAGTCAGACTGATACGGTTGTGAGTTCTGTCAAAAAGACGGGTATTAAATTGTTCTTCTAGTTGTCTGACCTGGAAGGTCACTGCCGGTTGAGTCATGTGCAATGTTTCAGCTGCTTTTGTAAAACTCAACAGACGTGCAACAGTATGAAAAACCTGAAGACGACGATCCGACATAAAAAAATCTCAAAAGCGTTAATAAATTAATCTTATATAATACGCTGATAATAAACTAATACAAGCTAGTTGTATCTGCTCATTAATATTTTTTGTTACCCTGCAGGAAAATGCAATCGAAAAAAAACCGCTCAAAAGAGCGGTTTTTCTCAGAGACGAATCTCTGCAAGGATTTTTGTATGTAATCAGATATACAGACAAATATCAGATTCACCGGCAAACTCGAAGAAACGAGCTGCACCAGCGTATTCAACGCCGTCGATAAATTCCGATGTATCCATTTCGAACAGATCGACTGTCATCTGACAGGCAATCATTCGAACTTCGGCTTCCTGAGCAAGTTCGCGCAGTTCTTCCAAACTGGCGACGCCTTTAGAGGCCATTTTCTTTTTCATCATGCTGGTCATTACAGACTGCATGCCCGGCAATGCTGTACCCAGCACAGGGAACCATTTGTCCATGCCCATTGGCATAGGCATACCCGGATTGCCCAGCGGTGAAACCTGCAGGTCAAGGTCTTTTTTCAACAACTGCAGACCGTAGAAAGTGAAAAAGATTTCCGTTTCATAACCAAGGGCTGCGGCGGTAGAAGCCAGAATGAATGGAGGATAACCCCAATCCAAAGTGCCTTTAGTTGCGATAATAGCAAGTTTCTTTTCTTCCATTTTTTACTCCTGAACCCGCATGCGGGCAAAACAACATTGGTAAATTATGATCAGCTTTTAGTGATCAGGAAGTGGAACTTGCCACCTTCTTCTTTGGACTCAGTCAGAACATTGCCTGTCTGTTTGCAGAACGCTTCAAAGTCTTTAACTGAACCAGGATCAGTAGCGATAATGTGCAGTACTTTGCCAGCTTCCATACCATTCAGTGTTTTCTTGGCACGTAGAATTGGTAAAGGACAGTTCAGACCAGATGCGTCGAGTTCTTGATCAGCCATGTTATGACCTCCGTAAGTAGGTATTGTGTTTAAGAAATCAGATAAAGCGCGTTCTTATATTCTAAAATGATTTCAAAGGCAAGTTTATGACCCGAGACCACCGCCAATAAGAACACAAACGAGAATTACATTCTTGCAATCTCGTATCCATTTCTGGCCCAGGCAATGATGCCACCACGCAGGTTAATCACGTTGGTAATACCCTGTTGAGCCAGATAACTGCAGGCATGGTACGAACGTGCACCACTTCTGCAATAAAGAATAATGTCTTTGTCTTTAGAAAAATCATTGATACGCAAAGGTATCAAATGCATAGGAACGTGTTTGGCATTCGGCAAAACGCCCTGCGCTAATTCAGCATCGCTGCGAATATCAAGCAGTTCGATCTGCTCACCTGCGTCAATACGTGCTTTAAGATCTGCTGCGTCAATTTCCTGAATCACGATTTAAATCCTGTTAGATAACAAATTTGTATAGTATATTATAATTTCTTAATATTAAGCAATATGAAGCCCTTCTATTTGGCGGGCTTTATGAATCATTAACCTCTAAATCAACATGTCCGATGAAATTTTTACCTGTTTTCCTTGATATCAATTCCCGACAGACACTGGTTGTCGGCGGCGGTCAGGTGGCTGCCCGAAAAATTCGCATGCTCTTGTCAGCCGGCGCCAAAGTAACGCTGGTCTCTCCGGCAAACTGCGATGAAGTCAATCAAATGGTTGAGCAAAAGCTCATCGATTATATCGATCGCGGCTTTGCGGATAGCGATATAACTGATCAGGCCTTAATCATTGCTTCTACAGATATCAGTGAGATCAATCAGCGTGTCGCCGCTTTGGCCGCTGCCAACAATATTCCCTGCAATGTTGTCGATAACCCGGATGATGGTTCTTTTATCATGCCTTCGGTGATTGATCGCTCGCCGATTCTTATCGCTGTTTCCACCGGCGGTTCATCGCCGGTTCTGGCGCGTATCATCAAGGCCAGACTGGAATCGCTGGTTCCTGCCGGCTATGGCAAACTCGCCGAGATTGCTGCCGAATACCGCGAAAAAATCAAACAATCCTTCGCCAAAGGCTCGACCCGCAAACGTTTCTGGCAACATGTCTTGCAAAGCGGCTTTGCCGAGCGGGTTTTCAGTGGCCACTTTGAAGAAGCCAAAGTGTTACTCGATCAGGAAATCAGTCAATTCGAATCAGAAACCCCGATGGGTGAAGTTTACCTGGTCGGTGCCGGCCCCGGCGATCCGGATCTGCTGACTTTTCGCGCACTGCGGCTTATGCAGCAGGCTGATGTTGTTGTATATGATCGACTGGTCTCCAAACCTATTCTGGAAATGACCTGTAAGGATGCAGAACGCATTTATGTAGGTAAGGAACGTGCCAAACATGCCATGCGTCAGGAAGACATCAATAAATGCCTGGCAAAACTAGCCAAACAGGGCAAACGGGTGTTGCGTCTGAAAGGTGGAGATCCGTTTATCTTTGGTCGAGGCGGAGAAGAAATTGATACCCTGGCTGAAGAAGGCGTGCCTTTCCAGGTGGTACCCGGCATTACCGCAGCGTCCGGTTGCGCTTCCTATTCCGGCATTCCCCTCACCCACCGTGATTATGCCCAGTCTGTGACCTTTGTGACCGGCAACCTCAAAGACGGATCGGTCAACTTGAACTGGCCGCAACTGGCTCAACCCAATCAGACTGTGGTCTTTTACATGGGTCTGCAAGGCATGTCAGTGATTTTTTCCAGTCTTATTGAACATGGCGTGCCTCCAACCATGCCGGCCGCCTTGATTCAACAGGGCACAACGCATATGCAGCGTGTCATCACCGGCACCCTCGCCACACTGCCGGAGATTGTCGCCCAGGAAAAACCGGTTCCACCAACTCTGATTATTGTGGGTGAAGTGGTCGAATTACAGGATAAACTGGCCTGGTTTAACACCGATGGTAATCCCGAGCTCGGCGCAACCAATCATATCGAGCCAGCTACAGATCTTGATCAGGCTCTGAAATAATCATCTCCCTCTATGTGACAAATGTTTGCCACATAGAGGGAATTTCATATAAACCAAAGTTTATTGACTGCAATATCCCCCATTAGTTTGTATCTTTTGCTGCTGTTTTCACCCACATTAACCTTCATGGTTAGTTATCGGAAAGCATCATGTCTTATTCAAAAATTTTACAATTTGTCCTTATATGTAGTACTGCCAGTCTGATTGCATACCAAGCGGTTGCCGGGGATTCACCGATAAAGCAGTATCAAAAACAAGCCAAACTCGATGATCCGGCATTTACTCAGTTTTCTATGCATAACGGAGAACAAATTTACCGATCGGCAACCGGCGGCAAGGCTGATACACCCAGCTGTACCACATGCCATAGCCAGTCCCCACAAAAAACCGGTGAAACCCGCTCAGGTAAAAGTATCAAGCCCATGGCCATATCGGCGACGCCATCGCGTTATCAGGATTTCAAAAAAACCGAGAAATGGTTTAGACGCAATTGTAAAAGTGTCATAGGCCGGGAATGCACAGCCCGGGAAAAAGGTGATTTTCTCACCTATATGTTAAACCAATAAAATTACAGCGAGCATCCTAATGAAAATCAATCTATCCAATCGGATAATTATTTTACCGCTTGTCGCCATGCTCTCATCCGTCATGAGCATCAACAGTCATGCCGATGAGTATTACCGCCCTGTCACCCAGCAAGATGCGCTAGTGCTTGAGGAATGTGGCGCCTGTCATATGGCTTATTCATCTGAAATGTTGCCAGCGGCATCCTGGCAGAAAATCATTGCGAACCTCGATAATCATTTTGGTGAAGATGCCTCTATCAGCCCTGAATCGGCAGCACAGTTAAGCGCGTTTTTCAGTGAAAATGCCGCAGACAGCGGCTGGTTCGGCAACCGTTTCACCCGTGGAATTGACCAAAACCGGTCTCCGATAAGAATCACTGAAACCCCCTACTGGATCAGGGAACACTATGAAGTCAATCCTGCTAACTGGCAAAACCCGGAAATAAAATCCAAATCCAATTGTCTGGCCTGTCACCGTAATGCCGAGCGAGGTGGTTATGATGATGATTAAAAAGCTTGGCGGTTCTCTCTCAATCCTGCTGATCAGTTTTATCCTGATGACTATCGCAGAGCTGTTTTTCATCATCGACATAGTCGCTGACGTCATGCTGATCGATATCACCGGGGGTCTGATCAAGCATAACACGCTGGAGTTTCTCTCGGTTTTACTGCTCGCTATCACATTGGTTGCTCTCGCTTTGCAGATAAAAAATCTGCTCGCGATCAACCGGATGCAACAATTAGCTCTGCAAACCGCATCAGGCAAACTGATTGAAATTATCAAAATGCATTTTGCCGAGTGGAAGCTGTCATCCTCTGAACAGGAGGTAGCCTTTTTGCTTATTAAAGGCTTGTCGATTCAGGAAATCGCTGAAATCAGAAACACGAAAGCCGGCACGGTTAAAAGTCAGTCGAATGCGATTTACCAGAAGTCTTCATTACAAAACAGGGCTGAGCTGACCGCTTTTTTTGTTGTTGATCTGTTAGCCGGAGAATCCATTGTCTAATACTATAAAAGTCTGGGATCTATTGATCCGCATCTTCCACTGGTCGCTGGTCAGTATGTTTTTACTTGCCTATGTAACCGAAGACCATTTTTTACAAGTTCACTCCTATGCCGGTTATACGATACTCGGACTGGTGATTTTTCGTATTATCTGGGGAGTCATAGGAACGCGCTATGCCAGATTCTGGCAGTTTGTTAAATCACCCTCTGAAGTCATAGCTTATCTCAAGGATATGATTCATTTTCGGGCAAAACGCTATATCGGCCACAACCCGGCTGGAGGTGCGATGATTATTGCCCTGTTAATCAGCATTTTATTAACAAGCATAACCGGCATCCTGTTGATTGGCATGCAGGAAGGCTCGGGGCCTTTGGCAGCGCAGGTTGCTGACTGGCCACGCTGGATAAGCGAGGCATTAGAGGAAGTACATGAATTTTTAGCGAACTTTTCCGTATTTTTAGTGGTTCTCCATGTTGCCGGCGTCATCATTGCCAGCTTTCAGCATAACGAGAACCTGATATTAAGCATGTGGAATGGACGTAAGAACAATTAATAATTCACAGCCTAGTCATCTTGCCAGTCTTCCGGTTTGATCTGGTCTTTACGCAGGCGGGCAGCAAAATAAACATCACCGTCATCCAGATCGACTTCATTAGCATTGCGATCAATCATCGGCATCTCGTAATCATTCCAGCCACGCAGACCGGTTTTAAGAGAAGCAACATTTTCATAACCGAGTGTTTGCAGCGAAAATGCTGCAAGCACACTGCGATAACCGGACCGGCAAACAACCACAACTTCCTTTTTACGTGCCCGGACTAATTTAGGCTCGGTTTCTTCAAAATCCCATTCACAAGCTGATTCCAGAATACCGCGGGGAACATTGAGAGATCCTTCAATATGCATAGCATCAAATTCATCCTGCTCACGCACATCAACAATCAACAGATCCGGATTCGCTTCGAGCCTCTCCTCAAGATCCCACGGCATGATTTCCTTAACATCTGCCAGATATTTCTGAACCAGCGCAACAAACCTTTGCATAACAAAATTCCTGTAAAAAATTAACTATTTTCAGCCGGCGGCCTGCTGCACAACTTTTGCTCAACGGCAATGACCGCCGCTTCTACCCTCGAGTGAACATTCAGCTTGCGCAAAATTGATTTGACATGCAGTTTCACCGTGCCATCCGATATGCCAAGATTCAACGCTATAACTTTATTGCTTTGTCCTTCGGCCAGATGACACAAGATCTCACTTTCACGAGGTGTCAGTTCCGGGAACGCATCCGTCTGTTCAGGTTCTTCAGCGATATCACCCTGTACCGCTTTCGCCAAAACCATAGTCAGTTCCGGCGCAACAATGGTTTTGCCTGCCAGAATATCGTTCAAGGCATGAATCAGTTCGTCAGGTTCCATATCTTTAAGCAGATACCCCTGAGCCCCTGCCTGTAAAGCTTCAATCACGTCCTTTTCATCAGTACTGGTGGTTAACATGGCAATCGGCATTTTCTGCCCCTGCTCACGCAATTGTTTGAGTACCTCAATGCCACTCATCTGCGGCATGCGAATGTCCAGTACCACCACATCCGGCGCCAGATCAGCCACCAGCGACATGCCCTCGAGGCAGTCACCGACCGCATCGAGCACCTCTATACCCCGGCGCTCAAGCATTTCGCGCAGACCGATACGAAACAAGGCATGATCATCAATCATTAAAATTTTCATGCGGTTACCCCGTCTGACCTGATTGCATAGGTTGAATTCTGGAGCGGTAGTTTAACTCGATTCGTGTTCCCTCGCCTTCTTCACTTTCAATTTTCAGTTCCCCGCCAAGTCTGCGGGCACGCTCTTCCATGATACTCATGCCGATATGTTCTCCGGGCTTGCCTTCTTTACCTGCATAAATAAAACCAACACCATCATCCTCCACCAGGATTCGATAAACCTGGTCCTTACATGACAGCAATACTCTGACCGTTTGCGCCTGAGCATGTTTACGGGTATTAGCCATGGATTCCTGTACGATGCGCACAATCTGCATTTCTTCAGAGACTGACAGATTAGGCATCGGACAATCCTGCTGAAAATAAGTGTGAATACCGGTTTCCTCCTGAAAGCGGCTGGTCAGTTTTTTCAGTGCCGGGATCAGGCCACGTTCATCCAGAGGCGCGCGGAAGCTGTTCAGCATGGCTCGCAGTTCCGTATGAGCCTCATCAAGACCGTTACGAATTCGCTCTATATCATGACGCGTATTGTCACCAATATCCTCACCCTTTACAGAGTCTTCCAGCATGCGAACCTGAAAACGCAAACTGGCAATCGTCTGGGCAAGTGAATCATGCAGTTCATGAGCAAAGGTTGTCCTTTCCTCAACAATGGACAGTCGACGCGAGTCTTCATCCGAATGATGTTTGGCAATCGCCATGCCCAGATGTGAACCGATGGTATTAAGCAGGTCCATGATATCTTCGCGTTCACTGATGCCACTGCGCTCAACAAAAATACTGTAATTGCCCAGCATCACACCATGAAACTCCAGAGGCACACTGACAACTTCAATCTCGTCATTACCAAACATATGCCGACCGGTCATTTTTGAGCAATATTCAGGATTGTTATTACACAAAATATCACCGGGCGTTAACGCCGTGCCGCAAACACATAATTGTACCGGAAACATATCCTTGTCAGTCAGCACAACATCTTCGAGGCCGATCGAACCAACCAGTTTCATTTTTCCATCGATAGTCACCAGGCGAACTGTAGCGGCCTTGCCGTTCACCATCTCTTTGAGAACCCGTAAAAAGCGTAACAGCAGATCGTCGAGATCGCGTGCTTCGGTAATATAAGCAGCAACATCATAGAGAATTTTCAAAGACGCTGTTTTCTGTGCCAGACGGGTGGTATGTCGCGCTACCCGACTATCCATATCTTCATATAAACCGGTGAGTTCTTCATTAATACTGTCAAGGTCTCTGGCCATACCACTGAAGACCCCGGTATTTTCAACCGCATCGAGTTCGTCAGGCTCACCCTGACAAACGTGAGCGACTGAAGACTCCAGTAATGCCAGAGGTTTTAATAATTGGGTTAACAAACGCATGATAGACAGCACAAAAGCCAATACCAGCACCACGGAACCACTGATAATCAAAGTCATTGCAACCGACGGGGCAGCATCGATAAAGCTGATGACCAGGACACCCGCGAGTAATATCAGCAAGCCGGTCACACTCAAGGCAAAAGGAAACCACAGCTTGGCACTGCGAATAATGCGCGCGGTGCGCCGTCGTAACTCATCGTCGGTTACCAGATCCGGCTGCATAAAACTTTTAATTCTTTTGATACCCTGCATGCGTTTATAACTGTCTAATCATTGTTTCAACCAGCTCAAGGCGCTGACGCTTCAATGCTTCGCCTAAGGCCGCCCCTTCCAGACCATTTTCAATTAACGACCGGCTACTCAGTGCGCTCATCTGTGAAGCAAGGTTTTGCAAATTTATCAGGCGTTGCTGTTGAGGCGGATAAAATACCTTTAACAAGAGCAATACATCAGACCAGATCGTCGTCGTCTTTAATGCACCGGCCTGTTGCATGGCCTGGTATAAATCAGCCGCGCAGTTTGCCTTGAGTAAATCGTTCGTAGACGCTGCGAGAATGCCAAGTAAATCAGCACGCCGCTTGTTAAGCCGCAAAAACGCCGTAACATCGTAATCATCTTTAAGTAAAACATAGCCAAAAACAGCGACAAAACGAAGATCTGTGTTTTCAGTCAATTTTGTAACGGCTATCAGTTTTTGCAGGCAGTCAGAATCTTTACCATGCTGCATCTGTTCGCCATTGATAAAACCTTGACTATCCGGCAACAAAATATTCAGCGCTCCGCATTTACCTAATAATTTGAAAAATGCCTGAGGTGTTTCACTGCTTAAAGCTTTATTCATTTCCGACTGAAAACGTTCCTGACTGATGGCTTGCAATTCTTCGGTTTTGACCATGCTTTTCATCAGTCTGAAAGTTTCATGTGCAACATGAAAATCATAACGCCCCAACTGCGCTGCAAAACGCGCTACACGCAGGATGCGAAAAGGATCTTCAACAAAAGCATCAGTGACATGTCTGAGTATGCGGGTCTTTAAATCTTCATGGCCGCCATAAGGATCAATCAAATTGCCCTGTTCATCCATAGCCATCGCATTGATGGTCAGGTCGCGCCTGAGCAGATCTTCTTCAAGAGTAATATCCTTCGAGGCATCTATGATAAAACCCTTGTAGCCGACACCCTGTTTTATTTCTCGTCTGGCCAATGCATATTCTTCACCGGTTTGGGGATGATTAAAAACCGGAAAATTGTCATCTTTGCGGGTAAAGCCCAGTTTAAGCATTTCATCAACGCTAGCATTAACAACCAGCCAGTCACGTTCCCGAACTTTTCGTCCGATTAACTGATCCCTGACTGCACCGCCTACCAGATAGATTTTCATCTCAGGCCGGAACTCCTCCGCTATCCAGTAGATCATCATCTGACTGATCTTTGGCTTCATCTTCCTGCTGTAATTTCCACAACTGGGAATAGACGCCATCGTGCTTGAGTAATTGCTGATGGCTGCCCTGCTCAATCACATTGCCCTGTTCCATCACCAGAATACGATCAGCATCAACGACGGTAGATAAACGATGGGCAATCACCAGCGTGGTATGGCTCGATGCAATTTCATCCAGCGTTCGCTGAATCGATTTTTCAGTTTTACTGTCTAAAGAAGAGGTCGCTTCATCAAAAACCAGAATCCTTGGTTTTTTCAATATTGCCCGGGCAATAGCAACGCGTTGTTTCTCACCACCCGACAGCTTCAGGCCGCGTTCACCGACAACGGTTTCCCACTTGTCCGGCAGGCT
>Ga0181576_10001134_pt1 | contig 20242 bp, 15 predicted proteins | sample 101ome_22_FD_132464 | JGI IMG/M metagenome (GOLD analysis project Ga0181576, IMG submission 132464) | Coastal salt marsh microbial communities from the Groves Creek Marsh, Skidaway Island, Georgia - 101412BT metaG (megahit assembly) | ecosystem: Environmental > Aquatic > Marine > Intertidal... | reverse complement strand
CATGGAAGTGTCCAAGTGAGGTTTTAGCTTATCGTAAATGACTACTGCAATATTTTCAGCCGTTGGATTCAATGTCTTGAATTCAGGAACTTCAACATTGAGATTCTTGTGATCAAAGGCCTCTTCTACCTCAGACTTGATGAGATCCTTAAGGACTTTCATGTCCATAACGTAACCCGTTATAGGATCTATCTCTCCCGTAACACTCACAATGAGTTCGTAATTGTGTCCGTGGTAATTCGGATTATTACATAAGCCAAACACCTCTTGATTTTGCGCTGCCGACCAATCAGGTCGATACAATCGATGGGCGGCATTAAAATGCGCCTTTCTACTCACTTTAACCCGCATAAACCTCTTTTTTTAGATGTTCGTAGAATTTCTCAAAGATAATCTTGAACCATACCGTGTAAGCTTCTGGATGGACTGCGATATCCTCTTTTATCGCTTCTAATGGTTTGTAGCAATAATCCGATACCTCATCCGGATTGATCTCTGGAGCATCGTTGTAGTAGCCTATCAAGACGTGATCCAATTCGTGCTCAGTTAAACCGTTATCAAAGGGCGCTTTGTAAATGAAACTGAACAACTCTTTAAGTGGAACCGAAAAACCCATCTCTTCTTTCAATCTTCGCTCCCCCGCCTGAATAGAGTCCTCACCGTCACGTTGATGGCTACAGCAGGTATTGGTCCACAATGAAGGAGAATGATACTTGTGAGCGGCCCGTTTCTGGAGCATTACTTCATTTTTATCGTTTAGAATGAACACCGAGAAAGCCCGATGCAATAATGCTTTTTCGTGAGCTTCCATTTTAGGCATAAGGCCAATAGCCTCATCCTTTTCATTTACTAAAATGACCTTTTCTTCTTGCATAGCGTATTTCAATCGAAGTAAAACCACTTCTTCATCAAAGATACCTCAATTGAGAGAGATACGATAATAGCGCTATTTTTGCAGCACATTAGCGCGACTCGATCTATGTCATTTACCGAAGAAATTAAGAAAAGAAGAACGTTTGGTATTATCTCTCACCCCGATGCGGGTAAAACGACACTTACCGAAAAATTACTTCTCTACGGAGGGGCTATTCAAGAGGCAGGGGCCGTAAAGAGTAATAAGATTAAAAAGTCTGCCACCAGTGATTTCATGGAGATCGAAAGACAGAGAGGAATCTCCGTGGCCACTTCAGTTCTAGCCTTTACCTACAACGGTACCAAGATCAATATCCTTGATACTCCAGGACATAAAGACTTCGCTGAGGATACCTTTAGAACCCTAACAGCGGTAGATAGTGTAATCGTAGTGATCGACGTGGCGAAAGGAGTCGAAGAGCAAACCGAAAAACTCGTTGAGGTTTGCCGAATGCGTAACATCCCAATGATTGTGTTTGTCAATAAACTCGACCGCGAAGGAAAAGATGCTTTTGATCTCTTGGACGAAGTAGAACAGAAGCTCAATTTAAAGGTAACGCCCTTGAGTTTTCCCATTGGTATGGGATATGATTTTAAAGGAATCTACAACATCTTTGAGAAGAACGTCAATCTTTTTACCTCTCAAAGTAAGCAGCACAAGGGTGAAACCATCGGCATACAAGACGTAAATGACCCCAATCTAGATACCTTGGTCGGAGCCTCTGCCGCCAATACCTTGCGCGAAAACCTAGAATTGGTAGAGGGAGTTTATCCGCCATTTTCACGCGAAGCCTATTTAAATGGTGAAATGCAACCTGTACTCTTTGGTTCAGCGCTGACCAACTTTGGGGTTAGAGAGCTACTCGATTGCTTTGTGCAAATCGCGCCTCCTCCGAGACCCAAACGTGCTGAAGAACGTGATGTAGAGCCCTCTGAATCTAATTTCAGCGGATTTGTATTTAAAATCCATGCCAATATGGATCCAAAGCATCGCGATCGCCTGGCCTTCGTGAAAATTGTATCAGGAACCTTTGAGCGCAACAAACCCTATTTGCATGTCCGATTGCAGAAAAAATTAAAATTCTCGAGCCCAAATGCCTTTTTTGCTGAGAAGAAAGAAATCGTTGACACCTCTTATCCAGGAGATATTGTTGGACTTCATGACACTGGAAACTTTAAGATTGGAGACACCCTGACTGAAGGCGAGCAATTGCACTACAAAGGTATTCCTAGCTTCTCACCAGAACATTTTAGATACATCAACAATGCCGATCCGATGAAAGCAAAGCAGCTGTTCAAAGGAATAGATCAACTGATGGATGAAGGGGTAGCCCAATTATTTACCCTTGAGATCAACGGCCGAAAAATAATAGGAACGGTTGGAGCACTTCAATATGAGGTCATTCAGTACCGCTTAGAGCACGAATACGGTGCCAAATGTTCTTATGAAAATTTTGCCGCTTACAAGGCGTGTTGGATTGATGAATCTAAGGCAAAAGCGGATGAACTCAGCGAATTCAAACGGGTAAAACAGAAGTTTTTAGCAAAAGATAAAACCGATCAACTTGTGTTTCTAGCTGATTCACAATTTTCACTGCAAATGGCGCAGCAGAAATACCCTTCGATAGTATTCAGATTTACTTCAGAAATAGTAGAGTAATACCTCTAGGCTTCGCCTACTGGACCAAAATTAATCGGAAGGTTCTGAGCTTGTTGCTCTTTGATCGTACCGTTGTGCTTCTCAAAGCCCGCGATATTTTCTTCTAGGGCTTTTACAAAACGCTTGGCATGCTCAGGAGTGAGTACAATTCTACTCTTGACTTTTGCCTTTGGAGTTCCAGGCATTACACTGATGAAGTCGAGTACGAATTCTGAAGCAGAGTGATTGATAACCGCCAAGTTTGAATACACTCCCTCGGCGGTTTTTTCATCAATCTCAATATTTAATGACTGCTCTTTAGCGTCCATTTTAAATAATTCTTAGGCCTTAAGGGCATCTTCATCAACGAGTGATGGCACTTTGGCCTCAAACTCATCCTTAGATCCTACGATAATATGATCGTACTCACGCAATCCTGTTCCAGCAGGAATCTTATGACCCACAATCACGTTTTCTTTAAGACCTTCAAGAGAATCGACCTTACCGCTTACCGCTGCCTCATTCAACACTTTAGTGGTTTCTTGGAATGAAGCTGCTGAAATAAACGACTTCGTTTGAAGCGAAGCTCTAGTAATACCCTGAAGGATTGGAGTTGCTGTAGCAGCAACCGCATCACGCGCAGAAACCAATGCCTTATCTTGACGCTTAAGCAACGAATTCTCATCTCTTAACTCGCGTGCAGAAATGATTTGACCTGGCTTAAGATTCTCAGATTCACCTGCATCCTCAACTACCTTCATTCCGAAGATAGCATCGTTCTCACGGATGAAGTCATCCTTGTGAACCAATTGATCTTCAAGGAATAGTGTATCTCCAGCATCTTGAATCTGTACCTTACGCATCATTTGACGTACTACCACTTCAAAGTGCTTATCGTTGATCTTCACCCCTTGTAAACGATACACCTCTTGGATTTCATTTACTAGGTATTGCTGAACAGCCGATGGTCCTTTGATTGAAAGGATATCGTCTGGAGTGATCGAACCGTCAGAAAGCGGCATACCTGCTTTCACGTAATCGTTCTCTTGAACCAAAATCTGGTTTGAGAGTTTCACAAGATACTTGCGAACATCACCTAACTTCGACTCAACAACAATCTCTCTGTTACCACGTTTGATCTTACCGAATGAAACCACACCGTCGATCTCAGAAACGATAGCAGGATTTGAAGGGTTACGTGCTTCGAAAAGCTCGGTAACTCTAGGAAGACCCCCTGTAATATCACCAGCCTTAGCTGACTTACGCGGAATCTTAACTAAGATTTTTCCTTCTTTGATCTCTTCGTTCTCATTGACGATAAGGTGCGAGCCTACAGGAAGGTTGTACGAACGAAGCGTGTTTCCTTTCTTATCTAACACCAATAATGTCGGGATAAGTTTTTTGTTTCTAGACTCAGAGATGACCTTCTCTTGGAATCCAGTTTGTTCGTCGATCTCAACTTGGTAGGTCACCCCTTGCTCAATATTTTCATAAGCAATCTTACCGGTGAATTCTGAAATGATTACACCGTTGTATGGATCCCATTGACAGATCACATCACCCTTCTTCACCTTATCACCATTTTTGATGAACAACTGTGAACCGTAAGGAATGTTATTTACACTTAATACAGCTTTCGTTTTAGGCTCAATTAACTTCATTTCAGCTGTCCGTGAAATCACGATATTCGCTTTTTCACCTGCACTGTTTTCTCCTTCAACCACGCGAAGATCTTCGATCTCAGCGACACCGTCAAACTTCACTGTTAGTGTACTGTCTTCTGAAACGTTACCTGCGATACCTCCTACGTGGAAGGTTCTAAGCGTAAGCTGAGTACCTGGCTCTCCAATAGACTGTGCAGCAACTACACCGACAGCCTCACCTTTTTGAACAGGTTTATTATTAGCGAGGTTACGTCCGTAACACTTCGCACAAATACCTTTTGAAGCTTCACAAGTCAAGGCCGAACGTACTTCTACACGATCTACTGCAGACTTTTCTACTACCTCAGCATCAGCCTCTGAAATCTCTTGACCTGCACTTAAAAGTAATTCTCCACTGATAGGATCGTATACATCGGCCAAGGTTACACGGCCTAGAATACGTTCTCCTAACGTCTCAACTACCTCTTCATTCTTCTTGAGTGCTTCTACAACGATTCCTCTTAACGTACCGCAATCTTCTTCATTGATGATCACGTCTTGAGCAACGTCAACAAGACGACGGGTTAGATATCCTGCATCCGCTGTCTTAAGGGCAGTATCGGCAAGACCTTTACGTGCACCGTGCGTCGATATAAAGTACTCTAGAATTGAAAGTCCTTCTTTAAAGTTTGAAAGGATTGGGTTTTCGATGATCTCACCCCCTCCTGCGGTTGACTTCTTCGGCTTAGCCATCAGTCCACGCATTCCGGTGAGCTGACGAATCTGCTCTTTCGAACCACGCGCCCCAGAGTCGAGCATCATAAACACAGAGTTAAACCCTTGCTGATCTTCGCTGATGCGCTTCATGGCGAGTTCAGTAAGCATAGCATTGGTAGATGTCCAAACATCAATAACCTGGTTGTAACGCTCATTATTGGTGATAAGACCCATGTTGTAGTTCATCATGATGCCGTCCACCTGTTGATTCGCTTCTTCAATCATAGTGACCTTCTCGGCCGGGATGATAATATCACCCAGACTGAAAGAAAGTCCTCCTTTAAAGGCGAATTCGTATCCCATTTGCTTCATTCTATCTAAGAACTCCGCTGTACGTGGAACGTCAGTGACTTGTAAAATCTTACCAATAATGGTTCTTAAAGCCTTTTTGTTCAATACTTGATTGATAAATCCGGCCTCTTCAGGAACCACATTATTAAAGAGTACGCGACCAACGGTAGTCTCGATGATTTGAGGAACCAATTCACCCGCTTCGTTGAAGTCCTTCACGCGAATCTTGATCATCGCATTAAGGTTCACGCGCTTCTCATTAAATGCGATTACTACCTCCTCAGGTGAATAGAAGGTCAAGCCTTCACCCAATACAGGATGCTCTGGCGTAGACTTTCTTGCCTTGGTCATGTAATACAATCCGAGTACCATGTCTTGAGAAGGTACTGTAATTGGAGATCCATTGGCTGGGTTGAGAATATTTTGAGATGCCAACATCAAAAGTTGCGCCTCTAAAATAGCCTCAGGACCAAGTGGAAGGTGAACTGCCATCTGATCCCCATCGAAGTCAGCGTTAAAGGCTGTACATGCTAATGGGTGTAGACGGATCGCTTTACCTTCAATAAGTTTTGGCTGAAACGCCTGAATCCCTAAACGGTGTAATGTGGGGGCACGGTTAAGTAATACCGGGTGTCCTTTGATTACATTCTCAAGGATATCCCATACCACAGGCTCTTTCTTATCTATGATTTTCTTAGCCGACTTTACCGTCTTCACGATTCCACGCTCAATGAGCTTACGGATAATAAACGGCTTGTAAAGCTCGGCAGCCATATCTTTTGGAAGACCACACTCAAACAATTTCAAGTCTGGACCAACCACAATAACCGAACGCGCAGAATAATCCACACGTTTCCCTAAAAGGTTTTGACGAAAACGTCCTTGTTTTCCTTTTAAAGAGTCTGAAAGAGACTTAAGTGGTCTATTCGATTCTGTCTTTACAGCAGAAGCCTTACGCGTATTGTCAAAAAGTGAATCGACCGCTTCTTGAAGCATACGCTTTTCGTTTCTCAAGATCACCTCAGGAGCTTTGATTTCCATAAGGCGCTTCAAACGGTTGTTACGTATGATTACACGACGGTAAAGATCATTAAGATCTGAAGTCGCAAAACGACCTCCATCAAGTGGAACTAAAGGACGCAATTCAGGTGGAATCACCGGAACCACCTTCATGATCATCCACTCTGGAAGGTTTTCTCTATTATTTTGAGCTTCTCTGAAAGATTCAACAACCTGCAAGCGCTTTAACGCTTCGGTCTTACGTTGTTTTGAAGTCTCCGTATTGGCTTTGTGACGTAGTTCGTAAGAAAGTGACTCAAGATCAAGTCTTGAAAGTAAGTCAATAAGACATTCAGCACCCATCTTAGCGATGAATTTATTCGGATCGCTATCGTCTAAGTATTGATTTTCTTGTGGCAACTCGTCAATGATGTTCAAGTATTCTTCTTCTGTCAAGAAGTCAAGCATTTGAAGTTGTTGATCTTCAGGGCCTTTGGCGATACCTGGTTGAATCACGACATAACGCTCGTAATAGATAATCATATCGAGCTTCTTCGATGGTAAACCGAGAAGGTATCCTAATTTATTCGGTAGCGATCTGAAGTACCAGATATGAGCTACAGGAACAACAAGACTAATGTGTCCGACACGGTCACGTCTTACCTTCTTCTCTGTAACTTCTACCCCACATCGATCACAGACAATTCCCCGATAGCGGATGCGTTTGTATTTTCCACAGGCACACTCATAGTCCTTGATAGGACCGAAAATGCGCTCACAGAACAATCCGTCTCTCTCGGGCTTATGGGTTCTGTAGTTGATGGTTTCAGGTTTCAACACCTCTCCTCGTGAAGCCCCAAGAATAGATTCTGGTGAGGCCAATCCGATAGAGATTTTATTGAATCGCTGTTCTGTTGTTTCGTTTACTCTAGCCATAGTTTCGTAACGCTTTATTGTTATAAGAGAGCGAATTATTCTTCTAGTCTAATATCAAGACCTAGTCCTTTCAATTCGTGCATCAACACGTTGAATGACTCAGGTAATCCAGGTTCTGGCATGGTTTCCCCTTTAACGATTGATTCGTAGGTCTTCGCACGTCCGATAACGTCATCAGACTTCACGGTTAGAATCTCACGTAAGGTTGAAGAAGCACCGTAGGCTTCAAGAGCCCAAACCTCCATTTCTCCAAAACGCTGACCACCAAATTGCGCTTTACCTCCAAGAGGTTGTTGCGTGATGAGCGAGTATGGACCAATAGAACGTGCGTGCATCTTATCATCTACCATGTGACCCAGTTTAAGCATGTAAATCACACCTACGGTAGCAGGTTGATCAAAGCGTTCTCCGGTTCCACCATCGTATAGATACGTATGTCCGTATTGTGGTACACCAGCCTCTTCAGTAAGGGCGTTGATCTCGTCTATAGACGCACCATCGAAAATTGGAGTTGCGAACTTCTTACCTAGTTTTGCTCCTGCCCATCCCAACACGGTCTCATAAATTTGACCAATATTCATTCGAGAAGGTACGCCAAGTGGATTCAATACGATATCTACAGGAGTTCCATCTTCTAAGAACGGCATGTCTTCGTCGCGAACGATACGTGAAACAATACCCTTGTTTCCGTGGCGTCCAGCCATTTTGTCACCTACTTTAAGCTTACGCTTTTTGGCGATATATACCTTTGCCAACTTCATGATACCCGAAGGAAGTTCGTCTCCAATTGAGATCGTAAACTTATCGCGACGCAAGTTTCCTTGCAGGTCGTTGAGTTTAATCTTGTAGTTATGTAGAACGTCAGCAATAAGGGCGTTCGTCTCGTCGTCAACCGTCCAGCTTCCGCCAACCAGGTGTGCAAAATCATCCACGGCATGAAGCATTTTAAGACTGTACTTCTTGCCTTTTGGAAGTACCTCTTCTCCGAGGTCATTAAGCACTCCTTGAGAAGTCTTTCCGTTGACTATTGCAAATAACTTATCGACCAAACGATCTTTAAGTTGCTGGAATTTCACTTCGTATTCAAGCTCTAATGCTTGGATAGCTTCTTTTTCTTCAGAACGCTTGCGCTTGTCTTTGATCGAACGCGCAAACAGCTTCTTGTCGATAACCACCCCTCTTAATGAAGGTGAAGCTTTGAGCGAAGCATCCTTCACGTCACCCGCCTTATCACCAAAGATGGCTCTAAGCAATTTCTCTTCTGGAGTCGGATCAGATTCTCCTTTCGGAGTGATCTTACCAATCAGAATATCACCAGGCTTCACCTCCGCACCAATGCGGATCATACCATTTTCATCAAGATCTTTGGTAGCCTCCTCTGAAACGTTAGGAATGTCATTTGTGAGTTCTTCAGCTCCTAGTTTGGTATCACGAACTTCAAGAGAATACTCATCCACGTGAATCGAGGTGAAAATATCCTCACGTACCACGCGCTCCGAAATTACGATCGCATCCTCGAAGTTATATCCTTTCCAAGGCATGAAGGCAACCTTCATGTTTCGCCCTAAGGCTAATTCTCCTTTTTCGGTAGCATAACCCTCGCAAAGCACTTGACCTTTAGCAACCTTATCTCCTTTAGAAACGATAGGTTTTAGGTTAATTGCTGATCCTTGGTTAGTCTTTCTAAACTTGATGAGCTTATACTCCTTGAATTCATCTTCAAAGCTGACCAAACGCTCTTGATCGGTCATAGTGTATTTAATCACGATACGCTCTGCATCAACGTATTCTACTACTCCATCGCCTTCTGCATTGATGAGTACACGTGAATCTTTGGCTACCTGACGCTCAAGACCTGTTCCGACAATAGGTGCCTCTGGACGAAGCAATGGAACAGCTTGGCGCATCATGTTTGATCCCATAAGTGCACGGTTCGCATCATCGTGTTCTAAGAATGGAATCAAAGAAGCCGAAATAGACGCGATCTGGTTTGGAGCAACATCTGTGTAGTGAATTTCAGAAGGGTCAACCACTGGGAAGTCACCTTCTAATCGTGCAATCACCTTATCTGAATCGATTTTTCCATCAGACGAAAGCGGAATGTTCGCTTGAGCAATTTTCTTTCCTTCTTCTTCTTCAGCACTTAAGAATACGTGCTCTGATAGATCTACTTTTCCGTTTTCAACTTTACGGTAAGGCGTTTCTAGGAATCCCATTGCATTCACTTTCGCATAAACTGAAAGTGAAGAGATCAATCCAATGTTTGGTCCTTCTGGTGTTTCAATCGGACACAATCTTCCGTAATGCGTGTAGTGAACATCACGCACCTCGAATCCTGCCCGCTCTCTTGATAGACCCCCTGGTCCTAGTGCTGAAAGACGACGCTTGTGCGTGATCTCGGCAAGAGGGTTGGTTTGATCCATGAACTGAGAGAGCTGGTTCGTTCCGAAGAACGAGTTGATCACAGACGATAGCGTCTTAGCATTGATCAAATCGATAGGCGTAAACACCTCGTTATCACGAACGTTCATACGCTCACGGATAGTTCTAGCCATACGGGCTAAACCGACACCGAATTGTTGAGACAACTGCTCTCCAACAGTACGGATTCTACGGTTTGACAAGTGATCGATATCGTCAATCTCAGCCTTAGAGTTGATAAGTTCTATAAGGTGTTTAATGATAGTAATGATGTCCTCCTTGGTCAAGACCTGGTTGTCCATTCCAATATCAAGTCCGAGCTTCTTATTCATTCTGTAGCGTCCTACCTCTCCGAGGTTATAACGCTGATCTGAGAAGAATAACTTATCGATAATACCTCTTGCAGTTTCCTCGTCTGGCGGTTCTGCGTTACGGAGTTGACGATAGATATGCTCTACAGCCTCTTTTTCAGAGTTTGTAGGATCCTTCTGCAATGTGTTGTGAATAATGGCGTACTCAGACTGCGCGTTGTTTTCTTTGTGAAGTAGAATGGTTTTAACCTCTGCTTCAAGAATTTGATCTAGGTGCTCTTTTTCAAGAACGGTATCGCGATCAAGCACAATCTCGTTGCGCTCAATAGATACTACTTCACCCGTATCCTCGTCTACAAAATCCTCGTGCCAGGTATTCAATACGCGGGCAGCAAGCTTGCGCCCTAAAACTTTCTTAAGTCCGGTTTTTGAAACCTTAACCTCTTCTGAAAGGTCAAAGATTTCTAAAATGTCTTTGTCTCGTTCGTATCCAATCGATCTAAAGAGCGTAGTTACCGGTAATTTCTTTTTACGATCGATGTATGCATACATCACACCGTTAATATCTGTTGCGAATTCAATCCATGAACCTTTGAAAGGAATAACACGGGCTGAATATAATTTTGTTCCGTTTGCGTGAACCGATTGACCAAAGAATACCCCAGGTGAACGGTGTAATTGAGAAACAATAACACGCTCGGCACCATTGATTACGAAGGTACCAGAAGGAGTCATGTAAGGGATAGTACCCAAATACACGTCTTGTACAATCGTCTCAAAATCCTCATGCTCAGGGTCTGTACAATAAAGCTTCAATCGCGCTTTCAGAGGAACGCTGTAGGTCAGACCTCTCTCAATACACTCTTGTATATTGTAGCGAGGTGGATCAACAAAGTAATCCAAGAACTCAAGTACGAATTGGTTACGCGTATCAGTGATCGGAAAATTTTCCATGAAGGTATTAAACAACCCTTCATTCTCACGCGCATCTGACTTCGTTTCTAGTTGAAAAAAGTCCTGAAACGATTTGATTTGAATATCTAAAAAGTCAGGATACTCAGGTATACTAGAAGCAGAAGCAAAATTTACTCTCTCGGTCTGATTCGACAACATGGAACGGACAGTTTTATTTAATGAATAAAAACAGGTGAAGGCCTTACCAATTTAAGCATTGGAAAGGCCTTTACCCTAAATAGTTAGAACAGTAGAATTACTTAAGCTCAACCTCAGCACCAGCCTCTACTAAAGAGTTTTTGATACCTTCAGCCTCGTCTTTCGATACTCCTTCTTTAACAGCTTTAGGAGCGCTATCTACGATTTCTTTAGCCTCTTTTAATCCAAGGCCTGTTAGTTCTTTTACTAGTTTAACTACAGCAAGCTTGCTTGCTCCAGCATCTTTAAGAATTACGTCAAATTCTGACTTTTCTTCCCCGGCTGCTCCTTCAGAAGCTCCGCCAGCAGCTCCACCAGCAACTGCAACTGCAGCAGCAGCAGGCTCGATACCGTATTCATCTTTCAGAATAGTAGCTAATTCATTAACCTCTTTAACAGTAAGGTTAACTAATTGTTCTGCAAAATCTTTTAAATCTGCCATTTTCTATCGTTTTAATAAAGTTTAAAATATTGAGTATTGAGTGCGTACAAATTAACGTTCAGACAATGTCTTGACGATTCCAGCAAGTTTGCCACCACCAGACTTAAGTCCAGAAATAACATTTTTAGCAGGCGATTGAAGCAATGCAACAATCTCGGCAATAACCTCGTCTTTAGATTTGATACTTACTAGAGCGTCAAGGAAGTTGTCTCCAATGTAAATGGCCTCCTCAACAAAGGCTCCTTTAAGTACCGGTCTTGATGAATTCTTTCTAAAGTTCTTGATCAACTTCGCAGGTGCGTTTCCGGTTTCAGAAATCATGATTGATGTCTCTCCCTTAAGCACTGTTGGCAAGTCTCCAAAATCTTTATCAGAAGCCTCCATTGCTTTTTCAAGCAAGGTATTTTTAACAACCGATAAACTGATACCTGCTTTAAAGCAAGCTCTTCTCAAGTTAGCAGTATCACCTGCATTTAAACCTGATATATCGGCTAGATAAATAGTTGAAGAGGACGCTAGGGTCTCTTTCAACTGCTCTATCACTTGGGCTTTTTCTTCTCTAGTCATACGATTACTTCTTAAAGTGAATTAAAGCGCCTTAACATCTAATGGAACACTAGGGCTCATGGTCGATGAAAGATAGACGCTCTTCATGTAAACCCCTTTTGCAGCTGCTGGCTTCATTCGGTTCAAAGTATCTAGAATCTCTTTGGCGTTGCCTTCGATCTTTTCAGCTTCAAAAGAAACTTTTCCAATCGCGGCATGTACAATACCAGCCTTATCTACTTTGAAATCGATTTTACCAGATTTTACCTCCGATACAGCCTTGGCAATATCCATGGTAACGGTTCCTGTTTTAGGGTTTGGCATCAATCCTCTAGGACCAAGCACTCGACCTAACGGTCCAAGTTTACCCATCACGCTAGGCATGGTGATAATCACATCTACATCTGTCCAGCCTGATTTAATCTTATCTAGATATTCATCTAGACCGACAAAATCAGCACCCGCAGACTTAGCTTCTTCTTCCTTATCAGGAGTAACAAGTGCCAAAACGCGAACATCTTTACCTGTACCATGAGGTAGGGTTACCACACCACGAACCATTTGATTCGCCTTACGTGGATCTACTCCCAATCGAACAGCGATGTCTACAGAAGCATCGAAATTAACATTGGTGATCTCTTTAACTAAAGCGGCAGCTTCACTTAGTGAGTAAAGCTTGCTCTGATCGACTTTAGCGTAAGCAATTTTCTGTTTTTTAGTCAATTTAGCCATAACTTAAGTCGATGAATTAAAAAGGTTTTTGTCCTGAAACTTTGATCCCCATTGATCTCGCGGTACCAGCAATCATCATCATTGCAGACTCAACAGTAAATGCATTTAAATCTACCATCTTATCTTCTGCAATAGACTTAATCTGATCCCAGTTTACAGACGCTACTTTTGATCGATTGGGCTCTCCAGAACCTTTCTTTACTTTTGCTGCTTCCAATAGCTGAACGGCCGCCGGCGGTGTCTTTACCACGAAGTCAAACGACTTGTCGGTATAAACGCTGATGACAACAGGAAGAACTTTTCCTGCCTTATCTTGGGTTCTCGCATTAAACTGCTTACAGAACTCCATGATATTTACACCAGCGGCACCTAAGGCGGGTCCAACCGGTGGCGATGGGTTCGCAGCACCTCCCCTAACTTGTAGCTTAACTACTTTACCTAATTCTTTTGCCATGATGAGTGTTTAAAAAATGCCGTTGCATCAGTGGAAGCTATGCAACAAAGCGACTTATAGTTGTAACATTTAAATTTTTTCTACCTGTAAATAGCTTAATTCTAGCGGTGTCTTACGTCCAAAAATCTTCACCATCACCTCTAGCTTACGCTTCTCTTCATTTATTTTTTCAATGGTACCGTTAAATCCGTTGAACGGACCATCAACCACTTTAATAGTTTCACCTAAAACAAAAGGAATAGCAACATCATCTGCGGTCAATGACAATTCATCAACTTTACCTAACATTCTGTTTACTTCAGACTTACGAAGTGGAACAGGTTCTCCTCCTTTAGTTTCTCCTAAAAACCCAATAACGTTTGTGATTGAACGGATAATATGCACCATCTCTCCGGCTAAATTGGCCTTCACCATAATATAACCTGGGAAATAGGTACGTTCCTTTTGAATTTTCTTACCGTTGCGAATCTGAACGACCTTTTCGGTAGGAACTAGAACTTCCTCTAGGTAATCCTTGAAACCCTGGCGTTCAACCTCAGTCTCAATATACCCTTTGATCTTGTGTTCTTGTCCGCTCACAGCGCGAACTACGTACCATTTTTTATCTAGAACCTCAGCCATTCTTCCTTACTTCAATAGATCGAAATACACCTGAATCACTCTGCTGAAAACCGTATCAACACCCCATGTCAACAGCGCGAAAATCAACGAAAACACGGCTACAACTACCATGAGGTTCGATGCTTGTTCACGCGTCGGCCAAGAAACGTTGTTTTTAAGTTCTTCTAGTGATGCCTTGATATATGTAATCATCTTTATTATCCAATATGGGCATTAGCGCCTAACCTATTGCACGGGAGGAGAGACTCGAACTCCCGACACCTGGTTTTGGAGACCAGTGCTCTACCAACTGAGCTACACCCGTTTATGTACGCTAAAAGGTATCTCGTAAACGAGACACCCTTTAGACATACTTATTACTTATAGACTTAGTCTAAAATTTCAGTTACCTGACCAGCACCAACTGTTCTACCTCCTTCACGGATAGCGAAACGAAGTCCTACATTGAGTGCGATCGGCTGAATAAGATCAACAGTGATCGTAAGGTTATCACCAGGCATAACCATTTCAACTCCATCAGGAAGTACAATGTTTCCTGTAACGTCAGTAGTTCTTACGTAGAACTGTGGACGGTAGTTGTTGTGGAATGGTGTGTGACGACCACCTTCTTCTTTTTTCAAGATATAAACCTCAGCCTTGAATTTAGCGTGAGGAGTGATTGAACCTGGCTTACAGATAACCATACCTCTTTTGATATCAGTTTTCTCAATACCACGAAGAAGTAGACCAACATTATCTCCAGCTTCACCGCGGTCAAGAATTTTACGGAACATCTCAACCCCAGTAATAGTAGAATTCAATTTCTCAGCACCCATACCGATGATCTCAACTGAATCTCCAGTGTTTGCAACACCTGTTTCGATACGTCCAGTTGCTACAGTACCACGACCAGTAATAGTAAATACATCTTCGATAGGCATCAAGAATGGCTTATCAACATCACGAGCAGGAAGTTCGATCCAGCTATCTACAGCATCCATAAGGGCCATAACTGTATCTACCCACTTTTGCTCTCCGTTAAGGGCACCAAGTGCAGAACCAGAAATTACAGGTCCGTTATCACCGTCGTACTCATAGAAAGAAAGCAATTCACGTACTTCCATCTCAACTAACTCAAGTAATTCTTCGTCGTCAACCATGTCCACCTTGTTAAGGAAAACTACGATACGAGGAATACCTACCTGACGTCCAAGAAGGATGTGCTCACGAGTTTGTGGCATAGGTCCATCAGTCGCAGCTACTACAAGGATAGCTCCGTCCATCTGAGCAGCACCAGTAACCATGTTCTTTACGTAATCCGCGTGACCAGGACAGTCAACGTGTGCGTAGTGACGGTTAGCCGTTTGATACTCCACGTGAGAAGTATTAATGGTGATACCACGTTCTTTCTCTTCAGGAGCGTTATCGATAGAATCGAAACTTCTCATTTCTGAAAGACCTGCATTGGCAAGAACCGTAGTAATTGCAGCAGTAAGTGTTGTTTTACCGTGGTCAACGTGCCCAATAGTACCAATATTCAAGTGGGGTTTCGACCGGTCAAATGTTTCCTTTGCCATTGTTAATGAATTTAATCTTAGTTTATATTAGTGTACAATCTTTATAATGGATGTGCTTAAAAAGCACGCTCATTCTTACTTCGTTTCTTTGAGCCAATGACGGGATTTGAACCCGTGACCTCTTCCTTACCAAGGAAACGCTCTACCCCTGAGCTACACCGGCCTAATAGCGTTCATCACTCGTGAGCAATCAGCCCTATTTTTTTTAGAGCGGGAGACCGGGTTCGAACCGGCGACATTCAGCTTGGAAGGCTGACGCTCTACCAACTGAGCTACTCCCGCAAATTACCTTGAACTTTCAAGGTATATTTCATCATTTCAATCTTGTGGGGAGAGCAGGATTCGAACCTGCGAAGGTAAAAACCAACAGATTTACAGTCTGTCCTCGTTGGCCGCTTGAGTATCTCCCCGGCATTTAATCTTCTGGGATAAACTCCCCACTTTTTTTATGGAGCCGGTGGAGGGACTCGAACCCACGACCTGCTGATTACAAATCAGCTGCTCTAGCCAGCTGAGCTACACCGGCGTTACGCCTTTTTGGCAATAAAAAAAGTCCGCTATTTCTAACGGACTGCAAATGTAGCTAATTATTTTTTTTATCAAAACAATTAGAAACAAATTTATATGTGCTTAAAACCCTCGTGCGGCCTTTCTTTTCTTTACCATACGCGATAAAGCAATAACGCCTTTATCGGTGGCCTCTTCAAAACTATTAGACAGCTTTTTAACGAGTAATTTCCCCTTAGGAATCACCAGCTTTATTTCAGCGACTTTATTGCTTTTTTCTTTGGTGTTTTCCACCTTTAAAAAAACCTCAGCTTCTAAAATTCTTCCGTAAAAGCGCTCTAGCTTTTGCAAACGCTTCTCGATGAAGTTTTTGAGTTTAACATCAGCCTTGAAGTTCACAGCGTGCATTTGTACTACCATAGTGTTGCTTTTTTGAGGGGCACTAAACCCATTACACTTATGAAGAATGACTTCCCCTAGGATGCGCTGCCTTGTAAACCGATTTGAGCTCCTCAATACTGCTATGAGTATATACTTGTGTGGATGCCAAACTCGAATGGCCAAGCAATTCTTTAACGGTATTCAGGTCAGCTCCCCGATTGAGCAAATGCGTCGCAAACGTGTGTCTGAGCATATGAGGACTCTTCTTCTGTTTCACTGACACTTTTTTAAGATACGAATTTATCAAACGGTAAACAAACTCCGGATACAAGTGCTTGCCCTTATCCGTCACAAAAAAGGCAGTTGGCACTGCCTTGAAATATTCATTTCGCAACTCGATATACCCTGTAATCAAACCCTTTATTGAATCCAATAATGGAACAAGCCGCTCTTTATTGCCCTTACCTAAGATACGAAGAGATCCACTGCCTAAATCTACATCCGAGTCCTTAAGTTGAATGAGTTCAGCCCTGCGCATACCTGTAGTGTAAAGAAGAAGCACAATCAGTCGATTTCGTACAGCAGAAAAGTTGACCTCCTGATCAAAAAGTTTTTGCTCTAAAAAAAACATCTCCTCTTCTGAAAACGGAACACTTATGCGTTGAGGTGTCTTTAGAGCTTTGTGCTTTTCCATTGGGTTTCGTGTCAAACGACCCGAACGCTGTTCAAAAAGAAAATAGCGATTGAGCACGCTCATCTTTCGATTGATGCTCCTTGCGCTTAATCCATGTACCCCAAGATAGGCGATATAGTTACGTATAAGCGGATAGCTCAATTCGTTGAGCTGAAAAGAAGATTCAATAGTAAACTGAAAATACGACAATAGAGCATGAAGATCCGACGCATAAGCCTTTACAGTATGCATCGAATACTTCTTCTCATCGGTTAAGTACCGCAGATACAAATCGTACTGCTCCATGCATTCTAATGTACGACTTTAACAAAAAAAGCCCGATGCTCTTTCGAGTAACGGGCTTTAACTGATATAAATTTCAGGAATTATTGAGCTTCTTGATCTCTAAGTCCTTGAACGTACTGTGCTTTTTGAATTTCTTGACGTCTTGCAACCGAAGGTTTCGTATACTGCTGACGTGTTCTGAGTTGACGCATAGCGCCTGTTTTATCAAACTTACGTTTGAAACGCTTTAGCGCTCTGTCAATGTTTTCGCCTTCTTTAACTGGAATAATTAACATAGTGATGCACCTCCTCTCTTTATGTGGATGCAAATATAGGATTAAAACATAAGGCTACAAGCCCTTCAGTATATTTTTAGAGATTACTACGCGTTGTATCTCACTAGTACCCTCTCCTATGGTGCACAACTTAGCATCACGATATAATTTTTCAACGGGGTAATCTTTGCTGTATCCGTAGCCTCCATGAATTTGAACGGCTTCATTCGCTGCACGGACGCACAACTCAGAAGCAAACAGCTTACACATGGCGCTATTGAGCGTCATTTTACGGTTCTCGTTTTTGAGGTAAGCTGCCTTGTGAAGAAGTAATTCTGCAGCTTCTATTTCAGTCGCCATATCGGCTAGCTTAAACGAAATACCTTGGAATGCGCTTATAGGTTTACCAAACTGAATACGTTCTTGACTATATTTCATGGAAGCTTCGTAGGCTGCTTTGGCTATACCGATCGATAGTGCTCCGATAGAAATGCGGCCACCATCTAAGATCTTCATGGATTGAATAAATCCCTCTCCTTCTGGACCGATTCGCTGAGCATCAGAAATCACACAATTCTCAAATATCATCTCGGTGGTTTCGCTCGCACGCATTCCGAGTTTATCTTCTTTTTTACCAGAACTGAACCCTGGGGTATCACGTTCTACAATGAAGGCTGTCATTCCTCTAGAATCTCCTTTATTTCCCGTTCTAGCGATCACCACAGCAATATCTCCACTCTTTCCGTGAGTAATGAAATTTTTGGTGCCGTTAAGCGTCCAATTCTTTCCATCAAAAACGGCAGTAGTATTCATTCCTCCTGCATCAGAACCCGTATTGTGTTCTGTTAGACCCCATGCCCCGAGGTGCTCGCCAGAGGCAAGAGCGGGCAGGTAGCGTTGCTTTTGTTCCTCTGAACCGAACTCTAGAATATGATTGGTGCACAATGAATTGTGAGCGGCTACCGAAAGCCCTATAGACGGATCTACCTTAGAAAGTTCATCGATAATGGCGATGTACTCGTGATATCCTAGCCCCGAACCTCCGTAGGACTCAGGAACCAAAATACCCATGAACCCTAACTCACCTGCCTTTCGCAATACATCGACGGGTAGGTGTTGATTTTCATCCCATTCACGCACATGAGGAGCGATATACTGCTGCGCAAAAGAAGCCGCCGAAGCAGCTGCCATCTGACAGGTTTCACTTAAATCAAAATTCATGCTTTGAACGGTTTCGGTAAACATAGTCTCTTAATTACAATTTCAAATATAAGAGAATAAAAAACTTTTTGTTTAAAGTTTTTACAAATAAGTTAGTCAATTCATCTTGGTGTCTAAAGCCTCCTTTCAATGAGCGCTCTTCTAAAACGATATCCCACTCCTCGCTATTGAGATAAGGCAAACGCATCAACTCCTTCTTGGTTGCAGTATTAAGAGAGAGGCGCTTCACTTCTGAATGATCTAGGGTAAAGCGTTTAGTGAGTTTGAGATGCACAGAATCCGGCAAGCGGTATACCTCTTTCAATTGGTCCATATGAGCATAAAACCCAAGGTATGCCCTGAATTTAATAATACGGTTGGCCAACACACTCCCAACACCATTTATGCGTTTTAAAGTGTTCGTGTCTGCACGGTTAATATCTCCCAGCAGGATTTTGGATGTTAAGGCAGTTGGTGAGGATACATGCCCTGATGCTTCTTGAGCCGCAACAGATCGATTTTGAACAGTACGTCGGCTTTCTGAACAAGATTCACATGGGGTGGTTTGAGTCCATTGCACCGGACGCTGGTATTTCGCTTGAGTAAAATGATACACGCTTGGCTCTATAATTTTAATCATGCACAAAGCAAACAGGGTAAACATAACCCCCGTTCGTTCTCTACTTGAAACGAAAAACGGAGGTTTGTTTGACATGCTATCGCGCTACCTTGATTGCTTTTAAGTAGCGTTTCAATTGCTTTTGAACTTCTGGAAACAAGAAGTAAAGTCCGACCATATTAGGGAATACCATAGCGAAAATCATCGCGTCTGAAAAGGCCCAAATCGAGTCCATGCTCGCAGCGGCCCCAATCACTATAAAAACAAGGAACAAAAATTTATAGGTGAGATCCATTACTCTTCCTCTTCCAAATAAGAACTTCCATGCTTGAAGACCATAGTAAGACCATGAGATCATCGTAGAAACTGCAAACAACACTACAGCGACCGTAAGGAATATGTCTGAAAACGGAATGTAATTTGCAAACGCCTGAGAGGTTATACCTGCCCCTTCGTACGGTAAGCCGTCAATGTACACCACACCACTGCCATCACCTCCATAGTCAAACACACCTCCCATGTGAAAATAACAATCACTAGAGCCGTCATCGTACAGATTACAACGGTATCAATAAAAGGCTCCAATAAGGCAACGAGTCCTTCTGAAGCCGAGTACTTCGTTTTTACAGCTGAGTGAGCAATCGAAGCAGATCCTGCTCCCGCTTCGTTCGAAAAGGCTGCTCTTCTAAATCCAATGAGTAATACCCCAATCACACCACCAACACCTACAGCTTTTGGCTCAAAAGCCTGCGCGAAAATTTGACCAAACGCATCATCCACAAAAGAGAAATTTGATCCAATGATATAAATACAAGCAAGCACGTATAGGACTGCCATTAAGGGCACCACCTTTTCGGTAACCGAAGCGAT
>Ga0181576_10001123_pt1 | contig 20364 bp, 40 predicted proteins | sample 101ome_22_FD_132464 | JGI IMG/M metagenome (GOLD analysis project Ga0181576, IMG submission 132464) | Coastal salt marsh microbial communities from the Groves Creek Marsh, Skidaway Island, Georgia - 101412BT metaG (megahit assembly) | ecosystem: Environmental > Aquatic > Marine > Intertidal... | reverse complement strand
TCTTGGCAGTCCAGATGGCTTTATCGGCGATATTCTCTCGCTTCATAAACATCTTCTGTGCATAGGCATTGGTGTAGTCTGCCAGTTCTTGATATGATCGATCGATGAATGGTTCAACTTGTTTATCGGCAACTTTATTAAGAAACTCTACAGGATTTTTTGGTTGTGTTAGTTCAATCATCTTATCAAATGACACATACACAGAATCAGTATCGATTGCAATTACATAGTCTCGACCTTTCGTTTTGAGAATATCATTGAGCCACGTGTTAAGTTTCTTCTCGATCCATCGAATGGACAATTGACCAGCCATCGTAATAGCTTCGGCGTTTTCATTATCGAACCAACGAAAGTATTTGTTAGCAAGTGCACCATAAGCTGAGTTTAGCTGGATCTTTTTGGCGTGTTGTAGATTATGATAACGAGAGATATCAATCTCGAGTTGACGTGTAGGATTTTCTTGATATGCTTGCTTACACTCGAGCATCTTCTTCTTATATAATACACGATCATCGTACATCTTTTTCATGAGAGCAGGCAAGAAACCTTGGCGATCTCGTCGATATATTTTTCCATTTGGTGTCATAGTGACATCAAAGTTTTTAAGTTCAGTGAGATCGATATCTTCACTGAGTAAATTATCAACTGATGCTTTAGCTGTAATAGGAAATAGATCATCGAACTTATTGAGCACCGTATCGGGTGATATGTTATATTGCTGAATCAAGTGTGGATACAGAGAGTTGAGGTGAATGACATTACCCAATTGTGGATGCCTACGATTGGATCTTTGACATAACCACCTTCGATACGACGATCAGACATCGGTGGTCGTTTCATTGACACCACTTTATTCTGATCCATGAGATAGTTATGGATGATCACATCCCATATGAGCACAGATGCCAGAGCATCATTGAAGTTGACCTTAGCATCATATGCGATTGTAAAGATTTGCTCGAGGAAGCCAAGCTTCTCTTCCAGTTCGAAGATGAGGTCAGTATCCTTAATGTTGTATTCAATAAACTTTTGATAGTTGTTCTTGTACAACTCGTGTAGATTACCGTACTCGCTGTAGTCTAACTTTTTGGTACCAAGTTCAGTCTCGGCAATGAAGTCCAGTTTGTATGACTCACGAGGTTGAAGTCGAAACTTTTTGTACACGGCCAAATAATCGAGAGCAGAGACACCAAAAAGTTGATACGTCTGAGATTGCTTGTCGCTACCTTGACGATAGACTTTCTTTTCTTTGATGATACCCCAAGGCGACATACGTTTGACTGCATCTTCGCTACAGATCTTGGTGATACGATTGACAAGATATGGAATATCGAAAAACTCTGTGTTCCAACCAGTCACCACGTCAGGATCCATTTGTTGCCAGATATCAAGGAATTTATGCAAGAGGCCGTACTCGTTTTTACACTTGATATAGTATAGATTTTCTTCATCATGTGTAAAGTCACCACAGCCGAGTACGACCTTTAGATTGCGTCGACGAAGAGCAATGGCTGTGATCTCTTTGTCGGCGTCTTCAGGCTCTGGGAATCCATCATCGGATGCCACCTCGATATCGATATTGACGATATTGATTTTTGATGTGTCAGGATCTTGCGACTTGAAATTATCATATATAAAGGTGTAAGGGTAACGATCTAGACCGAATACATTAAAGCCCTCGACTTCCTCATATCGTTTGAGGAAATCACGAGCATCACGTATTGAGTCGAAATCTTTCCGTTGCACCGGATTACCATGAATATCCGTATAACCAGTCTCAACATTCGAAGAAACGAAGTGATATGGTTGATAAGGTACGCGGCGCTGCAGGCGTTGTCCATCGGAGTCGAAGCCTCGTATGTAAAGGCTTTGACCGTATTGTAAAACGTTTGTGTAAAATTCAGTCATGGATCCATTCTACCAAAAATTATAGGGAAAGTAAACTGATGGACAGAAAAAATGTATATGAACAACTCAAGATCGATGAAGGTGTCAAATATGAAATCTACCTTGATCACCTGGGCTATCCAACCCTTGGAGTCGGCCACCTCATTAAAGAGGGAGAACCGGAACACGGAGCAGAGATTGGCACGGCAGTCAGCGAAGAAAGAGTTGCAGAACTCTTCGAACAAGACCTCGACATCGCAATCTCAGAGTGTAAAGTATTATACGAGTTCTGGGAAGATCTGCCAGGAGAAGTCCAAGAGGTATTGGTCAATATGATGTTCAATCTTGGTCGTCCACGATTAAGTAAGTTTCGTAACTTTCGACTTGCTCTTGTTGCAAAGCATTGGAAGCTTGCGGCTGCAGAAGGTCGAGATTCACTCTGGTATCGGCAAGTAGGTAATCGTGCCGAACGATTGATGACAAGACTAGAGGCTGTCGAATGATTTGTAAAATATGGCCATTTAGTAAGTGCAAATGTTGCAATCAAGAATGGGCTCTCACTGTATTTTGGACTGAAGATTTTACTGATACGAATGGTAATATACATGCGAGAGGTAAAAACAGTACATATAGACTATCACGCATCAGTAAAAAAACTCAGACACATATAATTGGTAAAGATATGAAAGGTAGATTCTTTGAAATCAAAACAAAGAAGCCGTTCGACTATCGACTGCAAAGAGTTCAATAATCAAATTCACCGTTTTTGTACGTACCGGGCACTGAGTTGTACGCAATAACAATATTAAATGCTTCAATAAGCTTGTCTCGCTCTTCCATCAATCCGTCCGTTTCTAATCCGGTAAGTTGATCGATGAGTTCGTCTCGAATGAGTTTGTCGAATGCTTCTTCGTTGAGGTCACTTCGCGTAATCATGATTTACTCCATAATTTTAAAAATGAGGGGGGTCGAAACCCCCACTCAGTTAGATCAACGGCATATAGTATGATGAATTGAGTTGTGCTTCGATCATGTATTCAGGATACATAATTGGGCCTAACAAACCCATGACACACATTCCTACTACTAATGCGATAACTGCGCTGTTACGAATTTTTGTAATCATGCTGTCACCGTTAGCCAGATCATTGCTGGTGCAACAAATAGGCAAAATGCCATAGCACCAATATTTTTTAGTATTTCAATTTTAGAAATCATTTTAGTCCTCTGTTAGCAATTGTTTTCCAATGGGAATTTTGCGAGGACGCTTTTCTTCTGGAATTTCTACTCTCAATTGTATGACCAGTAGACCATTCTTAAAGTCAGCTCCATCCACTACAACGTGTTCGGACAGACGGAACGTTCTTGTGAATCTCTTGGTAGAGACTCCTTTGTGCAGGTACTCTACATCATTTTTAGCAGGATCGCCTTTTATGATGAGTATCCCCTCCTTCAACTCTACTTCAATCTCGTTCTTTCCGTAGCCAGCCAAAGCCAGCTCAATGCTGTACTCTGTATCACTGTGCTTGACTACGTTGTGCCTAGGGTATGTGTTATCACCAACAGTTTGCAGCTTGGTGATCTCATCCCATAAGTGATCGAATCCGATAAAGCTAGAGGTAGGGAACGTAAAATGTTTAGTCGTAACCATAGTGGTTTTCTCCTTTTAGTTAAGCAAGAATAATGTGACCGGTTCATCCGCATCACGTTACTATATATACAAAAAAATTATCTGACTGTAAAGCCCAGACCCATTTTTGCATATATTGGTATCCTGTATTCTGCCACATCAACATCATTAATAAAATTTTTCCCAAGCGCGACAGATTCAGGATTATTATTATATTCTACCCAATAATCTCTATATTGTAAATGCTTATATTGGCTACACAAAAACAATTTCCATCCTACTTGAAGGAAAGGAATCATAGGTCCTCTCTTTTGTAGATAGAGATATACTGCTTCGGTAATGCCAGGAAATGACATATTAAAAAAATCATCAATTATTACTACACCATCTTCAGCCATGACTTCATCAGCAATAGAAAGATCATTTAAAACATGTCTAACATCATGACCGCCATCAACATGAAATATTCGTACAGGTTCTTTAATAATATCTACAATTTTTCTTTTGTTCATAAAAGAATTAATTTGCGTAGCTACGATTCTTTCCGGAAATCGTGCTTTACGATTCATTTCAGTTTGAAATGTTAACATTTCATTTGTTCCACATTGAGTCGGGCCAGTATTTTGCAATGGCTCATTCCAAATGTCGAATGCATATAGTTTGGTATTTTTCGGAAAATAATTCATCGCTGCAGAATATCTCCCGTGATGTACACCAATCTCGACTGCAGCGCCTTCGGATTCTATTATTTTATCTAGATGATGTAAAGTTAAGACATCACAAAACTCCGCATAACCCTTAATCGATAGAAATGTATTATTAGGATTTGCCCAATCACGCCAAATTGGTATGCTATTTCTATCAAATGTTTTAAAATCATTCATCTTAAATCCAACGATATTTGTTTACGAAATTTCTCAGCTAAGTACGCTCTTCTACAATGTTGTGAATCCCAGAAAAATATTTTATCAATAATTGGTCTAGCTTTACCAAACCAATGTCCTTGTTTCTCATATCGATAAGCTGCCGAAGAAATAGTTTCATCTGGATAACCTGCGCCGAGAGTTAATATTACCCACATAAATTGATCGAATGCAATAAGTATGTGTAATAATCTTCTTCTCATTATTGCATAATTTCTATTGGAATATTATTATATTTAGTGTGCTCGACCGTTGAATAATTTTCGAATGATTGCATAAAAAATGCCGGTAGTAAATCATATATTTCTACTACTGGTTGTCTAATACTTACATCTAACGAAAATGCTCCATTAGTTTCGATCTCTTTCATCATTTTGGTAGCGCCGTTCTTACTCATGATGTATGCGCCTGCTCCTAGCAAACACTTCCATTTTCCATCTCTTCGTACAAGACCATCATTTTTTTTGTAATATTCGAATGGACTGCCATCATTATATGCTGGAGGTGTCCACACGGGGTGCGACAATTCGATAACATCGAATTCCTCTGATGCGAGTTCTACGATATCATATGATCTATTAATAGGAGCCGCATCATGTTCTAATATAAGTGTAGGTTCATCGATACATTTCCATACGTTATAATGAGATTCAATTACGGCTTTTTCTGTTTCAGTTAATAATTGTCGCGCCTTAAAATTATATTTACGTGTTTGAGGTGTTGTTGCTTCAAATCTGATAAGTTCTATTTCAGGATAGCATAGAGACATTTTTAGTTTCACATATTCATATGCGCGTATTGCTCTTGGATCAGTTTCTAAAACAATAACGTATGCTTTCATTTTAAACCATGAAGAATAACGTTAAACGGTAAAGTGTAACGATGGTTGCCATCGAATCTTTCAGCACGATATTGATGAGGAATTATGGAAGGAAAGAATACGATCTTGCCAACCTGCGATTCAATTGAATGTTGATATTGATCGGAATGAAGTGTAGTATTAAAGAAGTCAGTGTATCCAATAGATGTCAGATATAATATAGCTGAAAATTCTGGTACGCCAGAAAATCGTTTAGCATGAATATGCATAGGGTGACAACCATCTGGTCCCGTATAACATGACACCCATTTATTTCCAATTTCTAGACTCACATCCATTTCTTTAAATTCGTTGATCAATTGTGGTACAACATGTTGATCAAATAAAGGTACATCTATTGGTTCTATAAAATCAGTAGAATAATCTGATACTGGTGTGATTTGAGTTGATTCATGAACAAGATCGATCCTCGTCTTTTTACTTTTGATATCTTCTAAAATATCAAAAGCAAGTCGAGGATCTATATTTGTTTCATAAAATATTGTTGGAAATATCTCTAATCTATTCATGATACTTTGGTCAATTTAGAGCCATTATAAAAGAAGAATCTGCCGTACGGCGCATCTTCTTCTGATTTTATCACAAACTGAGAACCAAGTACACTTATAACTTCACCGCGGCATGCATCAATACCCTGTGCTGCACTCGATACAATGACTTCGTCACCGACATGATATACCACACCGCCTTTCTTAAAGCTTGTCTTGTACCCGGGTATTTCCATCGGCGGAGTCGAAACGAACTCCCCGCTTCGTTTTAGTTCCGTCTTCACGGATTTTTTTCTTCTCGGCAAAATCTTCTTCCTCAATCATTGCAATGATCGCCTTATTGACAATCATCATATCATACTCACCCATTCTATATTGATTTTCCTTATAGACTGGAATAAACTTTCTCTCATCATTCATGAGATCGCTAAGTCTTGCATCTTCAGGAATCCACAAATAAGATTTAGGCAGCTTTTTGCCACTGACATTAGCTGCCTCAGTTAGAGTAATTGTAACTTGTCTAAATTCCATCAACAGGCCATTGCGAACACACGCATCTTCTTACGACCGTCGTAGAGTCGTTCGTTATCAGTCATAAGCTCGTTATCTTCGGCTTCTACATCATAATGATTACCGCGACTATCGAGGGCAAACATATCGATACCACTCATACTCGCCATGCGAGCCCAGATACTACGGCCACCTGGGCTTTGCATTTCACCTGCTTGTAGAATAATACCAAGCTTTCTTAGTAGATATTTATAAATTCGTGGAGCGATACCAAAACCTTGAAACTTAGAATCAATGCGAGCTAAGTCGACTATGTAAGAGTTTTTCTTACGAGTCAATTGAATTTCCATTACACGCTGATAACCTTGACGATTCTCATTCCAACGCTGCACAACTTCGATGTTAATGTATTCATCACCATCTTCGCCTTCGACCCAGACGTCACAGTCTAGACCACGTACTGCACCGACGCGCGCGTACTCGTCAGTCCATTCAGAGTTAGGATTAAAGCGGCCAAGCTTATGTTGTTTTGTGTAATCAATTCTATTCATAAATTTCCTTAATATGGATCGTGTGATGTGTATTCTTGCCGCCTGTATTCTTCTTCACATGAATCAATAAATTCGCGAGCCGATGCATCACCAAAGCCGTATCGATCGCGAAGCATTTTGACTATCGTAGATGTTGGCTCGTCATTAGCCAACATCTCTTGAATAGCCATTACTACTCTACCCATTGCACTCATCTTGAATATTCCCAGTCACGTCGATCTTCATGAATATAAACATCATATTCACCAGCATTTGCAATACCACCGACGATGTCACCAAAGGTTGTGTGTGAACGCCAGCGAAAGTCAGGCTTGCCATAACGACCACCAACGTTGACTAATTGCTTTTGAATAGCCTTACGACCTTTGACAGTCACTCGCTTCTTAGCAATGTAACTTGAACCGTACTTCGTATACACACGAGGCGCATTCTTGTTACTAGCTGAAATACTCTTACGAATGGCTGATAGAATCTCCATGTCGACACATGACATAGGATCGAGTGAACATACATAAGAGTCTGTGCGATGTGTTTTAACTTCCATTATTGATCCCTCACTTCGGTATCGATTACAAAATTAATTTCTTCTTCAGACAAACCAATTCGCTCAAGGCGTAATACACCCCATTCGAAGTCTGATTCAGTCTTGGCGTCGAGCATCATCTCGACTGCATCGAGAACCTGTTCGCCGGTCCTACCGCGTGCATACCATGCATTCATTACGCTACCTCCAATTCTACAGTGTCTTCAATTCGGAATACCCAAAAACGCTTAGGTACTTTCTTGAACTTTTTCTCACCAGTCTTCTTGTCAATTTGCTTGACTTTGACGATGCGCTTAAGTTCGATACCGGTGCCAGCAGCAGGTACTCGACCAATTGATTTGGCTTGCATAAATGTAAGGAAACCAGCTGAGTCGATATCAGACAGGATATTGGCGTTGTTGCCAGTGTATGCGTTACCAGTTACATAATTAATCATAAGCTTTTCTCCATTTGATGAGTCTATTCTATCAAGTGGTGATGGCAATGTACACTTCTAAGTTATTGATTTCAAAGGGCTTTTTTGAGACTTGCAAGTTATTGATTTCTAAAGACTTTTTCAAGAACTTTTTTCACTTTTTTTAGACTATTTTCGTCTAAGTATATAACTTTTTCGTATATGGATGGTGCCTCGAGCCGGAGTCGAACCGGCACAGCATTTCTGCCGAGGGATTTTAAGTCCCTTGTGTCTACCAATTTCACCACCGAGGCAAGTTGGTGGAGAGGGGTGGATTCGAACCACCGAAGCTTGCGCGTCAGATTTACAGTCTGATGGGTTTAACCACTCCCCAACCTCTCCAATTATCTTGCCATCTTAGAAATCTCTTCGGCATGCTTTTGATCAATAACAGGTACTGCATTCGATTTGTGCATAGTTGCAATACCTTTGATCAAAGTGCCAGTGTATTTCTGAGGCTCTCTCCGTGATGCCTGTCCCATCGTAGAGAAGTCCGATACAGACTTATAGACTACACCATCGTCGCGACGTGGTGTGGGTGTGGGAGCGACATAAGGCTTAAATTCTGGTTGATACTTTTTATAGACTTCGCCGATCGGCTTAGCTTTTTTACGTCGACGGCCAGACATATCGTACGCAAGTGAATTCGTAAACATCATACCCATAGCATTTCTCCATTTGACTGTGCCATTCTACAGCATATTGGAGTGTTTGTACATGCTTTTGTGAAATATTTACAGTTTTGTTGCCTCGAATCTCATATCTCGCTGAGGCCGATGCCATTGAGCAGGCATACACATTACATCTTTAAAATTATTTCTGAGAAGAAGATCGGCCATTGTATCAGGAGTGTATCCCCACATATGACGATCGATCGTCAACATATTTTCAGTTTGCTCACCGAAAATTCCTTGTATTGTAAATGTTTCCCAAAGCTTTGGTTCATTTTCTCGAAACTCGCGGTTTAAAATATGATGCGCAATTTTTTCTAAATCAGGACATTCTATAATTAACTTTCCGCCGGGCTTTAATACCCTAAACCAATCTTGTATAATATTATCGATCTTTAATTTATCGATATGTTCGATCAAATGAATTGCAATTATTTCATCTGCATAATCGTTTTCGAAAGGTAATTCTTGAGTAAAATCGGTAATAATATCCGGATTGACATCTGGGTTTGCATCAACATTAATATAGTCATCCCAATATTTTTTACCACAACCAAGATTAATTTTAATCGGGTTCATATGGTCTTTCGAGCGGGTTACCAGATTCATATTTTAAATCTTCTCCAAATCGGCCACGATCCTCGTTGCCATCAGCATTGAGTTCAGTTAATTCTTTTTGTTTTTTCTTAAAACATCGATCCCAATTATCTGAAAATACCTGACGCTCAACACTTAATGGTCGTGCTTTACTACCCTTACCTGCCATTGTCATATTCCTTAAAATCGTTTGTATTTAATCTAGCAGAATGAGCTATACTTGGTTCGCCATGTGGCCAAATGTTAATAGCAATAGAATTTCTAACATCATTTGGATTATCACTCTTCACAATGGCATGTTCCATTTTAGCTGGCATTATTAATAGATCACCGGCCTCCGGTCGAAAGAAAAATTCATCACTATTAAATTCATTATCTTCTCTAGGTTGATATAAAAACGGATACCACATTTTTGGGGCTCCGCCACCTATAGGTGTTAACATTAAACCATTATCAGTATCATCTAAATACAAAACAGCTGTAAGTAATGACCATGAATGATTGTGTTTTTTAAACACTCTCATTTCGTTTTCACCTCTACTATGTATAAACCATGAATCAGAAATTACTAGCTGAGTACCACCAATTTCGAATCCCCATACCTGTGTTAAATAATGGTTTGCACATTCTAATACCGCATCTCTAATTGAATGAAACTTTGAATTTAGTTGCAATAGATTTTCAGTAAGAAAATTGATTTTAAAATTTTCGTCTGTTTCAGGATCATATTTGATACTATCGATAATGGAATTTTCTTGAACAAAATTTTGATCAGTGTATGTGTCTAATAGACTTTTTTCTTTTTCGTTGAATTCTATTTTATATCTTACAACAGGTGTTGCAAATAAAGGTATAGTATTATATTGATCACCAATTTCTGCCATATCACCATCCAGTATAAAATCTGTGTTTACCTACCACAGCAACTAATCTCATATTATCATTCCAGTGTGGATCAACCGTTTCATTATGATAGAACAACGATCCATTTGTCATATCAGGAATAATTCCTATAATACTTATACGTGCTATCTGAATAGCTTTTTCGTATGCCGGCCAATCATCTATCTCATCTGGCAATCCATCACAATACCATGAGAATTGACATCGATGACGAGACGGTATAAGCTTATTTGGATCTTTCCAACTCGGTCTCATTCTTGCCTGATAGACTACACCACATATGCTATCAGGAAATTTATTGCTTTCTACACGATTAAGAGTAACATGAGCCACAGCAAATTGCCCTCTTGGCTCTTCCCCTCTTGCTTCAAAATATATGTTCTTTGCCAAACATTCCAATTCAGAATCGAGATCAGCACATGCTGACCAAGAACATAAACAAAGTAATACCGCAAGTGCTCGCCTAATCATAAGCGTCTCCCTGTTTCCTACCTCTCATAATAAAAGGTGCCACACTTGGATAACAAGGCAGTGGCCGCCCCGAGGATTATGCAGCTAGTGCGTAGTCCTGATAGTAATCGTCGTTTGCGATTATTTTAGTTGACCCTGTTTAACGTCAGCATCATTGACGATTCTCCACTTGCTTTCAGTCGCCCGTCGAATCCATTACGCCCCCATCATAAGCACACCGTATGGGATTCTCACCCATGTACCCGCGCAGCGGGATCTTAGTCTCATCGTCGCCTTTGCCACTTCTAGATCAACGATGTGCTTATGGTGGAGGCGGGCGGAGTCGAACCGCCGTCCGCACAAACCTATTACAAGCTTCAGCGAATTAAGTATTTATGATCAAATCATAAATTTGTTTCCAGTTCTGAACTCTCGCTCTGATTAACATAGCTTGAGTAGAACTTAAATCTGCGTTGTGAGTATGTGCCATTAGAATTGAATTCAATCCAGCCTTTGCTCCAACTACAGCATTTTCTACTTTATCTTCAACCCACCAACATTCGGTGTTTTTATATACTGCAAGTGCTTCGTCTTTGTCAGCGCCACAGTCAAGATAAGTGTATTTTTCGAAAGCAGTAGGACCAAATAGCTCGATTAGATTTTTTGTTCTAAGATGTTGAGCGTACTGATCATTACTTAAAGAAGTGATGGCATGAAATACATAACCATGTTCTTCGTGTAACTTTCGAACATATTTAATAGCATCGCGTAGAGGAGGTACTTTACGAATGGAAGCAGATTCATTGAACATTCGAACTAGTTTCTTAGAGAAAGGTCGTTCAAGATTAAATCTCTTACCTACATTGTATTGTGTCTCGTCAACCGGATCATATCCGTGGCGATGCATCCATTGAGTAAAAGCATACTCCCAATCAAGGAGCACACCGTCGCAGTCTGTCAATATTACTTTTTCTTTGATCATGTAAACATTCTACTACAGAATGCGACGTTTGTACATGTTTTTTTTAGGGGCGGCCGCCCAGGCGGAGTGCAGCGATTTCTTCTGAAATCTGTTTTTTGGTCATGCCGTTACCAAGCGTAGGAGGAACATAATTACCACCGCTTGCAATAATTTCAGCTGACCAAATTTGAATAAGCTCTGCTTTGGTTTTACGCATTAGATCTTCAACTGTAGCATTAAATAGATCTTCTGAAACGCCTGGCAAAATGACCGTTTTCTTTGGTTCTTTACGCTTTTGTAGCCAAAAATAAAGTGCTACTCCAGCGGCGCCAAACAATACGATTGCAATTACAGTATCCATCTCATTTACCTCTTTTTAGTACGGTTTTAGTTCCACTATTTTCATCTATCAAAGGTTCATTCATATCATACCACTCATGTGGATTAACGAATGCACAAAATCTAGATTGAAAAACTTTTAGATCTATGTGCCTAGATCTATAATAATCATATAAACTCAGTCCTTGAATTTCACTACAATTCATGTCTTCAATCCAAGGGCCACCTCTTGTCCAGTGTAAACCTCGAGCATGATGTATACTATTTATATCATCGTATCCTTCTGTCCATGCCCACATTTTTGGTATAGATCCAATCTTATCTGTCCATTCGAACTGATGCAAATATTTTCCAGATTCTGTATTTACAATTTCTGGTGTTAATTTTTTACAATCAGGATGTTCATTATTGAATACCATTAAACTTGACCACAGTTTTTTAGGATACCAAACGTCTTTTTCATTATTAAATTTAGTATTATATTTTTCTTCAAAATTATGTTGAACACATGATACAGCTTGATCGTGATTAATAAAATAAAATAAATTTCGAATATCTTTGGTAAAAATATAATCATCATCAACAAAAATACTCATACCTTCATAATTCGAAAGATAAGGTACTAGAAATCGTGAATATGCAAACTCTGTACTTTGATTTTTATATTCTCTGGTATATTCTGGTATCTTTGATATATCGAGTAATTCTACTTCTACGGTTTTTGACATTTGAGAGCCCATAGCATAGTAGATACTATTAACACATGTAGCAGCAGCATCAGTATGTTTACCATCATACCCAACAAATATTTTCCATTTTTTATTAAACACTTTTTTTGTATGATCTTCGAAATATTTTTCGATTGATTCCATCATCAATCCATTTCTTGATTGTCCTGCAATGTTTAAAATTTGTGGTGTTAAATGGTTATCCGGATTTGGAAGTATTGCTATTTCAAAATACGTATCATCGTCATTATATAGATTTAATAGATCTTCTAGACCTACCTTTTTATATTCAGGTAAAAAATTAAAATGATCGAATACAATAATATCAGGATTTAAATCCATTATTTGTAATGCATGAAATCTAAATGAACCCGGATGAGAAACTTTTTTAATATTAATTTCCTGCGTGTCTGCATTATATTCGGGAGATAAGATTACAGTGATAGGTTCTTTTAAACCATGATTTTTAATATCATTAATTAGCCATGACATTTTTGTAAATTGTCTGACATCATAGGAACGTGTTCCGGGTTCACAGTTTTCTAGATAGTGTTGATTCGGATCTTCAACATCATCATTTTTAGATAGCATCTCACTAATTATTCTTCCGTAGTGTACTTCAGATTGTGCTCGTTCAACAGGTTTGAGAATTTTTAAAACTTCTTGATATGGTACAATTTTTATATTAAATTGATTGTAAAAATTAACAAGATGTTCATCTGCTAGCAACTGTTCTTTGGTACCAGTTTTTAATATATGATATACTGCATCTAACGGCGTTACTTGATGTAGCATTACGGAAGTACAATGCCAGAAGTTTGTTGTTGCCAAGCCTTGACAATATTTTCATCAGTTTCTACAACACAACTAATCATGGCTTTGTTCAGTGTAGCTTCAGAAGGTTCGCGCTTACCGGTCATGCATACACCCGGGACAAAGCCAACACCTTGCTCAGATTGACCAAATAGTCGTGGATTTTCTACTACGTAGGAAGTGTCGTTCTCTTCTTTTAATCTACCAATAATCTCACCAGTGATGGTGCAGAAAGTCATTATATCAGACATCAATAATCTCCGCGTCTTGTTTCAAAATATAATTTTTAAAGCGATAGCCATTAAACTCCTCAGACGGGGCCTGAAGAGTTAAATATTCAATATCGAATTCTTTGAGAAGAGGAAATGTCTCTCCTATATTAGAAGAGTACCATCTGCTTGTGTCCGAGCAGTTTGTAATCAGTAGCTGTGCCATCAATCAAATCTCTCATTTCTTCGTCATTCTCAATAAATTGAGCAAACAGTCCATGTTCACGACCGTGTGCTTCAATTTCCCATGGCATATCATGATAATTAATCAAATCATGCCGAATTTTTCTTTCGTGCCAACGAGTAACTTTAAAGTTTCTCTCGTAAGTTTTCATTTCACCCTTACCCCATTGTTTGACATGTGTCAATTCATGAGCAAGAGTTTTGATAAACATTTCTGGATCAAGTGTATTATCTATTCGAATTGTATATTCCTTTGGTCGAACACCTACACTATCGTACATACAATCTGCATACATTTCGTATTTTTCTAAAAGATCATTACTACCTTTTATTTTAATAGAAAAAGTATAATATGATCTTGGAAAGAATTTTTTCATTGTCCACCGGATAAATCTCTTAGCCAGTTTTTGCTGCAATTTATCCAATCCAGTTGTACGTATCGTAGCCATATGTTCTCCTCATCAAGATCTATTCTACTACAGATCCCATGAAATGTACATGCCTTACTTTTTCTTATTACCTATATTATATTTGGCCACCAATTCCCAGTCATTTTTATCTTTATGAGCAATAATCTTAATCTGGTTCAGAGGTGCTTGTAATTCTTCAATTTGTTTTTGTTCTACAACTCTAATAAGATTCCAGTCAGCAAGAAGCTTCGTAATAGTATTACGACGACTCTCGTCTTGTTCAGAAAAATTAGTAGGCTTGCCATCAAGGGCAAAGAGTTCTTTGAAATGTACGATGTAGTATTTGCCACGTTTATGAAGAATATGGCATGATTGATATAGCTTTCTTTCTTTTGGCGAAGCAATTCCAATACGAGTGAGTGTCTCTCTTACTTTTAAAAAGTCATCGTCTGACACCAACTCTACCTCTACAAGTGAGTCGATATTCATGTACTATCCACCTTTTTCTATTCGGCTCTTTATTGTTTTTATCTGGTCTTGAGAGAGGATTGTGAGTGCTTGAGAAGCTCGTTCATTGCTATATCCATAATATTCCATAACCGCTTCGATATCACTATCGTCTTCTTTCTTGTACCACTTAGAAAATCTTTTTCGTTTTCTAACAATATTTATAAGAAACTCGTATTGAAGCTTTTTATCGAGCTCATGATGAATATTCATCTCGTTAGCGAGTGCTATTGTATCTTGAAAATATGACAAACCACGATTGACCATGAATGGCAAATAATCTTTTTCTGCGATCACATCATCATTGGAACCACGCATAAGATTTTGTTTAGTGACATTGATAGAGTTCAGATACTCAAAGGGATTGCTCATCGTCTTCGCGCTCCTCAAATTTTATTTGTATATTCTCCATAAGCTTATAGCATTCATCACACACTTTAAACTCATGTTCGCCAAGCACAATTGTACCACAATCTCCAGTATCAGGGAGAAAATTATCACACACATCAACCTCACATAGAGGGCGTTTTTTCTTAAACATCTTTAAACTTTCCGAAAATTTGTATTGTGTGTCTAAAAATATCCATCATAGGATGTGTAATTTTAGTTACACGATGTAATTGACCTATAGTGTTGATCACGAATAGTCCTTGCTCAGGACATATGGAATGTTTTTGTTGACTATCTACATTCTCAAAATATTCGAAAATACCACCCCAATCAGGATTATAGTGTTCATTTATATAAATGGTACCGGCAAAATCATATCCCCTATCGTTGTGCCAGTTTATGCCAGAATTAGTATCCCATACAAAATGTTGTATATTAGTTCTATCCCAATCTACTTTATTATCAAAATATTTGTCGATATAAAATCCTACTCTGACATTAATTTCAGGAGAAACATTGGTCATATAGACAGATCCATATAGACCAGCTGTTAAGTTGGGTTCCCAGTTGTGCTTATTGATTGTCCAACAATTTTCTTTCCAGAGTTTATTTTTATCTTCTGAAACTTTAAGACAATCTTCCAGTGATAAAAAATTATTAATTAAAATCATGTAAACTCACAATTGGCCATGATCTCAGTAAGACATGCAGTCATATTGATTTCATGATCTGCAACAAATGCAGCCTTATATTGATAATCGGCAAGAATAAGGACCAATTGAGGTATGCTACTTGGCGCCATGAAGTCAGAACACTTGTCATAAAGTCGCCGAAAGATTGTTGTATTGTCTGCATCACTATTCTCTGCCACCCATTTACGAACCGAAGTGAAATCTTTCTGTTTGAGAGATGAGACTAAATTAGTCATCGTCACTTCTTGTAAATTATTTAGGATGCCAGTATCTATGCGTCCTGTAGCAGAATATCGTTGAAGCTCATTAAGAATACGACGATTATCAGGGAAATGCTTCTTCACTACTTCAGCAACAACTGCTTTATCAAACTCTACATTTTCTTGATTAAGAATTGTACATGTTCGTTTGAACATTTGAGCAGCACATTCCATACGTTGATCTTTATCAAGTTTAAACTCGACCACACTACATCGAGAGTGTAGTGGATCAATAATCTTGTTCTTAAAGTTGCATGTAAGAATGAAGCCACAGTTTTTGGAGAACTCTTCCATGAAGTTACGAAGAGCAGGTTGAGTAGAGTTAGGATTAAGGTAATCTGCTTCGTCGAGAATCACATATTTGCGACCGCCTTGGAGAGATACTGAGGATGCAAACGACATGATATCGTTGCGAAGGGTGTCAATATTACCATTCATCGAACCATTGATGACGATGTAGTCGCAGTCAAGTTCTTCGAGCATGGCTTTGGCAATCGTAGTCTTACCAACACCGGCGCTACCGGTCAAGATAAGATTAGGAACATTGCCATCGTTAACAAATTGTTGAAAGGTTTGTTTGAGTTGATCCGGTAGGATAGTATCGGATACGGTACGAGGTCGATATTTCTCGACCCACAAAAAATCATCATTCATAATATAAGTCCTCACGCTTATGGAATATTATACTGTATTCCGAGAGATTTTAACATGTTATATTCAGGTTCGTATCTTTGTCGAAGCTTATCTTTTTCCTCCTCACTCATTGTATCCCAAGAATATTTTTTAACTTGAGTAACATTTTGCAATGATAAGATATCATCGTTTTCAAACGCCTTGTTAAAATCTTCTTGATGAAATTCTTGACGAACAAATTCGTATGAATTCATTTGAGATAAGTTATTATTTAGCCATTGCAATTGATCGATTCCATTTTCAGTTGAAAATATTTCATATCCTTCTTGTAAACTGTAATTCATTACAGAAATATGTCGACTGATCGGATCTCTAATCGAAATGATATGTTTAACTGGTTTAAGATTAAGAAAATCAAGATCTGTTTTGATGTACTTAGAAGTATGTCGGTCGATCGGATCTCTAATCGAAATGATATGTTTCACAGGTTCAAACTTTATTTTGATATTTTTGATATTCGTAATATGATTATAAACGTAGAAATGATTTTTTATAATATAAACCTGGCTGTAGGATGTGTGTTGACGATGCTGTGCATTTGCATAACGATCAGAATTTTCCATCCACTTACGAATAGCAGTGCCACCTGTCTTCATAATATGATGATAATAAATTAACATGATCTAAAAGGTGGAAGCTCCAACATACAGCTAATAAATTCTTTCCATTTCTCTTCCATTTTCTCGCGCTCTTCATAGGCTTCTATCATCTTTTGTTTTTGGTGTTCTGGAAGATTACGAAATTCTTCGTATTCCTCTGCAGTCATAAATTGTTTTTTTGGATATGTAACACCTAAAGTTACTTCGTAATATTCATTGCCAGTTATATCTTTGCGCACTGTATAGTCTGGAGACCATTGTACTGCACAACCGGATAAAAGTAAAATAGGAAATAATCTAGTTAGTGCCATATGGGTTAGACAGATAATCTAGGCCTTCCCATAAATCTTCAATTTCTTTCGCCATACGATCAAGCTTTATTTGAATCTTGTCCGCATCTTTCATCATCAACTCGGCTTTCTGGACTAGAGTTTCTGTTTCCGTAATTTGTTTTTCGACTTGAACAACACGCTCTTGAATTGCAATCAATTCGGCCTGTCGTTCTAAAATGGTTTTGAGATTTGTATCGAGACCTGACAATTTACCTTGTAGTTCATCGATGTTGGCATCTTGAATTTGTTGCTGAGCTACAGCTAAGTCGCTTGTAATTGTTTTCTTATCGTCAACCCACACTTCGCGGAAGTCTTCAAATCTTGCATCAATAGTTTCAGACGCAGCAACTGATGCTGCTACTTCGTCTTCTAGAAGTGCGAGACGCGAAAAGAATTCGGAGGCGGCCCAAATACCGCCGCCGATAGTTGAAGCAAAAGAGAACAAAACGGCAATCCAAATACCTTTAAACTTGGTTCCACCAACATCTAACTCAATATCTTCGATTGCCATTTGTCCTCCCACGAGGACTCATGTCCTCAAACGATTGTAACTTCTAACCTTTTTACCTGACATCGAAACTGTCGTCTGTCTTGTTTAACAGTAACAGTTTGTGCAGGAAATTTCTTTTTAACCACAATGAGTTCTTTATCAGGATCGATCTCTTTGTGGCACTGTTCTAATTGCAGCTTCCATGTGTATTTATCTTCTAACACAACTGCAATAATTGTTTCTTCTTTTGGCTCTTCAGCCATTGCAAAGAAAGGCGTTAAGGCTAGTAGCATAATAGCTATCTTTTTCATATTTTTCTCCTTCGTCTCACGACGTAAAAATATTTATATGAAAATTAATCTAACCTTAACAATTCCTTAACAAAATTTTAATTTAGGGTGCCGGCTCAATATAACAAGGCATGTTTGGATCTTCATTCTGATATGGCCAGTAACCACCAGAATCTACTACAAAACAGGTTGTATTTTGATCCTGTGTAGGTCCAGTTGTATAGAAATTACTTTGAGCTCCAGCTTGATTTATAAATTCAGTAGTTTGAATATTAACAGAAATATCTTGTACCAAATATAAAGCAGCTGTTGATGTAAAGTCGACTACAACTGCAGCGTCATAACCTGTAATCCCTTGATTTTGTATACGATCAAGGAATACACTGTCAGCATTCAAAAAGTCTACACCATTCGCATCTGCATTTAATTGAAAACCTTCAATCAAAGCTGGGTCGTTATACACGGCCGCAACAGCTGAGAATTGATCTGCTGCGTCTTGTAATACAGTTAGTGTATTATTGTATGCATCAGTTTGACCAGTAGTCATCAATACATTATTATCAAGAACATATGCTTGCAATTGTTGACCTTGAATTGCATCACCACTCAATTGTACTTGAGCTGCCATGTTATTAATATGTTGAGCCGTAGCAATCGGTGTTACAGCATCGACATATGCGTCTACTGCGTTACCAAATGCGATTTGAGCTGCTGCATATTCTTCACCAAAATATTCTGCGGCTGTCTTTTGAAAGATATCAGCTTGCACTTCCTGAATTGCCTGATTATAGGCTGTTCGTTGTGCTTCAGAAATTAGTGTTGCATCAACTTCCAAATATCCATCAGGAGTTACAGTGCCGCCGGGTACAACTGATTGTATACCTCCCACTCTTCTAATTCCTGCATTAAGTGTCGTTGCAATACTACCTGATGCAGCGACAAGATTATCTACACTATTCCACTGAACTGGTCCTGCTACTGCGGAACCGCTCGCTAACACTAAGCTCATTACCAGTGTTTTTAGTTTGTTCATCGGTTTGTTTTCCTATTCCTAAAACGGTGTCGTAGAAAGTTTTATTATCATCGTAATCAGGAATATATACGTCGGGCTGACTTCTCATTGCTAGCACCGCACGTTTACCAAAAACCATTTTGCCTGCGACTAATATAGGACATGGATTGCCGGAAATAAACATGGCTTTCCAGTTGTCTTCGTTTTGGCACATTCTACTCACCGCTGGGAGAATCATGCCTAGATCTTTGAAGACTTTTGCGTCGCGTCTTCTGTTACATTCTTCATCCTGTTTATACGCACCTCTTGAGACACCTATATCTAGAAGTTGTATTCCAGTTCCTCTGCTTTGTAAGCAGGTATCACTACCAGATGACATCAGGCTTGGAGCAATTGCAGTACCTACAGGTGTAGGAGAACCGGCACCTGCTCCAATATTGGTAGTTGATGTATTATTATTATTCGAATTTTGTTGATTCGAATTCAAATCACCATCCTGTGCATTGCCAGGTACGACATCGCCAGGCAAATTTGGTTCAAATTCACCATCACCTCGCGTATCAATCTGTGCATAAGCAGTAGAACAAAACAAAAACATAATCAAGAATATTATAATTCTCATATAATAGTCCTTCATATATTATGTAGTTTATTTTTTTTCTGTCAAGGAGTTATTCCATATATCAAAGAGCGTCTCAATCTTTTCATTTTGTGTTTCGTTTACACCTTGCTCTTTATTGATTAGAATACGAAGATCTTGCATTTGCTTAGTATCGTTTTCGAATTCAACCATTTGTTTCTCAATCGAATGTATTGCAGCGTTTTGCATTAAATCATCAGGTAAGCTACCTAATTCACCACGCGGCCACTTTACACGAAATTCTGAATTCATATTAACTTCTTGTCTC
>Ga0181576_10001117_pt1 | contig 20395 bp, 17 predicted proteins | sample 101ome_22_FD_132464 | JGI IMG/M metagenome (GOLD analysis project Ga0181576, IMG submission 132464) | Coastal salt marsh microbial communities from the Groves Creek Marsh, Skidaway Island, Georgia - 101412BT metaG (megahit assembly) | ecosystem: Environmental > Aquatic > Marine > Intertidal... | reverse complement strand
GAACACGAGATTCCAATTCTCGTACACAATGGTCATGAGATTCCTGAATTAGAAGATGATGCTTATGATTACGTCTATGGATTGGCTGCACGACTTTACCAGAAAGGGCATCTTGTAGGCATACAGAATGCTTCTAAAAGCAATTTCCAAGTCCGTAACCTGCCCTTCTATGCAGGCCACAGCTCCCAATACGGAATTGACAAAGAAGATGCACTTCAGTTGATTACCCTAAATACAGCAAAGATATTAGGGATTGCCGATCGCTACGGTTCCCTAGAGGCCGGAAAAAGTGCCACCTTATTCGTTTCTGAAGGAGATGCCTTAGATATGCGAGGCAATCAATTAACCCATGCCTTTATTGACGGAAGAGGGATATCCTTAGAAACCCATCAAACGAAACTCTGGAAGCGTTACAGTGAAAAATACGCGAATCAGAACTAAATAACACGAGCCCTATTTTGGGCTCGTTTTCTTATGACCCTTCTCAGCAGCACATCAAATAAACACGTCAAGGATTTTAAAGCGCTTCAAGAAAAAAGTCGCTTTAGAAAATCGGAACTGAGGTTTACGGTAGAAGGCGTTCGTGAGATGTCCATTGCCCTAAAGGCAGGGTACCATTTAGAGAAGCTCTTCGTACAGCCAGAACTAAACGACCTAAGCTCCATAGAATTCCCTAAGGCCTATCCATACGAACATTTTGAGGTAGATCCAAAGGTTTATCAACACATTGCATATCGCGCGTCAACAGAGGGCATTGTGGGGGTGTTCAAACAGAAAAAACACGATCCGCAGCACGTCGATATAACTTCTGATAAAAACTTGTTGGTTCTCGTCCTTGAGAATATTGAGAAGCCCGGAAACCTTGGAGCTATATTCAGAACTGCAGATGCGGCAAAGGTTGATATGGTATGCCTTGCTAATTGCAGTACTGACTTGTACAATCCGAACTGTATTCGATCTAGTTTAGGATGCTGTCTCAGCGTCCCAAGTATTGCAGGGAGTAATGAAGAAATACGCGATTGGCTCCACACCCACAGCGTCCGCTCCTATGCCGCCACATTGCAAAACAGCAACCCCTATTTTCAAGAGGATTTTAAAAAGTCTACCGCCTTTGTTATGGGATCAGAGGCCAATGGTTTGAGCGCCTTTTGGAGAGACAATAGCTCCGCTTCAATCGTTATTCCGATGCAAGGGCTTATTGACTCTATGAACGTATCTGTTGCTACCGCTATATTAACCTTTGAGGCCCTAAGTCAACGGAATGCGCGATAGAATCAGATAGTTTGTATCTTTAATTTATGCTATCAGAAGCGCAAATAGAGCAAGAAAACAAGGAAATTGTTTCTCGATACAAAGACCTTTTACGCACCAGTTATCAGACGCTGAGTGAAGAAGATAAGGCTCAGATTCGACTTGCCTTTGAGGTAGCTGTCGATGCGCATAAAGACCAAAGAAGAAAGTCCGGAGAAGCCTATGTCTTTCATCCTATTGCCGTGGCTCAAATTGTTGCAGAAGAGATTGGGCTCGACGCAACCTCAATTATGGCGGCCTTACTTCACGATGTGGTCGAAGATAGCCATTACACCCTTGATTATATAGAAGAGCAATTTGGACCGACAGTCGCCCGAATTGTAGATGGATTTACCAAAATAGCAGGGCTAAAGAAAGACGCCAATAACGTCAGTCTTCAAGCGGAGAACTTCAGAAAGATGCTCCTTACGTTGAACGATGACGTACGCGTGATTTTGATCAAAATAGCGGATCGTTATCACAACATGCTTACGCTCGGATCTATGCGCCCTGACAAGCGTGTCAAGATCGCATCTGAAACGCTATACATCTACGCGCCCTTGGCCCACCGCGTAGGACTTTACAATATCAAAAACACTTTAGAGGATCTCGCCCTAAAATACATCGAACCCGAAGTCTATTCCTCTATAGAACAAAATATTGCAGACTCTTCTGACAACAATGAGCAATACATTGAACATTTTAAATCGTTCATAAAAGACGCGCTAGATAGAGAAAAAATCAAGTTTCAGATCAAGGGTCGGATGAAATCTATCAGCAGTATTCATAAAAAAATGCTTCGTCAGAATGTCTCTTTTGATGAGATCTACGACAAGTTTGCTGTTCGCATCATCTACAAGGCAAAACCTGAAGAAGAAAAATTCTTAGCCTGGAAGATTTATTCCATAATCACAGATTATTTCACACCCAATCCCGTAAGGCTAAGAGACTGGATCACTTCTCCGAAAAGCACCGGCTACGAAGCCTTACACATCACCGTCATGGGACCCGATCGTAAGTGGGTAGAGGTTCAGATCCGTTCGGAACGCATGCATGAAATCGCTGAAAAAGGTTATGCGGCGCATTATAAGTACAAACACGGAGAACAGAAAGAAGTTGGGATAGAGACGTGGTTAAATCGCCTGCAGGACGCCCTTGAAAGCTCAAATGGTAATGCCGTTGATTTTGTTGAAGAGTTCAAACTAAATCTATACGCGAAAGAAATATTCGTCTTCACCCCTATGGGCGACCTCATCTCGCTCCCCAAAGGAGCAACGCCACTAGACTTCGCTTTTCACGTTCATACCGAGGTGGGATTAAAAACAAGAGGGGCGCGCGTCAACGGCAAACTCGTGCCGCTAAGTTCTGTACTAAAAAGTGGAGATCAGATTGAGATCATTACATCAGAGAATGCCAAACCCACCTCAAACTGGCTTGATTATTGCCACACGGGTAAGGCGCTTTCGAAAATACGTTCGAGCCTCAATGCAGAGAAAAAGTCTATTGCGGATGAAGGGCGTGAGGTATTGCGCAGAAAATTGAGAACACTCAAGATTAAGTTCAGTGAAGATACCGTTAATAAACTGGTAAATCATTTCAAGTTAAAAACCTCTCAAGACCTCTTTTATCGTATCGGCAGCGGATCGATAACGAACAGCATGATCAAATCGTTTGCTTCAAGCTACAACAACACTTTGATCAGTTTTTTTACCAGTCGTATTCGTAAGTCAACTAAAGAAAAGTCCGAGGATTTTATTGACGATCAACAGTTATCACAGCAATTTGACATGCTGGTCTTTGGCGAAGAAGAAGAGCGGCTCAATTACACCTTGGCAAGTGATTGTTGCAAACCGATACCAGGTGATGAGGTATTTGGATTTTTAACGGTGAACGACGGTATCAAAGTCCACAAAAAAAATTGCCCCAACGCGGTGGCCCTTCAATCAAAGTTCTCGTATAGAATTATGCAGGCAAGGTGGATCGATTCAAGTCAGCAAGACTTTTTCGCCGATATCAATATCACCGGTATAGATCAAATGGGGCTGGTCAGCAGTATCACCCAAATTATCTCTCAGCAGATGCACGTCGGGATGAAATCCATTAGTTTTTCTGAAAAAGGAGGAACGTTTTCGGGTTCTATCCGTGTTATTGTAAAGAACAATGACATCCTCAATTCAGTCATAAAAAAACTCAGACAAGTAAACGGAGTAGACAAAGTTATTCGTACTTGATTTTAAGCTATTTTTGCCTTTTAGCCAGCGTTAGCAATGCCTTTAAATAAATCCTCAAATCAAGAAGTTGTCAAAAAGGTGTTTAACCAATTTCTAGAAGAAAACGGGCACCGCAAAACCCCCGAACGCTACGCGATTTTGCAAGAGATATACGAAAGTAATGACCACTTTGATATCGAGTCACTCTATCTTAAGATGAAAGAAAAAAACTACAGGGTTTCAAGGGCAACGCTGTATAATACTATCGAGCTTTTACTAGACTGTAAATTAGTGCGCAAGCACCAGTTTGGAGGTACTCAAGCTCAATATGAAAAGTCTTATTTCGACCGTCAACACGACCACGTTATTCTTACAGACTCAGGAGAGGTGATTGAATTTTGTGATCCGCGCATCGAGTCGATAAAAAAAACAATAGAAGAGGTTTTCGACATTAAAATCTCTAACCACTCTCTCTATTTTTACGGAGAACGCAATACCGATAAAAACAACTAGACACCTATCTCTAAAATTCATGATTGATTTACTGCTTGGACTCCAATGGGGAGACGAAGGAAAAGGAAAAATCGTTGATGTATTAACCAAGAAATACGATATCATCGCACGGTTTCAAGGAGGACCAAATGCAGGACATACCTTGGAATTTGAAGGAAATAAGCACGTTTTGCACACCATCCCTTCTGGTATCTTTCACGACGCTGCCATTAACTTGGTCGGAAACGGAGTGGTTATCGATCCGGTGATTTTTAAAAAGGAGCTTGAAAAACTCGAGCCCTACAATCTTGACCTCAGAAACAAACTTCTGCTATCTCGAAAGGCTCACCTTATACTCCCTACCCATCGGTTGTTAGATCAGGCATCTGAAGCGGCCAAAGGGAGTGCGAAAATTGGATCTACCCTGAAAGGAATAGGTCCGACCTATATGGATAAAACGGGTCGTAATGGAATCCGAATTGGAGATATTGAAGCCCCAGATTGGAGAGAAAAATACCGCTCTCTGACAGATAAGCACCTTCAAATGATTGAAAACTACAAGGTAGACGTGCAGTTTGATCTTAAGGCCTTAGAACAAGAGTTTTTTGAGGCCATTGAGACGCTTCAAAACCTTCAGTTTATTGATTCTGAACACTATTTAGAGCAACAGCAAAAGCAAGGAAAAAGGATATTGGCCGAAGGAGCACAAGGGTCTTTATTGGACATCGATTTTGGTACCTATCCTTTTGTAACCTCTTCGAACACTACTGCAGCCGGCGCATGTACAGGTCTTGGAATTGCCCCAAACCGTATTAAAAATGTGATCGGTATTTTTAAGGCCTACACCACCAGAGTCGGTAGCGGCCCCTTTCCTACTGAATTGTTTGACGAAGACGGACAAACACTTGGTCGCGTCGGAAACGAATTTGGAGCAACGACTGGCCGTCCGCGCAGATGCGGTTGGTTAGATCTAGTTGCATTGAAATACGCCATCACCGTCAATGGAGTAACTGAGCTAAACATGATGAAGGCAGATGTTTTAAGCGGATTTGAAACCATCAAAGTGTGTACACAATACAAATACAAAGGCGAATTAATTGATCATTTACCTTTTGATGTAGACGAAAAGTATGTGGAGCCCGTTTACGAAGAGCTTAAAGGTTGGAATGCCGATCTGACAGGGATGCGAGATATTAATGAGCTTCCTACAGAGCTTCATGACTACTTGACCTATTTAGAGAAGGCCTTAGAAGTTCCAATTACGATCGTATCCGTAGGGCCTGATCGAACTCAAACGCTATTTCGCAACTCATGAAAAGCACAGTGACATTTGCCCTCCTTCTGTTCTCTTTGGGCCTCATGTCACAAACAGAAGAGCGAGCGGTAATTGAAGTGATTTACGGAGGTCGTTTCTTAAAAGACGAACTCAAGTATCCTGGTGCTTCCGTCTTTCGAAAAGACCAAAGTGGTCAAGTACATTTCAGGCATAAAGGTGCAGATCTTTACTGCGATGAAGCCTACCTCTACAGTCAAGAAAACCGACTAGAAGCGACCGGAAACATCCGGATGGAACAAGGAGACACCTTAACCTTAGTAAGCAATCAACTCTTTTACAACGGAGATACGAGACTCGCGAGAGCCATAGATGAAGTTGACCTCATTAATAAGGACTCTCGATTATTGACTGATCTGCTTTATTTTGACAGATCCGACCAAAAGGCTTACTTCAATTCTGGTGGACAGCTCTTTAGCGAAGAAAATATCCTGACCAGTGAAGTAGGAACCTACGACATTCCGGCCAAAACCTATTACTTCGAAGAACAGGTACATATTGACAATCCCGACTTTACCCTAGATTCAGACCAGCTGAACTTTGACACCACCACCCAAATCGCAACCATGCGCGGTGAAACGATCATCATCAGTCCAACCTATCGATTTTATTTTGAGCGCGGACAATACGATACCGAAAGAGAAAGAGGCTATGGTCTTGAAAACACAAGAATTGATTACGACAACCGCACCCTTTACGGCGATTCGGTGTTTTTCGATAACGCTAGAGAATATGCCGCTGCCACACAGAATATAAAAGTGTTAGATTCATTGAATGCGAGCGTGCTAAAGGCCCAGTTTGTGGAGCTCTTTAAAGCAAAGGATTCACTTCGTGCAACAGGTCAGGCTATTGTAGCTAGAGCCTTAGATAGCGATTCGCTCTATGTACATGGTACGTATTTGTTTGTCACAGGCAAAGAGCAAGAGCGCGATTTATTGGCCTATCCGAATGCAAGGTTTTTTAAAGACGGCTTAAGCGGAATCAGCGACAGTCTAAAGTATACCCAACAGTCGGGTATAACTGAGCTTCTGGGAGCACCTGTGTTATGGAATGAGAAGAATCAATTGACGGGAGACTATATGTACTTTACCTATTCGAAGGGTACCAAGTCTATCGATTCGTTACACGTTAAAGGAAATGCCTTTATGGTTGCCGAAGACAGCATTGGACAATTGGGCTATAACCAGGCGAAAGGAGCGCTTCTTGATGGCAATTTCACCGACAACAAGTTAGACGCAATGATCCTTAAGAAGAATACCGAAGTGGTGTACTACATGTACGACGACACCCCAGCGCTAATCGGAGTCAATAAAACACTATGCAGTGAGATCAAAATCGATTTTGCAGATGGGAGTATTTCAGACATTACCTTCTTGGTTAACCCTTCTGGTGAAATCTATCCCTATGATATTTTCCCTGAAGAACTTGCTAAACTTGAAGGGTTTCAGTGGCGTGGTGAAGAAAGAGTTGACAGCCTAGATGAATTTATAAGGCGTATAAAAGGACTCAAAAAATGAGTGAATTAAAACGCTTCAAAGAGGCCTTAGCGGCCACCACTCCGCATCCACTTGGGCTTTCTATTTCAAAAGCGAGAGGCAGCTATATCTACGACCACGAAAATAAGGCGTATCTCGACTTTGTCGCTGGAGTATCTGCCGTAAGTATTGGTCACAGCAATCCCGTGATCAGAAAGGCCGTGAATAAACAACTGAAAAGACACTCGCATGTTATGGTCTACGGAGAATTTATACAAGAATCCGTCCTGGACTACGCCGAACTGTTAACGCAGCACCTACCAGCCCCTCTAAATAACGTATACCTTGTTAATTCTGGTACAGAAGCCATTGAAGGAGCATTGAAACTATCCCGTGCGGCAACAGGAAGAACCGAGATCATTGCAGCAAAAAATAATTATCACGGAAACACCTTGGGCAGCTTAAGCCTAATGGATTACGAAGAGCGAATTGCCCCTTTCAGACCCTTGCTTCCTGACGTCAAACACATTGGATTCAATAGTACTAAAGACCTAGAGCAGATAACGACCAAAACAGCTGCTGTTATCGTCGAAACTATACAAGGAGGCGCGGGCTTTATACTACCTGAAGATGATTATCTAGAACGTCTGCGGGCGCAATGTACAAAGACAGGCAGTCTGCTCATTTTAGATGAAATTCAACCCGGATTTGGAAGAACAGGTAAACTCTTTGGCTTTGAACACTTCAATTGCGTTCCTGACATTCTCGTGATTGGTAAAGGAATGGCTGGCGGGCTTCCAGTGGGGGCCTTTATCGCTGAACGTACCTTAATGCAGACCCTTAGTACGGCTCCAAAACTCGGACACATTACCACATTCGGAGGTCATCCCGTGATCGCAGCTGCGGCTCATGCAACACTCACTTATATTCTAAAGCACAAACTTCAGGAGCAAGCTTTAGAACACGAGAAGACTGTAAGAGCCTTATTAAAGCATGATCTTATCAAAGAAATCAGAGGTAAAGGCTTAATGCTAGCCTTAGTTTTTGAGCAAGAAGAAATTGCTAATTACCTGGTCCTAGAAGGCTTAAAAAACAAACTAGTCTTGTTCTGGTTACTCTACGAAAAACGGGCCGTACGCCTCACTCCTCCACTTACAATAAGTAAAAAGGAGATTGAAAAAGGATGCAAGATTATACTCACTTTATTGGACCGCTATTCTGTTAACTAATCTGTTAATAAGAAGTCTCCTCAAAAAAGCACTCCCCATTAAACGATCGGTAAATTTAAAAATACCAAACCTAACAACACTTACAACTATGGGAAACCCAAACGAAAACCCAGAAACTGCCGTTCGTAAGTTTGAATCGATGCTGAAAACTGACGATGTCTATTTCTTTGATTCTGAAGACTTTGAAGAAATTGTACATCACTACCTCGACCACGGAAAAAGCCTTTTAGCGAAAAGGGCTCTTGCGCTTGGTCTTGAGCAGCACCCTCATTCTACAGAGCTTAAGATTTTAAATGTTGAGGTGTTGGTTTCTGAAGATCAGTTCGAAAAAGCAGAGCAAATCTTGGATGAATTAGAGGCTTACGATCCTTTCAATGAAGAGTTTTTTATACAACGTGCCAATATTCTCTCTAAAAAGGACGATCACCATCAGGCTATTGAAGTACTGACCCATGCCCTGAAATACGCGGATGAATCTTTTGACTTGCACTCATTGCTTGGAATGGAGCATCTGTATTTAGACAATTATGGAGAAGCTAGAAAACACTTTGAATGCTGTCTCGAAATTGATCCTATGGATTATGCTTCGCTCTATAATCTGATCTATTGTTTTGAATTCTTAGAACAATACGAAGAAGCAATTAGCTTCCTTAATGATTTTTTAGAGCAAAACCCCTACTGTGAGGTGGCCTGGCATCAGATTGGTAAAATGTATGTAGAAATGGACATGTACAAAGAAGCCCTAGCTTCTTTTGAGTTTGCCATCATTTCAGACGATAAATTCACAGGTGCCTATTTCGAAAGAGGTCGCGTTTTGGAACGCCTTGGAAGATACAACGAGGCGATTGAGTCGTATGAAACGAGCTTTGAGTGGGACACCCCTTCTTCATCCGCTTATCTAAGAATAGGCCTCTGCCATCAGAAACTGGGAAACTATCAATTGGCAGAAACGCATTTCTTTAAAACGATTCACGAAGATCCCATGTTTGATCAAGGGTGGTTGGCCTTAACGAAGCTTTTCTATATTCAAGGGGATTATGCCAAGGCTCAGGAGTATATCGGAAAGGCTTTGGGCACCGATAGTGAGAATGCCCTTTTTTGGAAGCGCGCCGCTATCATTTATCAAGCATTGGGAGACCTCACTCAGTCCGATTACGCCTTTAAACAATGTGTCGAATTGGGCAATTACGAGCTCAGTACCTTTTTGAAATGGGCTGAGATTTTACTTGAACTCAAGTCGTACGACAATGCCTTTAAGGTGTTAGAGCAAGGCATTGAGTTCTATCCCGACCAATCGAGCCTCCTTTACTTCATGGCTGGTATTTATGCCTTGAAAGGCAACAAGGATGAAGCGCAAACGACAATCTGTAAAGCCCTAAGGTTAGATCCTGCTGGGGCTGAGGTATTCTATTTGTATTTTGAAGAACTCGCTGAAGTCGATTGGCTTAAAGCTTACCTAGAGGCCAATAAGAGAACCTTCTCCTCGTAAAGAAATCGCCGTAACTTCGTAGTACTGGGCAAAATCCACGATATGAAGGGCTTGAAATCACTATTTATTTTTCTCAAAGGGATGGCTATGGGGGCGGCAGATGTCGTTCCTGGTGTCTCTGGAGGTACTATTGCCTTCATTTCAGGCATTTATGATCCTTTGCTGCATAGTATTAATGCGATTAATTTTTCCCTCTTCAAAACGCTTAAAGCAGAAGGAGTAAAAGGAGTATGGAAGTCTATCAATGGTCCTTTTCTATTGTTGCTCTTCGCTGGTATTGCAACCAGCGTTATCAGCCTGGCAAAGCTTTTAAGCACTCTTCTTGAGACGCAGCCCATAGCCTTGTGGAGTTTCTTTTTTGGCTTGATTCTAGCGAGTATTGTTTTAGTGTGGAAACCCATAGTACACACCAATAAGTGGTTGACTGTATTGTTTTCGGGTATAGGTTTCGCCTCAGCGCTTTACATAAGTCTGTTAAATCCGCTGCCCGAGGCTACTTCCTTAGCCTACCTCTTTTTTTCTGGGGCATTGGCTATTTGTGCGATGATCCTACCTGGCATATCTGGTTCATTTATTTTAGTCTTACTCGGCAGTTATCCAACCGTTCTAAACGCAGTCCATGAACGAAATCTTGGCGTATTACTTGTGGTAGGAGCTGGTGCTGTATTTGGCCTGCTCTCATTTTCTAAACTCCTTAAATGGCTTTTTGAGCACTTCAAAAATGCCACCTTAACAATCTTAGTGGGCTTTATCGCAGGATCATTGCCAAAAATTTGGCCATGGAAAGTCGCGACTGAACTTGGATTGAACCTATACCTCCCAAGCTTCAAAACCCGCGAAGATCAGTTGTTTACAGGACTTCTATTTATGGGGTTAGGCCTCTCTTTGGTGCTGCTTCTCGAAACAATAGGCAATGCCACAAAAAATAAGAGCGCTTCGTGAAACCAGAAAAACGTTCCATCATTGATTACCTAGGCCTTGTCGTGAAAGGCATCCTCATGGGAGCGGCAAATAAAGTCCCCGGTATCTCTGGAGGGATTATAGCCTTTGTGGGTGGATTTTATGAGGAGTTCATTTTCTCTCTTAACCAATTCAATTTCAGAGCATTCAAACTATTTATCCGTTTAAAATGGAAGAAATTGTTCATTTATGTCAATGGGAATTTCTTAGGACTTCTCGTGACGGGTATGCTTATCAGCTACTTTAGTGTCGCAAAAGTATTAGACTACCTTATTTCAAACTATGAACTTTACGTCTGGTCCACTTTTCTAGGAATGATCATTGGTTCAATCTACTATCTTGAACGCCAGTTTGGAAAGTGGACGAACACAGCAAGAATAAGTGCCATGACCGGGCTAATAGCAGGCTTATCGCTTTCGTTACTCCCCCAACTTCCAGCAAACGACAACCTGTATTACGTATTCTTTTGTGGATTTATAAGTGTAGCCGGAATGACCCTACCAGGACTATCCGGGTCTTTTTTGTTGATTCTTTTGGGCAATTATGTATTACTCCTGGTAGATTCAGTGAATGCCCTCTACGACACTTTTATATTTGTCATTCGAGGCGACTTCTCCTTTACTCAAAACCCAGAACACCTAAAACTCCTTAAGGTTTTAGCCGTATTCACCCTGGGATCTATTGCAGGTCTAGTGTCACTTTCGCATCTTCTAGCCTTTGTCTTAAAGCGTTTTAAAGCGATTACCACTGCCGTTTTAATTGGGTTTATAGCCGGATCACTCATTGTAGTTTGGCCTTGGAAACAGGCCGTATACCGAGGTATAAGCGAAACGGAAACCCTGACGCAGCATTCAGAAATTTTGCGGTATACAAATTATTGGCCCGATTTTACCGAAATTCAAAATCAGGTGTCTTTGGGTTATATTGCTCTCGGAATAGGAATTGTCTTAGCGATAGATATGTATGGAAGATACCGCAGAAAATAGAACGATATACGGTTTAATTGGAAGGGGGATCTCCTACTCTTTCTCGGCCTCTTACTTCAATAACTTCTTCGAAAGAAACGGATTAAACGGACACTACCAAAATTTTGACATCTCAACTATCGAAGAGGTTAAAAAGGTCTTCGATACCCCTCAGCTTAAAGGGTGTAACGTGACTATTCCCTATAAAACAGAGGTGATCCCATATCTTGATCAACAGGACGAAGAATCGAAGGCTATCGGGGCAGTGAATTGTATCAGTTTTAAGCAGGGTAGATTAACAGGACACAACACAGATGCGTATGGTTTTACCAAATCGCTCAAGGATCAATTAAAAAAAGAAGATCATGCGGCTCTGGTTCTAGGGGCAACAGGAGGTGCAGCAAAAGCTATTATCTACGCGTTGAATGCATTGGATATTAATGTCATTACCGTCTCGAGAGGCGAGAACTCGGACTTTAACTATGAGAGTCTAGATCATGCAACAGTCCGTCATACACCTTTAATCATCAACTGCACCCCTTTGGGAACCTATCCTAAAATAGAACAGGCTCCTCCCATCCCCTACGAGGTCTTGAATGCGAGTCACTTCTTGTTCGATCTCGTATACAATCCTGAAGTATCGACCTTTCTTAGATACGGCAAAAATGCTGGGGCACGTATTGAGAATGGCTATAATATGTTAGTCTATCAAGCGCAGCGTTCTTGGGAGATATGGAATTCGCTTTGATAGCCTAGCCATTTGTTTACCTTTGCTTATAATACTTTGCATGCACCGCGTATGGATTCAAGTGAAAAAAATGATGCTGTAGAACAAGAAAAGTCTGTGGATATGGTATTTCAATTGCCAGAACTTCACAGCACCTCTTATCAAGAGCATACTTTAGAGAACCTCGTTGGCGAGCTGCAACGATTGCTTAAAAATGCTCCTATTCAGAAAATAGCACAGCATGTTCATGCGATAAAGCAAAGTTTTGATACGCAATTTAGCACCCAACTTCTAGCAGAAAAGGAGCGCTTCTTAGAACAAGGAAATGCCGAAATGGACTTCGAATACAATCCATTAATAAAGCGCCAATTTGATGAGCTGCACCGAGAGTATCGCGATAAGAAATCACGATACCGCAAAGAGTTTGAGCGTCAGTTGCAAGAAAACCTCAGTAAAAAGCAAGCCATTATTGAATCGATTAAGGCGCTTTTAGAAACTGAAGAGAACATCAATGATACTTTCCAAACGTTCAAAGATTTACAAGCAGAGTGGCGTGCTACGGGAATGGTCCCAAAGACCTATAACGACGACTTATGGGCAAACTACCATCATCATGTTGAGCGGTTTTATGATTTTTTAGATCTCAATCGAGAGTTGCGCGATCTAGATTTCAAACACAATTACGAAGAGAAACTTAAAATCATAGACCGTGCAGAAGCACTGATCGATGAGCCCGATTTCAAAAAAGCCTATACCACATTACAAGAATTACACCGTATTTGGAAAGAAGAGCTAGGACCTGTTTCAAAAGAGGTGCGTCAAGAGGTTTGGGAACGCTTTAGTGCTGCTACCAAGAAAATGCACGACAAGAAACAGCAACTTGCCGAAATAGAAGATAAAGAGCGGGAGCAGCATTTAATTGAAAAGAAAAAGGTACTAGAAGCCTTTGAAGAGCTAGCCGCTACTCCTATAAGTTCGCAAAAGCAATTGAACCAGCATCTGAAACGAGTAGATGAGATAAAAGATAGCTTTTACGCTGTTGGACCTGTTCCTAGAAAAGAGCAAAAAGCATTATCTAATCAGTTTAGGACACTCTTTAAATCGTTTAATCAGCAGAAAAACGCGTTCTATAAAGAACAGAAGAAGAGTTTTAAAGACAATCTTGCAGCCAAGAGAAGGCTTATTGAGAAAGCCGAGGCTTTAAAAGACCATACAGACTTCAAAACCACCACCCCTGTGATTAAAGAATTACAGCGCGAATGGAAAACGATTGGACATGTACCTCGCAAATACTCAGAACCTTTGTGGGAGTCCTTCAGAGGGGCCTGTAACCATTACTTTGAACGTTTAAAGGCTCAAACAAACACAGCAAGGGCAAAACAACAGCATTTGAGAAAAGAACTCAGTGATGTACTTGAACAAATCGAGACCTTCTCACCATCGAAAAATCGAGACGAAGATTTTCAACGGCTTGCTGAACTGAAGACAAAGTTAGAGCAGCAAGGGAGAGCGGCGAGTGGGCAGGTTGCACTAAAGGCCGAAAAGGCGCTTACTAAAGCGATTAGCAGCTTAGGTTTAGATGCGAATTCTTTCGCTTCAGAACTCAATAGCCAACGTATTGAATCACTCAAAGAAAATGCTACTGAATTAAGCGACCTCCAGCACACGAGAGCAGAGGTGCGTAAACATATTGATCGATTAAATGATGAGATTCGACTTCTTGAGACCAACCTAGAATTCTTCTCATCTTCAAATCCAGAAAATCCATTACTGAAAGAGGCGCGTTCAAAGATTGCTTCAAAGTCTGATGAAAAAGAGCAATGGACGTTAAAACTGAAAGAGCTCAATGTGATTAAACATCGCATCGAAAAAGAAGACGCTGAGAGCAGTCAAGAAACCTCTGAAGAAGCCCCTAACGAAAACGATTCCGAGGAATAAGCCTTGGTTATTTGGCGATATTCACCGAACGCGTTTCTCGAATCACAGTAACTTTCACTTGCCCCGGATAAGTCATTTCAGTCTGAATCTTTTGCGAGATCTCAAACGATAGTTCTGAAGCGCGATCATCGCTTACCTTGTCACTAGAAACAATCACTCTAAGCTCTCTTCCGGCTTGAATAGCATAGGCCTTTTCAACCCCTTTAAACCCTAAAGCAGCATCTTCAAGATCTTTAAGACGTTGGATGTAGCTGTCTAGTACTTGACGTCTTGCACCTGGCCGTGCCCCACTGATGGCATCACACACCTGAACGATCGGAGAAATTAAGCTCGTCATTTCAATTTCGTCATGGTGAGCACCAATAGCATTGATCACCTCTTTGTGTTCTCCGTATTTTTCAGCCCATTGCATTCCTAAAATTGCGTGTGGGGTTTCGGTATCTACCTCATTCATAGGTACTTTTCCGATATCGTGAAGCAATCCAGCTCGCTTAGCTAGTTTAGGATTCAACCCTAATTCTGAAGCCATCACCCCACAAAGTTTAGCCACCTCTCGAGAGTGTTGTAATAAATTCTGTCCGTAAGACGAGCGGTATTTCATGCGTCCAACAGCTTTAACCAACTCTGGATGTAACCCGTGAATACCTAAATCAATGATGGTACGCTTCCCAACCTCAATAATCTCTTCGTTAATTTGTTTCTCGGTCTTTTGAACGACCTCTTCGATTCTTGCTGGATGAATTCTACCGTCTGTGACCAAGCGGTGCAAGGATAAACGAGCCACCTCTCGACGAACCGAGTCAAAACACGATAAGATAATAGCCTCTGGGGTATCGTCAACAATAATTTCAACTCCGGTAGCCGCCTCTATCGCACGAATATTGCGCCCTTCGCGCCCAATAATCCTACCTTTGACGTCATCTGATTCAAGATTAAATACAGATACGCAATTTTCGACAGCTTCTTCTGTACCGATGCGCTGTATGGTTTTGATTACTACCTTCTTAGCCTCTTGCTGGGCGGTAAGTTTCGCTTCTTCAAGAGCATTCTGAACAAACGCCATAGCGTCTGTTTTGGCCTTTTCTTTTAAAGAATTAACGAGCTCTGATTTGGCTTCTTCAGCCGACAAACCTGACAGTACCTCAAGCTGCTGCACTTGGCTTTGATGCAAGCGCTCAAGTTCTTCTTCACGCTTCTCGATACGCTCGAGTCTTTTATTTAATGTTTCTAGTTCTTTTTCAAGTGAATCTTTTAAAGATTGATTCTTTTTGATCTCAGCACTTACTTGAGACTCTTTATCACGAACTCGTTTTTCGGCTTCATCAATCTTTTTGTCTTTTGACAGAATGACCTTTTCGTGTTCAGCTTTAAGCTCTAAAAATTTTTCCTTGGCTTGAAAAATTTTATCCTTTTTGATCTGCTCGGCCTCTTTTTCTGCATCTCTAAGAATGCTCTGAGCTTCTTTTTGGGCAGCATTCAAAGCAGAATTGCTTTTTTTCTTTTGAATAACTGCAGTTATTACAAAGCCTAAAACGGCCCCTATAAACAATGAGAGTATTGCGAATGTTGTTGTGTCCATATCTAAATCAATAAAAAACCCACATTGAGGTTTTTGTACAAACTCCGTTTATACACGTTTAAGGCTAACTGATTGCTTAAGGATCCATTCAAGATGGCTTGCTTGCACAACCAAACTCACCCTTCAGAATTTAATCTTCGTTGAGTTTGTCAAAAAATAAATCAATGTGGGTATGCTAAACTCTTTATTCAGTAATGCCAATGGCATTATCAATTTCTACTGAAAGAGCCTCCAACTGAGCTTTAGCGGATTGGTAGATATGCTGATCTTTACTTTTCAGCGCGACAGAATTAGCCAGTTGCAACGCACACATGGCAAGCACATCTTGCTTGTCGTTTACGGCGTAACTTGACTCAAATTGTTTAACCATTTTTTGAAGCTGCTCTGCAGCTTGTCGCAAACTTTCTTCTTGTTCAGCATTGACTGATAAGGGATAAACTCGATCTGCAATCGAAAGTTTAATTCTTAATTTATCACTCATAATCAGGTCATCTCATCTATACATTCCTGTAGCTCCTTAATGAGTCGATCGAGTTCTTGTTCGATTTCATCATTCTGTTGAACGCTACCCAACCTTGAAAAATGATCTCTGCGCTCACTGAGTTTGCGGTTCAACACCCCCACCTCTTCTTCTAGTATCATTTTCGCTTGCTCTGCCTCCAAAACGCGACGCTTCAGCTTTGCATTTTCTGCACGCTGAAATGAAAGCCGCTCGATGAGGTCGTGAACCTTTTGTTCTAAAAGACGAACCGCATCTGTAAGAGAGTTAGCTTCTGACATCATTTTTCCTATCAAAGATACTAAAAGTGAGCAGGCAAGCGTAATAATTTAATCTACAGTCTCTCTTGCAAATCTCTAGCAGAACGTTTTGATTTGTGTTTTATCTCCATGAAAACACTAAGCTTCATCCTTTTCAGTTGCCTCTTTTATTGGGGAATGGCTATTCAAACTGAATCAATTGATTTATCTGCAAATCCTCCCTTGCAGCTCGAATTACGCTATTCAGGGACCTTTTCTGAGCTACGACCCAACCACTTTCACGGGGGGGTTGATTTAAAGACTCAAGGAAGAGAGGGTCAGCCTGTTTACGCCATTGCAGAGGGGCATATTCGCAGAATTAAGGTAGGTACAGGCGGATACGGCAAGGTAATCTACATCGATCACGGAGATAGCTACACTTCTGTTTACGGTCATTTATCACAATTTAGTCCGCGTATTCAATCGTACATCAAATCAGAGCAATACGCTTCTAAGTCCTATGAGATTGAACGCTATTTCTCAAATGAACGCTTCCGTATAGCAAAAGGAGAGGTTATCGGATACAGCGGAAACACCGGAAATTCATTTGGTCCACACCTGCACTTTGAAGTGCGAGAGCAAAAGGGGCAAATACCGTTAAATCCACTCAATTTTGGACTCAAAGCTGTAGACTATGATCCGCCTACGCTGTTAGGGCTTTACGTATACGAAGGAGACACGGCGAGTACTGATGACTTGAAATTCAATCGAAAAAAGATTGTTTTACATCCAGTCTCAGAAGCACGACAGACCGAATTTGTTTCAGACACCCTAGAAGTCGCGCCCTTTATAGGTATTGGTGTAGAGGCCTTCGATCGCCTTGAACAATCTCTTAACAAAAACGGTTTGTACCAGGTTGATCTTAGCGTTAAGGATTCGTCATTGGTATCACTCACTTTTGATCGATTTTCATTTGAGGCTTCGCCCCGAATTAATAAGGTGATCGATTACGAATTCGAAAAAGAGAGCAACAAGGATGTCCAATTCTTATTTAAACCCAACGACCTTTCGATTGAGATGTATAAAAAGACGGTATCTCAAGGTATCATTGAGCTGGATTCTATTCCGTTAAAAGCCGTGGTCTCACTTAAGGACCATAGTGGAAATGAGACTAAGGCAACCCTGTTCTTCAAAAATAGCGGTATCGTATCAAGCCTAAAGCGCGCAAAGTACAGTGCTGCCATTGACACTACGCTGCAGAGTACTTCATCGACTATTCGTGTGCGTTCAAAGAAAAACGCCATGATTTCTTCTGAAGAACTTTCCATAGCCCTAAAAGGTGACACCCTAAGTATTGGCCCAGATTATGGATACCTTCAAGAACCAGTAGAGGTGTCCTATAGTTTTTCAGACGCTGCTCTTGAGCGGGTCATTAACGAGCGCCTGTATCTCGGAAAGCTCAGCGAAAAAGGCAAAATAGGGTATATCGCAAAAGCAAAAGACTCTGTATTTGAAGTGAGCTTAAATACTCCTGGACAGTATCTGATGGCTTCAGATACGATACCTCCCGTAGTTGCTCCCATGAATTTTCAAACGGACCAAAACTTGAACAACTTCAGGTATTTATCTATAAACGTAGAAGATCAAGAAACGTTCATCTCTCGATACAACGGATACATAGACGATCAATGGGTACTCTTTGAGTACGAACCTAAAGAAGACCTGTTGCGATTCGACCTGAATGATATTATTCTCCTAGAGGGTAAGCACACTATCCGTATCGAAGTAGAGGATGCTTTAGGTAATAAAACCGATTGGTCTACAGAAATCGATATACGATAGCCATAAAGGTCCTAACTTTAAAGTGTGATTCGAACTGTTTTCTTTGCTCTTTTTGTTATGTTGACTATTGCCTCAGCAACTGCGCAAAAGGAGGTTTTTTTAAACACTGACTTTGAGTCTTTTGCATCAAAACACAAGACTATTGCCGTTCTTCCCTTCGCCGTTGACCTTGCTCTTAAAGCAGAGCCCAGCGAATTTTTAAGACGTCAATTTCTAGAGACAGAGGGGCTTGCTGTCCAGCAAGCACTTGCCAATTATTTCGAAAACAAATCAAATAGCAAAAACTTCTCTATCCTTTTTCAGCCCCTTGCTTTAACACAAAAGAAATTACAAAACGCCGGAATAGACTACAGAAGTATCGGTCAAATGAAGAGCGATGAATTGGCAAAAGTCTTAGAAGTGGATGCACTGATCACCGGAACACTTCAATTACAAGTTTTGCTCTCAGATGGAATCGAAGATGAGTTCAAATGGTTTGACCTTTGGGTACTCTCTCCAGAATTCGGAAAGTTAGCCATTAAAGTAAGTGACGGAAGTAGCGGAAAATTACTCTGGCGTTACGAAAAAGCGATTGATCGCAGATCGGGAAAAAACACCAAAGAGCTCATTGAAAAGTTGATGAAGCAAGCCGCACGCAGCTTCCCTTACTACAATAGAAGTAGCGACTAATTTTTCGTCACAAAATCAGTAAGCACCTCAACGGCGCGATCCACTTCTTCTAGCGTATTGTATTTCGAGAAAGAAAACCTAAGAGATGGCATCCATTGCTCATTTGCAGGAACCACCTGATCTAGCACGTGTGACCCTTTACTGCTACCTGATTGGCAAGCACTGCCTTGAGAGCAAGCGATACCGTTTAAATCGAGATGAAAAAGTAACATAGCGGCCTTGTCGCCTTTTAAAGGCAAACGCACATTTACTAGCGTATAGGTGCTGTTTGGTGAAGCAGAGTCTCCGTTAAAAACAGCTCCTGGGATCAATGCTTTAATACGTGAGATAAAATGCGTTTTCAGTTGAGTAATAAAGGTCCGTTCTTGATCTAAATGCTCATAGGCCAATCTAAAGGCCGTCTCCAAGCCTGCAATATCGTGAATGCTTTCTGTTCCGGCTCTAAGCCCTCTTTCTTGAGCGCCACCTACAATCAGCGATTTTAGGCGCACATTCGAGCGTACGAACATAAAGCCAATACCCTTTGGCCCGTGAAATTTATGAGCAGCGGCCGTTAGAAAATGAATCGGAGTCTCAGACAGATTTAACTTAAAGTGACCAATCGATTGAACGGTATCCGAGTGAAAGTAAGCTCTGTAAGTCTCACATAAATCAGCAACCTGATTCAACTCAAGCATATTCCCAATCTCATTATTCACATGCATTAAGGTGACGAGGGTTTTGGTGGACTCGTCCTTAGCCAAAAGATTTTTTAATGATGCTAGGTCTACCGATCCTCTTTCGTCTAACTCCACAAAGTCCAATTGCACCCCATACTCTTCTTCCATAGCCTCTATGGCATGCAAAACGGCATGGTGCTCAATTCTTGAACTAATAATTCTGCGCACCCCAAGGTCTCGTACACAAGATCGTATAATACAATTATCTGCTTCTGTTCCTCCAGAGGTAAAGATGATTTCAGCGGGTTTACACGCAAGGGTCTCAGCAATTTGCTTACGCGTTCTCTCAATTATGGCCTTTGAGGCTCTCCCGAAGGCGTGTGTTGAAGATGGATTTCCAAAATGCTCGGTCAGCACGGCGTGCATAGCCTCCACTACTTCTGGACGAACTGCGGTTGTGGCCGCATTATCTAAATAGACCGTATTCATAGTCGCCAAAATTAACAATTTCGACCGTCGTATCGAGACAGTTTTAGATCGCTACGTCTGAATAAAATTTAATCCTGTAAATACGAAGCTCTTCTTCTTCGTAATCTCCATCAAAAGAGGCTACAGCCTGGTCAATAGCATTGTCTTTGGCCTCGATAAAGTAATCGTGAAGTTCTTGCTGAGAATCATCGTCTAGCAGTTCGTCAACCCAATACGAAATATTGAGTTTGGTTCCACTAAACACAATCTGCTCCATCGCATCTAATAACTCGGTGTCGCTTAAGTTTTTTGAGGCCGCAATATCGTCAAAG
>Ga0181576_10001116_pt1 | contig 20397 bp, 15 predicted proteins | sample 101ome_22_FD_132464 | JGI IMG/M metagenome (GOLD analysis project Ga0181576, IMG submission 132464) | Coastal salt marsh microbial communities from the Groves Creek Marsh, Skidaway Island, Georgia - 101412BT metaG (megahit assembly) | ecosystem: Environmental > Aquatic > Marine > Intertidal... | reverse complement strand
TGATACATCTTTGACTGTTTGAATGAGCCAAGCACATAGACTTCATCATGAATCTGCCCATCCGCGAAATACTGGCCATCAGTCAGCAGCGAAAGCCGGTAATTGTTATCAAAATCACTGCCAGGTAGCGGGCTGTCGGCGTTATATGCTTCGCGACGTGAATGGCAACCCGAGCACAGGTTAATGATGGAAGAGGGCTCTTTTGTGAAAGTATCCGGCAAGCCGGATTTTGTCACGTCGGACCATAGTCCCCGGTTAAAGGCAGCAGGTTTTTCTGCCCACTGCAGATGCGCCTGCCCGGGGCCGTGACAAGCTTCACAGCCAACGCCGATTTCACTTTGGGTACTGTGATAGGCTTTCTGTTTCGGGTCGTAGTTCTTTTTAAAGTCGGTGGCGTGACACTCAGCGCAGCGTGCATTCCAGTTTTTGTAACTACCGGTCCAGTGCATGCCATTGCCCGCTGAGGTGTCCTGTTCCGGGTAGAGATGAAACCAGCGCTTGTTGATCACATCCCAGGCCACATCGGGCACCTGCAATTTACCATTACCGGTATCGATCAGGTATTGTTGAAGTGGCGTAATGCCGGCGGTGAAGAGGACAGGATAGCGCTGCAATTCGCCCTGTTGATTATCAAGCGAGATGAAAAATCCTTCATTATCCTGAGTAAATAAATAGCTTATATGAGTTGTTTCTAGTGATTTATTATTAAAATCCCCAAGCGTATTTTGCGGGCTTGCAGTTAACCAGGCCTCGCTGTGGTGTGATTTTTGCCAGTTTTCGTATTGGGTTTCATGACAGCTTTTACACTGCTCAGAGCCGACGTATTCAGGGTGAGTTGGATTATCGTTGGCAAAAACCGGCAAACAAAAGAAAAGCAGCGTTGTAAAAAGTAGAAGCATATGTCACTTTTATCCTGCTCAGGCATTTAGCTGTCAGTTAATTAAGAATGAAGTTTATAGATATTCTAACTTCAAGTGTTTTATCTTTCATTTTGCTCATCAATCCAACCGGAATTTTTCAGGCAAAATGAGCCGATTAGAGATTTCACATAAAACAGCGATATCAACAATCAACAGCCTTTTTTTTGTCTGCATGATTATTGTTTGACACGGTTTTGCAGATTGGCCCAGTCTTTGTTTTTAGAGGCATTACCCAGACGTTTACCGACACCACGGGATTTTGCCACCCATAGACCATCACCGTTAAAACTGTAAATCGGAATCAGGTCTTTGCGTTTATCAGCCGGATCAATGGTCAAACGCAGATTATCCAGTACCAGTGGAATATCGCCTTCTTTGGGGAAATAACTGAGCACCATATGTGCCTGTCCCCAGTTGACCGCTTTGACGTAGGTGATTCTCAGTTTGGAATCGGGAATGCCCAGCTCACGCAAGGCATAATACTTGGCAATGGCATAGTCTTCACAGTCACCGCCATTGGTGGTCAGTTTTTCAAAAGGGGTTGCCCAGTAATCATCCTTTTTCCAGTGCACCTTATCGGTGAAGTACTCAACCTGATTAAAAAAATCATTCACGGTTTTGAGTTTTTCTTCTTCAGAGGTGTTGGCGGAAGCTTCTTTTTTTAATAATTCGGTCAGACCTTTGAGACGATTGACGGCAGGTTTACCGTATTTCTTTTCAACACGCCCGAGCAGGTCATCGCTAAAGTCAAACATACCTTTGTCGGCATAAGTCAGGGATGCCGACAGGCCAAGGGTTAAGCCGGCCAGCATCGACAATGTGGTTTTTACTGATTTCATGCTTTACCTCATCGACTCGCAGCAGCCAGACCAATTTCCTTGACCGTGTCAAAGTCAATATCCGATTCTACCGCTTCGGCAATGACTTTGATGTCGAGCAGGTCTCCCATTTCCTTGATGGCTTCAACCAGACCGCGTTTTTCGCCATCCATGCCGATATTTTCGGTATAGATTCTGGCGAGTCGGATATAGTCAAGTTTGAACTGCTTTAATTCATCAATACTGAGGAAGCGTGATTCATAACGTTTGAGAATCACTTTGCTGCCGTTACGATGCGCAAAGTCGATAAAGCGGGCAAAATTTTGCGTGTCTTTGGCGGCGCCATAGGCGGTCACACTGAAAACCAGTTGCGCGGCAATATCGGCATTGTCTTTAAGCAGGTTAAACAGATGAGACTTGAATGTGTTGTTGGCCAGCGATTCGAAAGACAGGTTGATGGCGATGTCATAGCTCACATTGTGCTGTTTAATGTGGTTGATGACTTTGTTGATAATCAACAAATCAAAATCGGCAATGCGATCAATTTTTTCCGCAATGGAAATAAAAGTACCAATCGCAATCGGCTGTCCATGTTTATCGAGCACTTTTGACATGGCTTCTTCAATCAGCAGCTTACTGCTGTTTTGTAGATCATAAGCCTGCGCGGCAAAACTGATTTCGACATTGGCATGATCAATCGCATCTTTGACAATGCTGATCCATTCATCCATGTCATGGGTATTGGCACTGGACTCCATAATGACATAGCTGTTATCACCGATCTGGCAGGCTTTTTCATAAGCTTCATTAGCCGCTGCCAGCATAGCGGCAGTGGTGCCATGGGGATCAAAGACAATACCGCCAATATTGGCAACATCGTTTTTGCCTAATGCGCCGCCAATTTTGGTTAATTCACCGAGCAGCTTTTCACTGAAGGTTTCAGCGTCCTTTTTAGAAGCCACATTAATGATTAACGCAAACTCTGAACCGAGCAGGCGAAAGACCTGCTTGGGATCCTGCTGGTTTTGTTTAAGAAAATCCTGACTGCTGCGGGCGATCAGGCGAATGAACTCATCAACTTCTTCAGAGCTTTTCTGACTGGCAAACTGCCCCAGGTTATGAATCTTGAGTAATAAAACAAAGCCTTTGCTCTGCGCCATGAACAACTGTTTCATGTTGGTCTCAAAGCTGGGACGGGCTTCGAGGCCGGTAAGCTGGTCAATACTCAGTTTTCTGCTGGATTCTTCCAGACGGCTGTTAAGGTTGCTGATGACTTTTTCAATTTTGCCGGACATCATGTTCATGGCAATCGCAACGGTTCTGATATCGGTTGTCCATGGCAATTTTTCGATCTGGTTAAACTCGCCATCGGCAATTTCCAGTGCCAGGCTCTCAATGCGTCCAAGCGGCCGCAGCACCAGTCGGATAATGCCAAACAAGGCAGCAATCGATACCAGCAGAAAAACAATCGTCAGTTTCAGGAAATAAATAGCCTGAGCCCAGAGTTTGTTGTAGCTCATATCCGGATCAATGGTGACATAAATGGTGCCGCCCGGCAGCCAGCCGGCATCAATGACGGATTCGGAGGTTACCGACTGCATCGCAAATAAAGCCGTGAACCAGTCAGGCGGCAAGGCACTGTCATCTTGTCCGGTACGATCTACCAGTACTTTTTCATAACGGTCTTTAAGCAGGATTCTGGAATAGGAAACCTTGCTGTCGGCACCTGCAGAGGTTCTGAAAATATCCTCAATATAGCTTTTTAATTCAGGATTGGTTTCATCCAGAATATAGGGTGCCAGCGAAATGCCCAGAGAAGTCGCTGTATCCTGAGCATGAATCTCGGTTTCAATCTGCAGATATTCACGGATATTATTCAGGTTGGTGTAAAAGTTAATCGTGAAGATCACCAGAAAGATCAACGAGATCATTAAGCTGAGTTGCTTTGATAAAGTCATGATGTCATACCTTGATAGTGTACGGTCGGCCTGAATTAACGGCTGGCGCCATCGAGTCCAATTTCGCGGACAGCCTCATAGTCGCTATCCGATTCAACGGCTTCGGCCAGAATAGAGATATCCAGCAGATCGCCCATTTCCTTGACCGCTTTAACCAGATCACGTTTTTCGGCATCAATACTGATTTTTTCGGTATAGACGCGAGCCAGACGAATGTAATCGAGTTTGAAGGCCTTGATCTGATCAATCCTGAGAAATTTGGATTCATAACGTTTGAGAATGACTTTCGCGCCATTGCGATGGGCAAAGTCGATGAATCGACTAAAGGCTTCGGTGTCTTTAGCGGCGCCATAAGCGGTCACACTGAAAACCAGATGATGGGCTATATCGTTATTGTCTTTGAGCAGTTGTGCCAGAGAAGACAGGAATGGTCCATTTGCCAGTGTGGTAAATGACAGGTTGATAGCGATGTCATAGGTGACATTATGCAGGCGGATATGATCGATGACTTTGTTGATCACCAGCATGTCAAAGTCAGCGATACGATCGATTTTCTCGGCAATGGAAATAAAGGTGCCAATCGCCAGTGGATCGCCGTTGTTATCCAGAACGCGGGACATGGTTTCTTCGAGCAGCAGTTTTTCTTTATTGGCCAGTGAATAAGCCTGTGCCGTAAAACTCAATTCAACCTGATCATTGTCAATCGCACTGCGCACGATCTCTTTCCATTCGTCGGAGTCGTAACTGTTGCCGGAGTTTTCTGCAATCACATAACTATTGTCACCAACCAGACAGGCTTTTTCGTAGGCTTCATTAGCGGCAGCAATCATTTGCGCGGTGGTGCCATGGGGATCAAACATCACACCACCGATATGCGCGACATTAGGCTTGTCCATGCCTTTACCCATCTCGGCAAGGGCGTTAAGAATCTGTCCGCTGAGGATTTCAGCCTGTTCGCGGTTTTTAAGATTAACCAGTAAGACAAACTCAGAACCCATGATGCGGAAGAACTGCTGAATTTCCTGATTCTGGTCTTTGAGTACGTTTTTAATCGTCAAGACGAAGTGTTTAATAAACTCATCGACCTGTTTCGGACTGTTCTTGCTGGCGTACGGGCCCAGTTCGAATATTTTGATAATCAGGATAAATCCCTGACCTTTGGCCATAAAGCGTTGCTTCATGCTGGTCTCAAAGCCGGGACGGGTATCCAGACCGGTGAGTGGATCCATGCTCAGTTTTTTGCCGGACTCTTCCAGTCGTTTGTTCAGGTTGCTGATGACTTTTTCCAGTTTGCCGGACATCAGGTTCATCGACTGCGCAACATTACGGATTTCGATGGTGCCGGGCAGTTTGTCGATAAGATTGAACTCTCCATCGGCGATCTGGCGGGCCAGGTTTTCAATACGAGCCAGAGGGTTTAACAACACGCGCAAAGCAACCACCAGTACAACAATAAAAATTGCCAGCATCACAATCGAATAAATAAAGGTCTGTTTGGCCTGTTCCCAGAGTTTCAGATAACCCATGCCTTTATGCACGGTCACTTTGACATGGCCGAGTAACTGTTTGTCGCCCTGATCCTCGCTGATATCCTGTTCAGCGGTGGCAGAATCCATCTGAAAAAAATCGGTAAACCAGAGCGGCACATCCTGAAAGGTGGTTGGATTGGTTTTTGTGATCAAAACCTTGCCGGCAGGATCGGAGACAGCGATTTCCTGATAAAAACCACTATCAAAAACAGCATTGACCATGGTTTCCAGAATAATGTCTGTATCGTCGCTGATATAAGGTTTAAGCGTCAGCCCCAGCGAGATGGCGGTAGAACGCGCGTGGGATTGTGACTCTTTTTGCAGATATTCCTGAATACTGTCAGTACTGGTTTTGAGGTTCGCCAGAAAAATCGCAATGAAAATAAGCGAAATAAGGGCGATGAGTTGTTTGGATAAAGTCATGGCGGTTTGACTCGTTAGCTGTCGTTAAAATTACTAAATCTACCGCTATCAGTCTGAATCAAACAGGCTTGACAGGCAACCTGTTCTAGTTCGGGTAAAGCGGTTTTAACACCTCGTTGTCAGTATGCTGTGGTTTTTCGATGTGCAAACCATTGCCAAGTAATCGACATAATTCATCACCGGCCCAGGGCTGCTGCTGGTCTGAATACAGATATCGATCCAGCTCGATAATTTTGTCTGCGGCATCGGGTAATTGCTCGGCAAGTGCGCCTAAGCTCATAGGTGGTGCTTCCGGCCAGGTGCGCATTGCCATCATCAACAATGCACGCGCTGCATCATTAGCCTGATGAGCATGGCAGGCAGCCCGAAAAGCCTCAATAGCCTGTCTCAGTTGTTCTTGCTGAGAGGCGCTGGAGGGTTGCTGTTCGCTGACAGACAAGCCCGGTTTTTGCAGATTCGCGCTGACATGCGGTTGTCTGCCGATGCGTGCGAGCATGCGTAAAATCATAATCAATAACAAAGATCCGGTCAGCACGGCAATTTGCACAGGCCAGCCAGCTTCGGTCAAAGGTTTCAGGGTTTGCCGGATCTGTTGCCATACAGAGGGTTCGGGACTTGTTTCAGGTAACGACGCTTCAACCTGACTGTTATCGGTCACGCTGGCCTGAGGGATGGGTTGTTGCGGAACAACCGGTGGCGGCACTGGCGTATTGGCCTGATTCGGGTCGGCTTCTACCTGAATTTTCCAGGCCGGTAGACGGGCTGATTCCTGACGGCCTGTCAGCACATTCCACCATTTCAGTTCCAGTGCCGGGATTTCCTGTTTACCGGCAAATTGCGGAATATAGGTAAAGGTTCTGCGGCTGGTGGCATACACGCTTTTACCATCGGTCCGGGTTTCCAGTTCGGGTGGTTCGGCATAACGTCGAAATGAGGATACCTGTGGCAGCTCCAGCGGTTGAATCTGTGTAGCTAACAGTCCTTTGGCTTCGATACTGATAATGCGGCTAACCGGTTCTCCGACGCGGAAAACCGGCGGTTTTTCAGTCCAGCTATCTTTCAGTTGCAACGATTCTGCCGGCAACCAGTAGCTGCCGTCAAAGCCCGGTGGATGTGGCTGGATATCGATAGTCAAGGCTTTGCTGCGCAGACTGACCGGTTGTCCTTTGGATAATGCAGTTTGTGGAGCAAAAAACTTGTTAAACAAATCATTCTGAGCAAAAGCCGGTGAGCGCGATTTGTTCGCCAGATAACCGCTAAAGCTGACGGCCGGAATTTGCAGCTCACCGCTTTTTTCGGCCAGCAGGGAATAACGGCGTTCAAAGACCCGGTAGTTCTGGCCGTTATGGTTAGTTGAATAGGTGCGGTCTTCACCTAATTGCTCAAGCAGCGCATCTTCAGGTTTGGGGTCGGTGATATTGCCGCCGGCCAGATCGTGTTTGTAATACAGGCGTGCGACCAGAGGAATCTGCTGCTGCACATAAAACTGTTCTGATTCGGCATCGACTTCCAGTGTGATGAAAATCGCCTCTCCCTGATCGTTGCCGGAACGCACTGGAATAGGTTTGATATCGACAGACAGGGGCAGGGTGGTTTCATTGCCAAGGCGGATGGCGGGAATCTCGATTTTGCCGGTGCGTTTGGGCATCAGGCGGATTGACCAGGTATGGCGGTCACTGCGCTGACCATTGAAAATGCTGATCTGGGTACTTTCACTGGTACCGCCAATCTCAAAATCCCGGGCGAGTGGCGAAAAGTCCGGGTCAGGCAGATTGGTGCGGCTTTCCGTGGAGATGCTCAGGGTAATGGTCTCGCCTTCGTAGGCATATTGCCGGTCTACCCTGGCTTGCAGGGAAGCCAGTAGCTGAGGCGCAAGCGACAGCAACAGCAGCATAAATGTCAGTCGGTATGTGTATGAAATTAGGCTTGGCATGTACTTTATAAGATAGTCAGTAGTTACCAGTTTTGCCCGTTGGCGGTATTTTGACCACGCTGGCGATACTGATAAAGAAATTTTCGTTTAAGTAAAGTTCCCGGATCGTCCGGGATTCGTCGCAGCCATTGTTCAGCCGCTTGCTGTTCTTCACTGGAGAGTGATTCAGCTTGCATTGCATCCTGTTCAGCAGTCTGAGCGTCCGTTTGTTGTTCGGCGCTATCCGAGGGTGTTTCTTCGGCTGCGGCAGATTGTTCAGGCTGAGAGGGTGAGCTTGCATCCTGCGCGTTATTGTCCTGTTGATTTTCCTGATTGGCAAATTCGTTTTCTGAGCTTTGCTGCGCTGTCTGATCAGGCTGGCCTGCAGAGGCGTCGCTGTTTTGCCCGGCATTGTCAGCGTTTTCGCTGGCATTGTCCTGCTGCTGGCCTTGCTGCGCTTCGGCAGAATCAGCATTCTCCTGCTGTTGCTGTTGCTGTTGCTGTTGCTGTTGCTGTTGCTGTTGCTGTTGCTGTTGCTGTTGCTGCTGTTGGTCAATCAAAGCCTGGACAGCCGCGCGGTTATCAATCGCATCTTGCATGTTCGGCGACAATTGCAGCGCCGCATCATAAGCCTCGATGGCCTGTTGCAGTTGCCCGGCACGCGCTAAAGCATTGCCCCGGTTATAATGGCCGTCGGCATCCTGAAGTTGTGCAAAAGCTTCTGCCGCCTGCTGATAATTTTCCTGTCGATATAAAGCACTGCCTTTAAGTGCCGGATTAGCCGTCAGTTCCGCTGCGCGTTGGGGTTGATCTTCGGCAAAAGCCTGCGAAGCCTGCTGCTCGGGTGTCAACCATAAGTCCTGCCAGCTTAAGGCCAGGGCTTTTTCGGGTATCGGCAAAAGCAGCACGATCAGCAGGCTAAACAAAACGCCGCGGCGAAAGGCGAGGGCTGCCAGCGGCAATAACAGTAAACTCAGCCAGGGACCGTTCTCATACCATTGATTCTGCATGATGCCCTGATCGGCGAGGGTTTTTTCAACCGAAAGCTCCGGCAGTGCCAGCAGACTTTGAATGTCATCATTGCTCGCCTGCATCGGCGTGTAGAGACCACCGCCTGTTGCGGCTAACTGACGCAGCGCCTGTTGTTCGAGCTTGACCAGCACCGGTTTGTTGTTGCGGTCGCGTATCACATCACCCTGACCATTGCTCAGTGGCGCACCTTGCAAAGAGCCTACGCCGATGACCGAAAGCCGGTAACCGGATTGATGTAACTGCTGCGCTATTTGCAACGTGGCCGGCTGATTTTCAAAACCGTCGGCAATCACGACGATATCACCGGTATTGATGCCGGCATTGATAAACAGCGTTTGTGCCTGTTTGAGAGCCAGATCCAGTCGGCTGCCCTGTACCGGCATCAGGCCGGTTTCGAGGACGCTTAACTGCGACAGTGTCGTCTGTTTGTCACGTGACAGCGGCGTGACGCTAAACGCATCACCGGCAAATACGACCAGACCCTGTTGTCCTTCACCGGCCTGTTCGAGTAAATCCCGCACTTTAAGCCGGGCACGACTTAAACGACTCGGGCTGAGGTCGGCGGCATTCATGGATGCCGATAAATCCAGTATCACAACCAGCGAGCGTTGACTTTGAAACACCGGCTGTGGTTTTTGTTCCCAGACCGGATTGGCCAGCGCCACCATGGCGATCAATGCAGCAAGATTAAAGACGATGGACACCAACGGTTTGCCGCTGTTTGTCGGCTTTTGCAGCAGATGTTCCAACAGTTGCGGGTCGATGACATGTTGCCAGTGACTGTCCGTTGCCGTTGACTGGCGTTTGAACCAGTAAAGGTTAACGCCGGCTAACGGTAGCAGCAGCAGGAACCACCAGGGTGTCAGGAAATGAAAGTCATGCATAACGTTTCCTCAACAACATCACAGCCAGAGCCAGCAAAGCCGCCATGGCCAATGGCCATTGATAGAGTTCTTTGACCGGGCGAAACTGCAAAGCTTTGTCAGAGACCGGTTCTATTTTGTCGAGTAGGCTATAAATCTGTTCCAGTTCATGCAGATTGCGGGCACGAAAGTAGCGTCCCCGGGTTTTTTCAGCAATGCCCTGCAAGGTTGCTTCATCCAGATCACTGCCGCCGAGTTGTAAGCCGAATAATCCCCGCATACGCACACTATCACCACCGACGCCAATGGTATAAATGCGGATATTTTCTCCGGCTGCCAGGTCAGCCGCCTTGAGCGGCTCGACATGTCCGGCGGTATTCGCACCATCGGTCAGCAGCACCAGAATACGGTTTTCAGCCGGCTGCTCACGCAGACGTTTGATCGCCAGTCCAATAGCGTCACCGATCGCCGTTTTTTCACCGGCCAGACCAACAGCGGCTTCTCTTAACAGGGTGTTGACGGTATTGCGGTCATGACTGAGTGGACTTTGCAGATAAGCATTGCTGCCAAACAGAATCAATCCCAGATAATCGCCTTCGCGTCTTTGTATAAAGTCACCGGCAACGGCTTTTACCGCTAACAAACGCGGTACCGCCTGACGATTGATAATCATATCTTCGGTTTGCATGCTGCCGGAAATATCGACCGCCAGCATCAGCGCACGACCGCTGACCGGTAACTGTATGCTCTGGCCAATCCACTGTGGACGACTGGCGGCGAGGACTAACAGTAACCAGGCGAAAACCGCCAGCAGCTTTAACCATAACGGTACTGACTGCTGATATTTGACGTGCCGGCCGGCCACTTGACGGGCGTAAGGAAAATACAGTGCCGCCTGCTGTTGATGAACACTGACGGGTTTGGCGAAGTACCAGACGGCCAGCGGCACGAAAGCAGCTGCCAGCATCCACGGCCAGGCCAGCTCAAACAGCATGTTTGAGCTCCCGAAATGACTGTTTGATATTGTGTTTGGCCCAGTCACGGCTTTGCTGTAATAGCTGATCCCGAAGATACAAATCCAGCGGCGGTGGATCCGGTTGATAAAGTTGCTGGGACAGAATTTTGATGGTTTGCTGGTCAAAACGGCTTTTGCCGGCATGCTCGTTGAGAAAGTCCAGCCACGCCTGGCCGAACAAAGCGGCGACATCAGCCGTCGGGTAAAGCGTGATGGCCAGTCGCTTTAACTGTGCTTGCAGGCGCAGGATAAACTCACGGTCATCGATGTCCTGATGCGACAGCAATTTGCTGTTGAATTGTTTCATCAGCTTGCGTTGCCAATGCCGTTGCTTGAAAAAACGCACAGTCAGGCGGATCAACCAGACAACCACCACCAACACGATGATCGCCAGCAGCCACCATCCGGGTGCCGGCGGCCACCAGCCTGCCGGGTCGGGCAGATGGATATCACGCAGTTCTAACATGTTGGCAAGGTTAAGGTTGCCTGAGTTCATAAACGATGACCTGATGATGGCTGGTTGAAAATCGCATGGCCGGCGAAAAAGTTTTGCAGTTTGTCGACCGGCGAGACATCGGTTGTCAGTTCCAATAGCGGAATAGCCAGCTTTTTCGCTGTCTGCTCAAGTTGCTGACGACGTTGGCTGAATTGGGTAAGAAATTCTGCCTGTTGAACCCGGTCACGGGTATTGAGGATCAGCTCCTGTCTGCCATCGGTCAGGCGGTAATAATTGGCCGGTGGCGTATTGACTTCCAGCCAGTCACTGATTCTAATCAGGACACAATCACTGTGACGACGGATTTTCTGTAAACGTGATTCCAGGTTATGGTTATGACTGTCCTGCAGAAAATCACTGATAATAAAAACCAGACTGCCCGGGCGTGCCAGCCAACTTAAACGTTGCATGGCCTGCGACAAATCCGCATCGCCGTGCGGCGCTGTCTTGTCAAAAAAACTATGCTGATGTAACTGGTTTAGCCAATGCAGTACGGCTTTTTTCCCCGGACGCGGTGACATCTCGTGATGACCGTGATTAATCATGACGCCACCGATGCGGTCGCCATGGCGTATCGCTGACCAGGCAATCAGCGCCGCCGTTTGTGCGCCTATCACCGATTTGAAACGACCATGACTGGCGAAAAACATACCGGCTGAAAAATCTGTCAGCATCAGCACCGGTCTTTCGCGTTCTTCCTGAAACAGTTTGATGTGAGGTTTGCCGCTGCGCGCGGTAATGCGCCAGTCCATATTGCGAATATCGTCACCGGCTTGATATTCACGCGATTCCAGATAATCCATGCCACGTCCTTTGAAACGTGATTCATGATTGCCGGCCAGGGCTCGACTGGCACGGCGTTTACCTGTCATCTGCAACGGTCTGGCCTGCAGGTGAAGATCAATCAGCTCCTGTAAAGAGGCATGCACAGCGTAGTCAGGCGCTAAACCTGTGGTCTGTTGCATGCCGTGACTGCGGCGTTTAAACAGGCGGTTAAGCATATCGATCAGACCACTGCGACCTGTTTCAGCAGGGCATCGAGAAAATCATCGCTACTAATGCCTTCGGCTTCGGCTTCATAAGAGAGTAATACGCGATGTCTTAACACATCTTTGAAGACCGCCTGCACATTTTCCGGCGAGACATAGTCGCGCTGATTTAACCAGGCATGGGCACGGGCGCAGCGATCCAGCGCGATGGTGCCACGCGGACTGGCACCGAAACTGACCCAGTGCGCCAGCGTTTCATCATAGTGTTGTGGCGTGCGGGTCGCCAGCACCAACTGCACCAGATACTGCTCGACAGCCTCGCTCATGTGAATTTGCAGACAGGCCTGTTGAGCCGCCTGCAGTGTGGTTTTGCTCAGGCGCACCGGGTCGGCTGCGGGGGCCGTCTGATCGCTGGCTTCACGGCGCGTCAGTTGCAGGATTTTAAGTTCATCGCCGGCATCCGGGTAATCGATAATGCAATGCATTAAAAACCGGTCAAGTTGAGCTTCGGGTAACGGATAAGTACCTTCCTGTTCAATCGGGTTCTGTGTCGCCATGACCAGAAACGGAGACGGTAACGGATAAGTCTGCTGACCGACAGTGATTTGTTTTTCCTCCATGGCTTCGAGCAGGGCTGACTGGACTTTGGCCGGTGCACGGTTGATTTCATCCGCCAGCACCAGATTGTGAAACAGCGGGCCCTGTTGAAACACAAAGCTGCTTTGCGCCGGGTTGAAAATATCGGTACCGGTCAGATCGCCGGGTAACAGGTCCGGGGTAAATTGCAGGCGGTGAAAATCACCTTCGATATTACCGGCCAGCTCTTTGATGGAGCGGGTTTTTGCCAGTCCGGGTGGACCTTCTACCAGCAGATGACCTTCGGCTAATAATGCAATCAACAGCCTTTCTGCCAGATAATCCTGACCAATGATCTTTTGATTAAGGCGATTTCTTACAGTGGCAAACTGCTGCTGTAACTCTGCGGATTGCGGCATTTATTTCTCCTGAATTAAGTTCAGCGATTGAGTCACGCATTGCTGACTGTGAAATTATTTTAAGGTTCCCGGGCTGAAACCGTCCTGCATAGTGCATGTCTGTCGTTAATGTCTCAATGCTGACTTTGGTAAATTGATATTTGTCATCTATTGTTTAATTTGAGGATTGCCATTCCAATTGCAATGGCTAAACTCGTTCAATGTCGTCGCACGAAAGATGACTTAAAGTTTTAATGATAGGCGTCGCTACCCTAGTAATCACATAAAACTTTGCGATACAAAAAAATAATTATTTTCTTGAAATTAACAACCGAACCACTTCAGGACTGCTGAGATGAGAATAAACGAACCGGTCACACAACAGGAAATTCCCTATCCGGAAGGCAAAATGTTGGTCTCCAAGACCGACCTTAAAGGCGCGATCACCTACTGTAACAAGGATTTTATTCAGATAAGCGGATTTTCCGCATCCGAATTAATGGGCAAGAACCATAACATTGTCAGACATCCGGATATGCCGCCGGCGGCATTCAAGGATCTCTGGGATACGGTCAATGCCGGACGCTCATGGACGGGATTGGTTAAAAACCGGGCTAAAAATGGCGATCACTACTGGGTGCGTGCAAACGTCACGCCGATCACCCGTAATGGCCAGATTGTTGAATTCATGTCGGTGCGTTCCAAACCGGGGCGTGATGAGATTCAGGCCGCTGAGGAGCTCTATCGGGCTATCAATCAGGGTAAAGTGACTTTAGGTAAAAAATCCCTGTTTGAAAAACTCAATTTCGTTGGACGTATGAAGCTGTTTAACAAGCTGAGCTTTGTCGGTTTCATGCAAACCTTACCGGCTCTGGTGCTGCTGGGTATGGGTTACGAATCTTTATCGGTCACGGCGATGGGTATCGCTGCCGGTTTGATCGTTTTGGGTCTGATTATCGGCATTATTATCGCTAAAGGTATCACCAGGCCGATAGATGGTCTGATTGGTGTCATCAAGGCCATCTCCGAGGGTAATTTCAAGAAAGAATCCGGTTTTGACAGCCATGATGAAATCGGTGAAGCGATTAACGTGACCCGCATGATGCAGATTCGGCTGGGATTTGACTTTGCCGATGCGCAGGAAAAAGCTGATGAGGCGATGCGTATTCAAAACGCGCTGGATAATGTGACGGCGAATGTGATGGTGGCAAACACTGAGCGTGAAATCATCTACATGAACAAGGCGGTCACCAGATTGTTCAAAGAAAACGAGAAATCTTTACGCGAGACGTTACCGCAGTTTAACGCTGATACGCTGATTGGTACCAATATTGACGGTTTCCATAAAGATCCGCGTCATCAGGCGGATATGCTGGCAAGACTTACCGAAAGCTATGAATCGCAACTGTCTATCGGTGATCTGACGATGAAAATCATCGCTACGCCGGTTATCAATGAAAACAATGAACGTCTGGGTACGGCTGTCGAGTGGTCTGACCTGACTGAACAGCTGGCCCGGGAAGCTGAAGATAAATTACGTCTTGAACAGGAACGTCAAGTGGCTGCGGAAAACGAGCGCATCAGAGTCGCGCTGGATAACGTGTCTTCGAATGTCATGCTCGCGAACCCGGATCGTGAAATTATCTACATGAACAAAAACGTGCAGAAACTGTTCGAAGAAGCCGAAGCGGATATTCGCCGTGATCTACCGAACTTCAATGCCAGTACGCTGTTAGGTACAAACATTGACACTTTCCATAAAAATCCTGCTCACCAGATGCGTCTGCTGGAGAACCTCAGCTCGACATTTACTTCGCAACTTGAAGTCGGTGGCCGAACCATGCGTATTATCGCCAATCCGGTGGTTGACCAGGAAGGAACGCGTCTGGGTACTGCGGTTGAATGGACCGATCGTACGCTGGAAGTGGCGGTTGAGCGTGAGATTGATGAACTGGTTGATGCGGCCAGTCTCGGCGTGCTGGATAAACGTCTGTCTACTGACGGCAAACATGGCTTCTTCCTTGGCTTGTCCAACGGCTTTAACGCCTTGCTCGATCAGCTCACCAGTGTGTTTGATGATATCGGTGAAGTCATGGGTTATATGGCTAACGGCGACCTGACGCATACCATCAGCACGAATTACGAAGGTGTCTTTGGTGAAGTTAAAAACAACATCAATCAGACTATTCAGAATTTCGAAAGCACGGTATTGAGATTGCGTGATATTTCTGATCAGGTCGGTACCGCCTCTGAAGAAATTTCCGATGGTAATAACAACCTGTCAGCCCGTACTGAACAGCAGGCGGCGAATCTTGAAGAAACCGCTGCCAGTATGGAAGAGTTGACCAGTACGGTGAAAAACAACTCTGATAATGCTCAGCAGGCTAACTCGGTTGCCGCCTCTGCCCGTGCTGCGGCTGAAAAAGGCGGTCAGGTGGTTTCCGATGCGGTCACCGCCATGCAGCAGATCAGTGACTCTTCGAATCAGATTGCCGAAATCATCGGGGTTATTGATGAAATTGCCTTCCAGACCAATCTGCTGGCTTTGAATGCGTCAGTTGAAGCGGCTCGTGCCGGTGAGCAGGGACGTGGTTTTGCGGTGGTTGCGACTGAAGTTCGTAACCTGGCATCACGTTCTGCTGAAGCAGCCAAAGAGATCAAAGAGCTGATCAAGGATTCGGTTGATCGTGTCAGTTCCGGTTCTGAGTTGGTGAATCAGACGGGTTCTGCACTTGAAGAAATTGTCTCTAACGTCAAGAAAGTGGGTGATATCATCGCTGAGATTGCGGCTGCCAGTGCTGAGCAGACTGCCGGTATTGAGCAGATCAATATGGCTATCACCAATATGGACGAGATGACGCAACAAAATGCGGCTCTGGCTGAAGAAACTTCGGCGGCTTCTGCGGCTATGAGTGACAATGCCAATGACATGCAAGGCGCGATGAACTTCTTTAGCGTCGGTGGTAGTGCTTCGGCACCTGCTGCTGTGACTACAAGGCATGAATCGAAACCTGCAGCCAGGGCTTCTACTGCGCCTGCGCCGGCGCCGAAAAAAGCTGCACCAGCGCGGCCATCGGCGGCGACCTCTCAACCTCGTAAAGTCTCTGCGCCGCCATCCGGTAATGATGATGACGAGTGGGAAGAGTTCTAATTCGGGTTGTTCTCCTTCAAAGCCTCTCTTCGGAGAGGTTTTTTTTTGGTGTTTTCGAGGTAATTGCTTCGCCGGAATTCTGTAAATTCAGGCTTGCTTCTGACTTCTGACTCAAGACTTCAAAGATGGTTTTTGACTCGATCGATTATAAGCACGAGTTTGACGCCCCCTGATTTATGCAGCATTTTTCAGGATAAAGTCTGCGACTGTCTGAGCGCAGCGAGTTTCGCAGACCCTGAAAAATCCAAATAAATCAGGATCAGGGCGGAGATTGAGTGCGTTAACGAGAGAGTCAAAACCAATTCATAGATAATCAGAATCGAACGATAAGAATGAACTTGAGCGGTCGACGGTGGAAATTTTGCTGAACGTTAAACAGTTCAAGTCAATAAACTCAGGCTTGATTAATAATGATTAAAACTTCTGACGCAAAATCATCAGATTGTCCTGCTGACTAATGTCGAGCTTATCCAGAAAAGACATACCCAGTAAAGTGATAGCAGGACTATCCCCCATCACAACCATACCATCGACATCATTAAGCGAAATACCACCGATGGTCACCTTATCGATAACAACCCGCCATGCATCAGTTTGACCCGAAGCAGTAAAGGCAATAACACGCTGATCATCTTTATTATAATCCAACCCCAACGCCCTAGCCTGTAACTCACTCATAGCGACCTTATTCGCACCAGTGTCGACAATAAAAGAAACAAGCTTACCGTTTATCTGACCATCAGTACGATAACTGCCACGATTATCCTTGATAATGTGAACCTCCTGCTTTTCCGCCTGTTTATAGTTACCGCCGATATGACGCCCAAGTTCATAGCGCGCCGATTGACCATCAATGGCAATTTCAGCAGTCTGCGCATAGGTATCCGTAGACAACAGTTCAAAACCATTTTTCTCATGACCGCTTTTCAGGAGAATACGTTTACCTTGATATTCGATCATTGCCTTACCCGGAAACAGCGCAACCAACCTGAAATTTTTGGCCAGAACACTCTGACTACCGAACAGGAAGCAAACAATGATGATTAAAAACAGGATTCTGGACACAGGTAATCCTTTAATTAAAAAGTTGAAGATTTATTATCCAATGTAGACCAATCAGTGCAAATAATCCGGCTACAATGTCATCCAGCATGATACCCAGCCCACCGCCAACCTTTTTATCCAGCCAGCTAATCGGCCAGGGTTTTAAAATGTCGAACAGACGAAAGAGCACAAAACCTGTTATCACAGCAGTCCAACTGAATGGCACCGCGATCATGGTAATCAAATAACCGGCGATTTCATCCCAGACAATGCCACCATGGTCATGTACCCCCATGTCCCGTGAGGTTTTATCGCAGATGTAAATGCCCGCTATGCTGACGATCAAAGTAATCAGCAAATAAATCCATAATGTTTGCTGTGCAATCAGCAAATAAATCGGTATAGCCGCCAATGTGCCGAAAGTACCCGGTGCTTTAGGGGCTAATCCACTACCAAAACCAAAGGCCAGGAAATGTATCGGGTTCTTCGTATCGGGCTTTTTCATGATATTTTGCTCTTACCTGAAATGCTGGAAGCCTAAGTTGTCGAACTTAACCCGCTGATGATTACCATCGCGGCATGTTACTCCGGAACCTGACGTCATTCTGCCTATCACTGTCAACGCTATACCCAGTTGATGCGATAACGACGATAAATGAACAGACTCAGACTCTGACAAGGTAAAACACAGCTCATAATCATCACCACCGGACAGAACCATAGACCAGTCTTGAGTTGCATCCAGATAAGCTCTGAGATTTGCAGAAATCGGCAACTGTTGCAGATAGATCTCTGCACCGAGCTTCGATCTTTCACAGATATGGCCGAGATCAGCTAACAGGCCATCTGAGATATCAATACAGCTATGCGCCTTACCTGATAACGCCAATCCCAACTCTACTCTGGGATCCGGCTTTTCCAGGGCTTGTCGCAAACACTTATCCGGATGTTGCTGGTTTTGCAGTTGTTTTAATGCCAGAGCAGCATCACCAAGCGTACCTGATACGACAATAACATCACCTGCCTGAGCTGAAGAACGATATAAAGCTCTATGTTTTTTGACCAGGCCCTGAACCGTCAAGCTAATCGCAAGAGGTCCGGAGGTGGTATCCCCACCGATGAGCTGAACCTGATACTGTTGCGCCAGCTTGCCAAAGCCTCGGGCAAAAGCCGCTAACCAGTTTTCATCGACTTTCGGCAAAGTCAAAGCCAGACTCACCCAGGCAGGTTTTGCCCCCATGGCAGCCAAGTCACTGAGATTAACTGCCAGTGCTTTATGGCCTAGAGACTCAGCATCCACATCAGCAAAAAAGTGCCGGCCGCTGACCAGCGTATCGCTACTGACAGCTAGTTGGTAACCCTCGGGAATATCAAGAATGGCACAGTCATCCCCGATACCGGTGACGGTATCCGGATGCGACTCTGTCAAGGAAGAAAAATAGCGCTGAATAATGTCAAATTCATTCAACGACATGGTTGGCTTTAACGTTTTTTAGCGGCTTCGCGTACTGCGTTAAATTCAATGGCACGAATCGATCGAGCCATCTTGTCAACAACGCCATTGACATATCGATGTCCCATCTCTGCACCGAACATTTTGGTCAGTTCAACGGCCTCATTAATGATCACACGATAAGGAATTTCAGGGTGTTTTAACAGTTCATAGGCGGCCAGACGCAAAACTGCGCGTTCCACCAGATCAACCTGTTCGATATCCCGGTCAATAAGCGGCGTGATCGCCTCGTCAAGGTCAGCAAGGCGGGTTACAACACCAAGTACCAGATCCTTGAAATAGTCCACCTCATAAGTAGTGGATTTTTTCTCGAGGGCAAACTGTTGCAATATCTGACTGGTTTCGTTACCGGTCACTTGCCATTGATAAAGAGCCTGAACCGCGTATTCCCGCGCTCTGTGACGTTTTTTACTCATAATAGGTGATGCGCCTCAGGACTCCGTTGATCAGCCGATTGCTTTAAGCAGATTGACCATTTCGATAGTGGAAGCAGCCGCTTCACCACCTTTTTACCCGCTTTGGTGCCCGCACGTTCGATAGCCTGTTCAATAGTGTCAACCGTCAACACACCGAAGGCAATCGGCACACCATGACTTAAAGAGACCTGCGCCATGCCTTTGACACATTCACCGGCAACATATTCAAAATGTGGCGTACCACCACGGATAACAGCACCTAAGGCGATAATACCGTCATAATCGCCAGTGGCAGCAATCTTTTCCAATGCCAATGGCATTTCGAAAGCACCCGGCACACGGACCACAGTAATATCGGATTCATCAGCACCATGACGTTTTAGTGTGTCAATTGCACCTGCTTCGAGGCTGTCAACAACAAAACTGTTCCAGCGCGCAACCACAATACAAAAACGTGCGTTACTGACGGTCAAGCCGCCTTCGATAGTCTTTATAGCCATGAATAAACCTTTTTATTTTTGATGATTACTGATTAAGACCGACAAATTCGGTAACTTCGAGATCAAACCCACCCAGACCATGCATATTAGTCGGAGCAGACATGACTTTCATTTTCTGCACACCCAGATCGGCAAGAATCTGCGCACCCACACCATAGGTGCGTAACTGGCGTTCTGCGCCGGGCTGCTCAGGAGCCGGCTGATCGTCTTTTTTCGAAGAATCCTGCCATTTGTAATCCTGAATTTTCTGCACAATTTCCCGGGCTGAATCATGATTTCTCAGAATAACAATAACCCCCTGCCCGGCTTCAGCAACCTGTTTGATAGCTGCATCCAGAGGCCAGCCGCAATTATCACGCTTTGCAGATAGCAGATCACAGAGTGTGTGTTGTACATGAACACGAACAAGTACCGGCTCATCAGGTGAGATCGTGCCTTTGACCATTGCCAGATGCACTTCGTTATCCGTGCAGTCCTGATAAGCCAACAGACGAAAATCGCCATGTTCGGTCGGTAATTTACATTCATTTACCCGCTCTACGGTTTTCTCGTTGCGTACACGGTAATGAATAAGATCTTCGATGGTGCCTATTTTCAGGTCATGCTCTTTTGCAAAAATCTCGAGGTCGGGACGACGCGCCATGGTGCCGTCTTCATTAAGAATCTCGACAATAACTGAAGAAGGTGTTTTGCCGGCTAAACGCGCCAGATCACAACCCGCTTCGGTATGACCGGCACGCACTAATACCCCACCCGGCTGCGCCATCAGCGGAAAAATATGTCCTGGCTGTACAATATCCTGCGGCTGACCTTCCGGATTAACCGCGGCAAGTACTGTCGTAGC
>Ga0181576_10001115_pt1 | contig 20402 bp, 19 predicted proteins | sample 101ome_22_FD_132464 | JGI IMG/M metagenome (GOLD analysis project Ga0181576, IMG submission 132464) | Coastal salt marsh microbial communities from the Groves Creek Marsh, Skidaway Island, Georgia - 101412BT metaG (megahit assembly) | ecosystem: Environmental > Aquatic > Marine > Intertidal... | reverse complement strand
AGACTATTCAACTCTTGCCTTTAAAACAATTCCAGAACGACTAATGGACTACCTCTACAATGAAGTTAAGGCACAAAATTCTACTGAATTACACTTAACACATCAAGCTTTAGCCAATGAAATTGGCACCTCTCGAGAAGTGGTTTCACGCACCCTTAAACAATTTGAAGATACCGGGTTAATAGAACGTTCTTTTAAAAAATTAGGGTTGTGACCTAAGTTACAAATTTAAGGTAGGCCTACTTTCTACCTTTGTGGAAACCTAAAAACTCAAATCCTATGAAAACACCCCTTATTTTATTGAGTGCTTTTTTCACTCTTTTAATGATTTCACAATGCAAATCAGACCCAAAAAAAGAAAAGGTTGAAGAAGAAATGAAAATGGAAGAAATGACCGAAGAGACTATGCAGGAGCCAACAAAATCAGCAACCTTTGTTTTGGTCCATTCTACTTGGCTTGGCGCCTGGCAATTGGGACACGTTACTCCCATTTTAGAAAAAGCAGGAGCTAAGGTAATTGCCCCTGACCTACCCGGCCACGGAACAGACAAAACCGCTCCTAAAGACATCACAATGGACAACTATGTCAATACCCTTTTAGCCATTTTAGACCAACAAACAGAGCCGGTCATTTTGGTGGGACATAGTTTTAATGGCATCACGGTGAGTCGAGTAGCTGAATTGCGGCCAGATAAAGTTAAAAAACTAGTTTTTCTCACCGCTTTTTTGTTGCCCAATGGCGGTTCTTTCTTCAAAGCTGTTGAAGGAGTGGAAGGCTCTAAAGCAGTAGAAAACTTCTATCTCTCCGAGGACAAAACCTACGCCTTAGTGAAAGAAGAAGAGATTCAAAATGCCTTTGCTCACGATATTCCAAAAGAAACCTTTGCAGCTGCTGCACCTAATATTGTGCCTGAACCCGCTGCCCCATTGGCTTATGAACTCGAAATTACGGAAGCTAATTTTGGACGAATTCCTAAATATTATATTGAGTGTACCGAAGACCGGGCTATTCCCATTGAAGTACAAAGAGCCATGTATAAAGGACAAGTCATACAATCCTATTCAATTGCTTCCAGCCATACTCCCAATTTCTCACAACCTGAAAAATTGGCTTCTATTTTACTTCAAATAAAGGATCTCTAAAAATTTAAATCGCCACGTAAAGGTGCTCTGCAACGAGCACCTTTTTTTATGTCTATAATTCAGTTAATAATATTTTAAAACCTGCTTTCCTGATGAATTGATACTTTCATACTTTTGAATTCTATGAAGAAACTTTTGCTTTTAAGTATAGCACTCCTATTTATAGCGGCTTGTTCAGAAACCCAAAAAACCTATCAAGACCGTTTTGATTATATTCCACAACAAACTGTTTTGGTGGCTCAAATAAACGACTATAACATTGTTAAAAACACCTTTGGCAGTCAACCTCTTTTATCACAATTAACGCCACTTTTTAAAAATCTAGCTTCTCCCCTTCAGGCTTTATCATCCAGAATGGAAAACCGTCAGAGTTTGGTTTGCCTCACTCCTCAGGGAAAATCTAGCCTAGCTTTTTCTTTACTTTATGAGCGCCAAGCGCAAGACAGTCCGCCACCTCCATTTGAAAAAACCATTACCTATGATGGCCTAATAATTGGGGTTTACAATTTGGGCGAATACACCTTTTATGAAGCACAGTTAGGGCTTGTTACCTTTATTTCCGACTCCCAATTGGTTTTAGAAAATAGCATTCGGAATTTTAAAAACAAAGTGACTGGAATTGCCTCTTCAGATTTTTTTAGCCTCACCAAAATCTTAGACAACAATGCCCCCATGCAATTATTATTGCATGATGATGCACAATCTTTTTTTGCCAGTGTTTTCCCCAAAACACCCCTTTTTCCTTCGTTGAGCCGATCCTGGACTGCTTTTGATTTTAATACCCAACGAGACCCTTTTACACTAGATGGCGTTGCCTTTTTGAATGATTCTTTGGCGCAATCTATCAATTTCATCAAAGGGCTTTCCAGTCAAAAAATGTTAAGCCCCGAGGTGAGCCCTGCCCGAATAGATAGCTATTTTAGTTTAGCTCTGGAGGATATCCAAACCCTTGAAGACCATTTTAAAAATTACAGCAGATTACAAAATATTGCCTTACCCAAAATTGATCTTTCTTCCCTTAATACGGTAGATGAACTAGGCTGCATTAGTCTAAAAAAAAGCAACGCCGTTTTCCTACACCTCAAAAATACGGAGCTTATCAATAGTCCGCTGTTAAACCAAAACGAACCTCCCAAATCCTATCGGTCGGTTGACTATTATCCTGTAGCGCTCCCCGGTGATTTTGAAACCTTATTAACCCTATTTGGAAACACTCACACAATGCAATGGGGTGCCCTATTGGACGATTTCATTGTTTATGGTTCCTCAGAAGAAATGATGAAAACCTTGATCAGTGCCTATAAGGATGGGAGCGTTTTAGCCAACAACTTTGCTTTTAAAAATCTTTTAAATGCCCTTGCAGACCAAAGTCATTTTCTATGGCTTGGAAACACAACCCAATTGCAAGAACATTGGCAAACTGAAACAGAAAGTGAACAAGGTGAAATTTGGAAAAGTCTTTCCCTATCGCAATATCCTTGGTTGGCTTTGCAAGGAGTGGGAGAAAACGATTTTGTGCAAATCCGTTTTACTGCTCAAAAAGACAATCCCGAAATGACTAAGCATAGCGTTGCAAATCAATATTCATTTCAACTAGAGGCTCCTGTTTTAGGCGCTCCACAATGGATTAAAAACCACAGAACAAAAGGAATGGATTTGGTGGTGCAAGACCAACAAAATAAACTCTACTTGTTTTCAAATACGGGTACTTTATTTTGGAAAAAACAACTTTCTGGTGCCATTCTAGGCCCTATTCAACAAGTTGATTTATACAAAAACAGACGCCTTCAAATGGCTTTTAGAACCGAAAATCGCTTTCAAATTTTGGACCGCAATGGCAATCTGGTGCCTCCTTTTGATTTAAAAGTTGGAACTTCTGAAGTCCCCCTTTCCGTTTTTGATTATGATCGAAACCGAGACTATCGCTTTGTGCTAGCAGACGGTAGTCAATTGAAAATGCTGAACAACCGTGGAAATGAAGTGAAAGGATTTCAATTAAAAACACTCAACAAACCTTTAATGCACCCCCTTAAACACATCCGTATGGGGAATAAAGATTATCTCCTTCAGCAGTCGATAGATGGCACTGTGCGCATCTTAAACCGTCAGGGAAAAGTGCGTGTAAAACTGCAAGAAGAAGCCAACACCTCTCAGAATCCCATTTTTAATTACAGAAATACCTTTACCACTACAGATGCTGCGGGCAATCTATTGCAAATTGATCAAAAAGGAAATTTAGTTCGAACGCCTCTAGCACTGTCTCCTGGTCATCAAATTGATATGAGCACCAAAAGCTTGGTCACCCTATCCGATAACCTACTTACCATTAAGGGCATTCCCGTAACTCTTCCTTTTGGAAACTACACCCCTCCCAAACTGTTTTATTTAAATAACACGCTCTATGTGACAACCACCGATAAAGATGCCGAAAAAGTATATCTCTATTACAGTAACGGCCTAGCGGTGGATGGATTTCCTGTTTATGGCATTGGCCCTGCCGACCTCACCAATGCAGACGATGACAAAGCCTTAGAACTGGTCGTGCAAGTAGACACTAACGGCTTTATGATTTATCAAATCAATTAAAGCACTTCAGCGCAAAGTGCTTTTCAAAATTTTGCTGCAATATTTGTTTGACGGATTTGAGATCTAGGTCTTGATTTAGTTCTTTTTGCATGGAGGTAACTCCTTTTCCCACTATGCCGCAAGGAACAATGTGTTGAAAATAGCTCAGGTCTGTATTGACATTTAGTGCCAAGCCATGCATGGTAACCCAACGACTGGCACGCACCCCCATAGCACAAATTTTTCGGGCAAAGGGAGTGTTAACGTCTAACCAAACACCCGTTTCTCCTTCACTGCGCGCTCCTTGAAGACCATAGTGCGCCAGGGTATCGATAACGACTTGTTCTAATAAACGTAAATATTTATGAATATCGGTAAAGAAATTATCGAGATCAAAAATGGGATAGCCCACAATTTGACCAGGCCCATGAAACGTGATGTCACCCCCACGATTGGTTTTGTAGAAAGCTATTCCCTTTTGTTTTAGTTGCTGCTCGTTTACGAGTAAATTGGCAAAATTGCCATTTTTACCAAGAGTATAAACCGGAGGATGCTCAACAAAGAGCAAATAGTTGGGTGTAGGCTTATTGTCTGTTGTTGTTCGATTGGCGCTCTTTTGCGTGATGATTTGCTGAAACAATTTCTCTTGATAGACCCAAGTTGCTTGATAGGCCTTTTGACCAAGATCAAGAACTTGAACTTTTTTGTTTTGTTGCTTCATGGCTAAATTCGATTGGGATTGTTTAAAATGATTAGAGCTGCTATCACACCGGGCACCCAACCGCAAAGGGTGAGCAGAAACACAATAATAACACTACCACAGCCTTTATCCAGAACGGCTAAAGGGGGTAAGATGATGGACAATATGACTCTAAAACAACCCATTGAATGAAGCCTTAAAAGTACAAAAATTATCGCTTTCAATTGGAATGAAAGAGCAGAAGGAAATCCAAAAACAAGGGGAAGAATTTTAGAATTGCACAAGAAGAAAAAACAGACTGTGTATCTTTGTCAAAATTTATACAATCTATGGCAACATTGTCTGAACAAGAACTGGTTCGCAGAACAAAATTAGAAGCGTTAAAAAAGCTTGGGATCAACCCCTATCCGGCAGCGCTTTTTCCAGTAGATTTTTTTGCCAACAGCCTCCCTGCTGCCTATCAGGAAGGTAAAAAAGTGATTTTAGCCGGAAGAATCATGTCGAGGAGAATTCAAGGAAAGGCAAGTTTTGCGGAATTGCTAGACCCAACCGGAAAAATACAACTCTATTTAAATCGAGATGAAATATGCCCCGGCGATGACAAATCTCTCTACAATGAGGTGTATAAAAAATTGCTAGACATAGGAGACATTATTGGAGTGGAAGGTGAATTGTTCACCACCCAGGTGGGCGAAATGTCTGTCAATGTGAAAAAGGTAACGGTTTTAAACAAATCACTTAAACCCCTGCCCTTGCCCAAAACCGATGCAGAGGGAAAAACCTATGACCAGTTTAATGATCCTGAGCTACGTTATAGACAGCGTTATGTTGATCTCATTGTTAACCCTAAGGTAAAAGACACCTTTATTAAACGCACTCAAATTACCAATGAAATAAGACGGTTTTTGACAGACAAAGGCTATTTGGAAGTGGAAACTCCCATTTTACAACCCATACCGGGAGGAGCAGCTGCTCGTCCATTTGTGACCCACCACAACGCCTTAAACATGCCGCTATATTTGCGCATTGCTAACGAATTGTATCTAAAACGTTTGATTGTGGGCGGCTTTGAAGGGGTCTTTGAATTTGCCAAAGATTTTCGAAACGAAGGTATGGACCGAACCCACAATCCCGAATTTACGGTGATGGAATTGTATGTGGCTTATAAAGATTATTTCTGGATGATGGAAACCACCGAAAACCTTCTGGAACAATTGGCCATGAGCACCCACCAAAAAACAGAGGTTAGCGTGGGTTCCCAAACAATAGATTTTAAAGCACCCTATCCTCGAGTGCCTATTTTGGAAGCCATCAAAACCCATACCGGCTATGATGTATCAGAGATGGACGAAAACGAATTGCGCGAAACAGCTAAAAAGTTAGGTCTAGAGGTTGACGACTCCATGGGGGAAGGTAAACTGATTGACGAAATTTTTGGTGAAAAATGCGAACACCACTATGTGCAACCCACCTTTATCATTGATTATCCAAAATCTATGAGCCCCCTCACAAAAGAACACCGTTCCAATCCAAAACTTACCGAACGCTTTGAATTGATGGTAAATGGAAAAGAGCTGGCCAATGCCTATTCGGAGTTAAATGATCCTTTGGATCAAAGAGAACGCTTTGAAGCTCAACTAGCCTTGAGCGAAAAAGGCGATGACGAAGCCATGTTTATTGACCAAGACTTTTTGCGGGCATTGGAATATGGAATGCCTCCAACATCCGGTATTGGCATTGGCATTGATCGTTTGGTGATGTTATTGACCAACAACAGTTCCATTCAAGAGGTGCTCTTTTTCCCGCAAATGAAACCCGAGCAAAAAGAAGTGGCGCTTAGTGAGGAAGAAAAACTGATCTTTGACCTACTCAAAAAAGAATCTCCTATTGCTTTATCCAATTTAAAAGAGCAAGCCGGCTTAAGCAATAAAAAATGGGACAAGAGCATAAAAGGGCTCACACAAAAGAAACTAGCCACGGTTTCCAAAACCGATGATCAACTTTTGGTGCAATTGTTAAAAAATACTTAAGGCTTAAACTCTTAGGACATCCTTATGTCTTAAGTATAAACACAAAAAATTTAAGTCTTATGAAAAATTACAAATTGTTCTTTTGTTTCCTCTTCCCTTTGGCACTTCTAGCCCAAAAAAGAGAAGGAACCTTTACACCCGAACAAAGAGCTACCCTTAAAGCCAAAGAACTTCGTTTGCAACTTGATCTTTCTGAAAAGCAAGAAAATGAAATTGCCAACTATTTAAAAGGAGCTTTAAAAAACAAACCTCCTAAACCCGTCAACCCAGAATTGCGCTCTCAAGAAGATCATTATGCGCATCGTTTAGCGCGTTTAGAGGAGCGACAAGAATTGCAAGAAAAAATGCAATCCGTTTTAACAGAGGCTCAATATGCTCAATGGAAAAAAGGGCATGCTCAAAGAGGCCCCAGAATGGGAAAAAGACACCACAGAATGGGAAAACGAATGCATGAAAAAGAAAAACACCGGCAGGAAAGACAAGGAAGACCATCTCCCCATAAACAAACTCCTTCTAAAAATGACAGCGGGTATTAAAAATTAAAAAGGGCGGCTTTACAAGCCGCCCTTTTTACTATAAAACATCAGATCAAGATTAAAAAACCTTAAACTCTGTTCTTCTGTTTTCGGAATGATTTTGTTCGCTACAGTCAACGCCATTGCTACAGTTGTTAAGCAATCTAGTTTCTCCATAGCCTACTGCAATGAGTCGCTCTTTGGCAATGCCTTTGGAAATTAGATATTCCACAACCGATTTTGCTCTTCTTTCTGACAAGTCTTGATTAAAGGCGTCTCCTCCTCGCGAATCAGTGTGGGAGCCTATTTCAACGGTACTACTTCCATCTTCTTGCATAACACTGTAAATGTGCTTATCAATAATGCGTCTTGCCTCAGCATTAAGTGCAGCACTTCCCAGCGCATAGTGAATGGGAAGAATTGTTCCCCTTTCAGGAATATTGCAGGGCACTTCTCTCCAAGCAGTCATACCGCCTTTTGTTAGCAATACTTTTTTGGTTACTTGAATGTATTCGGCAGGCACTACCACTTCTTTAGTGGTTTCATCTTTAACCAAAATGCGGCGTTGAATGGTTTGTGTTCTTTCTGGGATATTTTCTTCTGTGGTATGGGCAGGCGTTACTTCAACTTGCTTTGTGATCAAGCGATATTCGCCGGTGATCCTTCTCGATTGAGTTGCCACATCACGTTCTTTTTTCTGAATTGGAATTTCCCGAAGGACAGCAGGACGTTCTACAAAGTGAAATATTCTACAATCAGCAGAGTTAATGGAAGGGCAATCTGGGTCATTTTCACCCGCTACCCAAGTGCCTGTTTTAGGTTTCACTTCTACTGTTTCATAGTCTTGGGTGAAAGAAGCTGGAATTACCTCTAATTTGTGATAGGGATCTTTTATCCAAAGGGTATCCACTTGCGTTTCATAAACAGCTGGCACATATACAAAACGTTTAGAGGCAGGACGAATAACAATTTCTTGGGCTTGACTTTCATACTGGGCAGGAATAATTTCCAATCGCTTAAATTCTGGTTTAGATAAAATGGTGACTTGCTCTTCTCCATATTCATCTGGCACCACACATTTGGCAAAACATTTGTTTGGATCAGGATTTTCTGGCAATGTTTCGAAATATTCTTGCGCCGATAAAGTTGTAGTAAAAAATAGAGTTAAAATAAGTAGGGTAGTTTTTTTCATAAGGATAAGTATTTAGGGTTAATTGTTAAACAAGATAAAAAAATCTCTCTTAAACCCTAAACCTTATTCTTAAAATTTTGAAACTACTTTTTTAAAGGCAGCAATGGTCTTGTCAATATCTTGATACGAGAGGGCATCGTTTAGGAAATAGCTTTCAAAAGCACTAGGAGGTAAATAAATTCCTTCGGCAAGAAGGCCGTGAAAATAGCGCTTAAAAAAGTTGTTGTTTCCGGTAGCTACACTTTTAAAATCAACCACAGCATGGGAAGTAAAATGCACAGAAAGCATAGATCCCAAACGATTGATTTGACAGGGAATATTGAGCTTCGCTAACACGGATGCAAAACCGTCGTGAAGGGCTTTTGTTTTTTCCTCCAAACGATCAAAAATTTCGGGTTGCTCTTTTATTGTTTTTAGCATGCTAAATCCTGCCGCCATTGCCAGGGGATTGCCACTTAAGGTTCCGGCTTGATAAACAGGACCCTCTGGTGCAAGGTGACGCATAATTTCATGAGAAGAAGCAAAAGCCCCCACGGGCAATCCACCGCCTATTACTTTCCCAAACGTAACAATATCAGCCGCTACGCCCAAACGCTCCTGGGCTCCTCCGGGAGCCAAGCGAAATCCAGTCATGACCTCATCAAAAATGAGCAGGGCTGCGTGTTGATCGCATAAATTTCTCAGTCCCTCTAAAAAGCCGGGGGCGGGCAAAACGCAACCCATATTACCTGCAACGGGTTCTAAAATCACTGCGGCTATAGCTTCCTCATTTGCTTCAAACAAGGCTTTTACTTGCTCTACATTATTGTAGTCAGCTAATAGCGTATCTTGAGCTGTTCCCTGTGTCACACCTGGGCTACTAGGACTTCCAAAAGTTACAGCACCACTACCGGCCTGAATCAAGAAAGCATCAGCATGACCGTGATAGCATCCGGCAAATTTGATGATTTTTTCTCTTCCTGTGGCGCCTCGTGCTAATCGGATAGCACTCATACAAGCCTCTGTTCCTGAGTTAACAAAACGCACCTTGTCTATATTGGGCACCATGTTAACCACCAAGGAGGCCATATCGGTTTCCAAGGCAGTTGGAATTCCAAAAGAGGTTCCTTTTTTGGCTTGTTGGGTTATGGCTTCCACTACTGGAGGATAGGCATGACCAAGCAACAAAGGACCCCAACTGGAGATATAATCAATCAATTGATTGTTGTCTTCATCGTAGAGATAAGCTCCTTGGGCTTCTTTCACAAATAAGGGTGTGCCTCCCACCGCTTGGAAGGCTCTTACGGGAGAATTAACCCCGCCGGGAATAACTTCTTTGGCTGCCTCAAAAAGGGCACTGCTTCTTTTGTATGCTTTCATTGGGTAGGAGTAGGTATGGTGAGTTTTTGCCCTAAAAAAATAGTGTTGTCCTCTATCTTGTTTTCTTGTATGAGTCGTGAAACGGCAATGTTATATTTTTTAGCTAAAGAATAGAGCGTATCTCCCTGTTGCACTACGTGAGTGGTGAGGGTCCATTTCTTTTTCTTTTTCGGTTGAAAAGTGTTCTTGTCAAATTGAGCCAAATCAAAACGTTCAATAAGGCTAATTAATTTCTGAGGATATTTAGGATCGGTGGCATAACCTGCTTTTTTTAAGCCTTTAGCCCAGCCCTTATAATCATGAGTTTTTAAATCAAATAAAAAGGCATACCGAGTTCGGTCATAAAGAAATAAAGAATGGTCTCGAAAGGATTCAGCAGCACTTTTATATACCCTAAAACATTCTCCTTTTTCATCATCATCATGATAAATTCGTTTGCCCCTCCATTCCTCGTGACATTTGATGCCAAAATGATTATTAGCCTCTTTTGCTAAGCGTCCGCCACCCATTGAAGATTCTAAAATGCCTTGTGCTAGCGTTATGCTTGCTGGAATGCCATATTCTTCCATTTCAGCAATGGCAGTAGCATTATAGGTTGCAATATAAAGCTGAATTTTTTCGTAATTGGTTTTAGGAGCGTCGTTTGGGATTGCTGTAGTTTCTTTTTTTTCTGGAGCACTTTCTCTAATGACTACTTTTTTTGTGCCACAAGAGGTAAATATTAGACCCACTAGTAGTGGGATGAATAGTTTAAAAGAGGTTCTCCCTTTTTTTGAAGTTTGGCATTGATGCCTGCAATTCCTTGTAATCCCCCACTGTGAATGATCAATATTTTTTGACCCCATTTCCATTTCTGCTTTTGTATCAGGTCAAAAATACCAAAAACCATTTTGCCTGTATAGATTGGATCCAAGGGAATTCCATATTGTTGATAAAATCTATTGAGAAAAGCAATGAAGGGGGGAGAAATTTTAGCATATCCACCAAACGTATAATCGTGTACTAATTCCCAATTTGTTTTTGATGTGAACCGAGAAATGGTAGCTGTTACTGAGGCATCTTGTAGGGCCATAAATCCAAGAATGTGTTGGTGTGAGGAAGAACTCTCAATCAATCCGGCCAAGGTGCCTCCGGTGCCAACGCTTGCGCAAATCACGTCAAAGGAGTGGTCTTTTGGTGTTACTATTTCCTCACACCCCTGCACAGCAAGAGCATTGGTGCCACCTTCAGGCAAACAAACTAAGTGTGGAAATTTTTGTTGAAGAGCCAGCACCTCGTCCCCTTTTTCTTTTAAGCGATATCTCTCTCTAGACACAGCCTTCAATTGCATGCCTTGATTAGCGCAAAAAGATAAGGTGGCACTTTTCACTATTTTCTTGGCCCATTCTTCTCCTCTAACAATGCCAATGGTGGGTATTGTTAACTGGTTAGCTGCAACAGCTAAGGCCGCTAAATGATTTGAAAAAGCACCCCCAAAGCTTAGGATGGGGAACTGCTTTTGGGCTTGAATAGCAAGTAAATTATATTTTAATTTTCGAAATTTATTACCCGAAACAACTGGATGAATCTCATCCTCCCGTTTCACCACAATTTCAAACCCTGCAAAAGCATTAATCTTTTGATTCGTTGTATTTTTATCAGAATAAAAAAAAGATGTCATTTTTAGTTGTTTACTATGTTGTTTTCTAATCTACCTCCTTTAGAGGAAGGCGATTTTTATTGGTCATCCGAAGGATATCGTGTTTTTACAGAGCAATATCATTTTAAAAGAGGTTCTTGTTGCAAGAGCAACTGTCGGCATTGTCCTTATGGTTATGACCCTAAAAAAGAGTAACAAAATAAGCTTAGGCACAATTTTTGTGATATATAATATACTTTCAAATTCTTTGTAAAAATGAAAAAAATTATTGCTTTTCTAGGGCTGTCGGTCTTGATTTCTTGCAGTTCCGTGTTTGTTTATACGGATCATGACAGTAGTGTAGATTTTACTACCTACAAATCCTTTGCTTATTATAAACCGCAAATTGATGAGGTTGAGCTTTCCGATTTAGATAAGCGGCGTATTTTGAGAGCCTTAGACACTACACTTCAAGCTAAGGGACTTCAAAAATCGGATAGCCCAGATCTTTTAGTGAGTTTTGATACACAGGCTAAAGAAAAGGTATATGTAAACAATTTCAACACTTGGGGTTGGGGTTGGGGTTGGAACCCTTGGTTTTGGGGTCCCAACACTATGAGCAATGTGAGCAGACAAACTGAAGGCACCCTCTACATTAATTTGATCGATGCCAAAAACAAACAATTGGTTTGGCAGGGCAAAGGGCGTGGAAGGATTTCAGAGTATACGGCCAAGCGAGATGAGCGTATTGCAGAATTTGTAGGAGAAATTGTGGCTCAATTTCCCCCTCAAAAAGCGAATTAATAATTCCTATTTGATTAAAACCTTTGCTTCCTCCAAGGCCGATTCAATTCCCTTGGGATTTTTTCCTCCGGCTGTGGCAAAGAAATTTTGACCCCCGCCACCACCTTGAATATGTTTGCCAAGTGTTCGTATGATATGGCCTGCATCCCAGCCTTTTTCACTAACCAGCTTGGGTGAAATATAACAACTCAAAAGGGCTTTATCATTCTGTTCGGCACCGAGCACAATAAAGGCAGCCTCTTTTTCTTTGGCCAGATCAAAACATAATGTTTTCAGTCCGGCTGCGTCAGTTGCCACTTTTTGGGCTAAAAAAGCTACTTCAGAAAACAATTCAAATTTGGGTAATAATTCTTGCTTAAAGGCTTCTAATTTTAGCTTACTTAAAGCAGCAACCTCTTTTTTTAAGGCACTATTTTCGTCGTTTAAATTCGCAATGGCCTTGAGGGTGTCTTGTGGCTGGTTGAGTAGGGAATGAACTTGTTCTAACAACTGCGATTGGGTTTCAAAATGATGTTTTACGGCATCACCTGTAATGGCTTCAATTCGTCTAACGCCGGCTGCAACAGCTGATTCTGATACAATTTTAAAATGCCACAAAGCAGCGGTATTGTTCACATGTGTACCTCCGCAGAGTTCAATGGATTGACCAAATCGAATGGTGCGCACCTTATCGCCATATTTTTCTCCAAACAAAGCCATAGCCCCGGCATCTAACGCCACTTGATAGGGCACAGCGCGATTTTCTTCCAACGGTATTTGTTCTTGGATTCTGGCATTAACAAATTGTTCAACCGCTTTAAGCGTATCAGCATCTACTTTGGCAAAATGGGAAAAATCAAATCTAAAAATGCCCGAATGCACCATAGAGCCTTTTTGTTCTACATGAGTTCCCAAAAGGGTTCGCAAAGCCTGATGCAAAAGATGGGTGGCGGTATGGTTGGCTGCTGTTTTGGTACGTTGCTTTTCGTCTACCACGGCTGTAAAAGTTCCCGCTGGCTTTTCTGGAAGCGTTTTAGAAAGGTGAACAATGAGGTTGTTTTCTTTTTTGGTATCAATGATATAGCACACCGACCCATTTGCAGCTTCCAAATAGCCTTTGTCTCCCACTTGCCCTCCTGCCTCAGCATAAAAAGGAGTTTTGTCAAAAACCAATTGATAAAAATCACCGTCTTTTTTGGTGTTCATTTTTCGATAGCGAAGCAACTGTATGGTTTCTTTGAGGGAGTCATAACCCACAAATTGGGTAGTTTCTTTGTCATTGAGTATTATCCAGTCTCCAACTTGGCTACCTGCCGCTGCTCTTGAACGTTCTTTTTGTTGTTGCATGGCAACCGTAAACCCTTTTTCGTCTACGGTATAGCCTCGTTCTGAGGCAATAAGAGCGGTTAAATCAAAGGGGAAACCAAAGGTGTCATAAAGTTCAAAAGCCTTTTCTCCGGGCACTTGTTTGGTTTCTTTTTGGAGCACTTCATCCAACAATATAAGCCCTTGTTGCAGAGTTTTTAAAAAAGAAATTTCTTCTTCCTTAATCACATTAAAGGCCAGTTGTTGTTCTTTGAGGAGTTCTGGAAAAACAGAGCCCATTTGCTGGGCAAGGGTTGCTACCAATTGATGGATAAAGGGCTCTTTTTGATTTAAAAAGGTAAATCCATAGCGAATAGCACGACGCAAAATTCGGCGAATCACATAGCCTGCACCGTTATTACTCGGCAATTGTCCATCGGCAATGGCAAAATAAACCGTACGAACGTGGTCTGCAATGACGCGTATTGCCCGATCAATTTCTATTTTTTTTCCGTAATGTTGTTTTGTGAGGGTTTCAATTTCTACAATAAGAGGCGTAAACACATCGGAATCATAGGTGGCTGTTTTGTTTTGCAACACCATGCACAAACGTTCAAAACCCATGCCAGTATCAACATGTTGCTGGGGTAAGGTTTCTAAGCTTCCATCGGCTTTTCTATTAAATGAAATGAAAACCAAGTTCCATATTTCAATCACCTCAGGGTGGTCTTGGTTAACCAAACTAGCTCCTGGCACTTTCTTTTTTTCTTCTGCAGAACGCAAATCGATGTGAATTTCTGAACACGGACCGCATGGGCCTTGGTCTCCCATTTCCCAAAAATTGTCTTTTTTATTGCCTAACAAAATGCGTTCTTTTGGCACAACCTCCTCCCAAAGAGCAGCGGCCTCCTCATCTTTTTCAAGGCTTTCGTCTGGAGCACCTTCAAAAATGGTGACATATAAATTTTCTGGATCAATTTTATACCAATCGGTTAGCAATTCCCACGCCCATAAAATGGCTTCCTTTTTGAAATAATCTCCAAAGCTCCAGTTGCCGAGCATTTCAAAAAAGGTATGGTGATAGGTGTCAATTCCAACCTCCTCCAAATCGTTGTGCTTTCCCGAAACTCGAAGGCATTTTTGAGTGTCGGCCACCCGGAGTGAAGTGGGCTTGGCAGTTCCTAAAAAATAATCTTTAAATTGGTTCATCCCAGCGTTTGTAAACATCAACGTAGGATCATTTTTGATTACCATAGGAGCGGAGGGCACAATTTCATGTTGCTTGGAGGCAAAGAAATCTAAAAACTTTTGTCGAACTTCTGCTGACTTCATTCTGGAAACTACTATTTATTTTAGGATTTAAGCTCTACTCTAAATCGCATTTAAGCAGATATTGGTATATTTGCAGTATTATTTTCTTTTTGCAAAAGAAAAGAAAATTTATAAGATATAGTTTATGAGTAAGGTCAAATATTATTACGATCCGGAAACTTTATCCTACCGCCCTATAGAAGTTACACACAAACTTCGTATTTCCAATTTTGTATTGTTTATACTTTCTTCCTTTTTGTTTGGGTTGGTGAGTCTATTCATTCTTCTCAATTCTAATTGGATGAGCACGCCCACAGAAATTTATCAAGCAAGGGAGTTGGAGAATTACAAAATTCAATTTGACATTCTCAATAAAAAACTCAATCAAGTGGAAGCCGTTTTGGCCGATATTGAACAACGAGACAACACGCTCTACAGACTCTATTTTGAAGCAAGCCCCATTCCAGAAGAACAACGGAGAGCTGGTTTTGGAGGGATCAATCGCTACAAAGCTTTGGAAGGTTATGACAATTCAGAGTTGATTAAAAACACCACCGAACGGCTAGATGTTTTGATTAAGCAAACCGTGGTGCAATCGCGCTCATTGGATGAAATTGAAAAATTAGCCGCCAACAGAGCCGAATTGATAAAGGCCATTCCTTCTATTCAACCCATTAGAAATGAAGACTTATCGAGAATAGCCTCCGGATTTGGAAAACGAAAAGACCCATTCACCAAATTGTGGAGAATGCACTCCGGAATCGACTTTACAGCCAAAAAAGGAACCCCTGTTTATGCCACCGGAGACGGTATGGTGAAACGAGCCGACAACCGTTCTTCTGGCTATGGAAAACACATTCGTGTAGATCATGGCTATGGCTATGTATCACTCTATGCCCATTTAAGCGGCTATAATGTGCGAAGAGGGCAACGGGTTAAAAGGGGTGAAATTATTGGTTATGTGGGCAATACCGGTCGATCGGCAGGTTCACACCTTCACTATGAAATTTTTAAAGACGGTAAACGCATTGACCCCATCAACTTTTACTATGGCAATCTTTCCCCTGAAGAGTATGAAGCTTTAATTGAACAAGCTAAGCTAGAAAACCAATCCTGGGATTAAAATGTCTTTTGAGCGTCTCCCGGAAAAACGATATTATGCTATTGGAGAAGTAGCCAAGGCGTTTGATGTGAAACCCTCACTACTGCGGTTTTGGGAAAATGAATTTGACACCCTAATACCCAAAAAAAACAACAAAGGCACGCGAAAATATACCCCAGAAAACGTTCAATTAATTCAATTGATCTATCATTTGGTGAAAGAAAAGGGAATGACGCTTTCAGGGGCTAAAAAGCACTTAAAACACATGCGCAAGCCCGAGGCCAAAATCCTCTTACTCGACAAACTCAAACAAATACGGGCAGAGCTGCAAAGCATCAAAGATCAGTTGTAGCGCTATTTTTTTCTAAAATAAATTTGAATAGGCACTCCCTCAAAGGAGTATTTTTCACGAATTTGATTTTCCAAAAAGCGACGATAAGGGTCTTTTAGATATTGCGGCAGATTGCAGAAGAAGGCAAATTGTGGGTGTTCGGTAGGAAGCTGCGTACAAAACTTGATTTTGATGTGTTTTCCTTTATAAGATGGAGGTGGTTGACGTTCAATGATGGGTAGCATCACTTCGTTAAACTTTTTAGTGGGAATGCGGTGTGATCTGTTTTCATAAACTTGAACCGCTGTTTCTATGGCTTTATAAATACGCTGTTTGGTTTTAGCCGAAATAAATAAAATGGGCACATCAACAAAAGGCTCCATTTGCTTTTTTATTCGGGTTTCAAATTGCTTAACCGATTGGGTTTCTTTTTCAACTAAATCCCACTTATTAACCAAAACCACTATGCCTTTATTGTTGCGATGAGCCAACCAAAAAATATTTTGTACCTGCCCATCAAATCCTCGGGTAGCGTCTACCACCAACAAACAAACATCACAGTGCTCAATGGCCCGCACGGAACGCATCACGGAATAAAACTCTAACGATTCTTTTACTTTTGCTTTGCGGCGAATGCCTGCCGTATCTACCAAATTGAACTGAAAACCGAAGCGGGTATAGGGGGTGTCAATGCTGTCTCTGGTAGTGCCGGCTTCGGGGGTCACAATATAACGCTCCTCTCCAATTAAAGCATTGATAAGAGAAGATTTTCCAGCATTAGGTCTACCCACAACGGCAAAACGAGGGAGGGGATTTTCTGGAGGAGGTGCTTCCTCTGGAAGTTCTTTCACCAAGGCATCCAATAGTTCTCCACTGCCCCCTCCGTTGATAGAAGAAACGGCATATATAGGATCAAATCCTAAACTATAAAATTCGGCCATATCATGAACCCGCTTGGCGTTATCTACTTTATTCACCACTAGAAAAACAGGCTTGTGAGAACGTCTGAGTAATTGTGATACAATTTCATCCATTCCTGTGATGCCGTCGGTAACATCTACCATAAACAAAATTAAGTCGGCTTCTTCTATGGCAAGGGTAACTTGTTTGTCTATTTCTTGCTGAAAAACATCTTCGCTACCTTCCACATACCCTCCTGTGTCAATAAGCGTAAAAGTCTTGCCATTCCAATCGGCCTTGCCATAATGACGGTCTCTAGTCACCCCACTAATGGCATCAACAATGGCCTCCCGTTTTTGGATCATTCGATTGAAAAAAGTTGATTTCCCTACATTGGGCCTTCCTACTATGGCAACTATACTTGGCATGGATTAATTTTATGCAAAAGTAGACTATTTCAAAAAATGCCCTATGAAGGAGGGTGATTTATTCCATTAGATGAGGCCAAAATCATGTTTAGAAAATGATTTACCTTTATAAAACCAAATAGGCATAGATGATTCATATATTAGTAGTTGGCTGTGGAAATATGGGGGCTTCTCATGCCTTGGCCTATGAAAAACATCCCGGATTTTCGATTTGTGGTTTAGTCTCTCGAGGCACTAGTAAAGAAACTCTCAACACAGCCCTAAAGGGCAATTACCCTCTTTTTGATTCTTTTGAAAAAGCTTTAAACACTACAAAACCTCAAGCCGTTTGCATTAGCACCTATCCTGAAACTCACGAGCCATATGCCCTAGCGGCCTTAGCGGCCGGGTGTCATGTCTTTTTAGAAAAACCTATTGCCACTACTCCTGAAGCAGGCCAGCGCATTTTAGAAAAAATGAAGGCCACTAATAAAAAGGTAGTGATAGGTTATATTTTGCGGCATCATCCGGTGTGGCAAGAATTTATAGTCCAAAGCAGAACATTGGGCAAACCATTGGTGATGCGGATGAACCTCAACCAACAAAGTAGGGGCAAAATGTGGACGGTGCATCAAAACCTGATGCAATCTTTGAGTCCTATTGTAGATTGTGGGGTGCACTATTTGGATGTGATGTGTCAAATGACCGCTTCGCCCCCTGAAAGTGTAAGTGCCATTGGGGTTCGTCTAACCGATGCCATTCCAGAATCCAACTACAACTACGGTCAACTTCAAATTCGGTTTCAAGACGGCTCTGTGGGTTGGTATGAAGCCGGTTGGGGGCCCATGATTAGTGAAACGGCTCATTTTATTAAAGATGTCTTTGGACCCAAAGGAGCTGTGTCATTGTTGCAAGAAGGACAACAAACCGATGCTGTTGAAGGACACACCCAAACTGACATCATGTTGCTTCATAAAGCAGCTCTTGATGCTGAAAATCATTTTGTGGAACCCGATGAGAAAAAAACCTTTGAGGAGGCCCCTTCACACCAAGATTTATGCGATTTGGAACAGGCCTATTTTTATAAGAGCATAACCGAAAATATAGACCTAACTTCTCATGTGCAAGAGGCCATCACGAGTTTAGCCATTGCAATGGCTTGCGACGAAGCGGTTAAGACAGGAAAAACTGTGTTTTTGAATACCACAACATGAGATTCGTTTATCCATTTTATAAACTTCTTATACTACTCTTGGGTTTTGCATCTTGTCAAAACTTCCAAACCAGTGAGGTGGCACTGACGCCCTTGGCGCAACACCCCAATGGCATGCTCTATGTGGGGATGGAAACCTGCCTTGAATGTCATGCTGACCTGGTGCAAAGCCATCTGCTAACGCCGCATTACAATACATCAAAACAAACCACCCTAGGTGCTTTAGAAAACTTATTAGCTAATTCAAATACAACCGTAAAACTAAACGATGGGACTTCACTATTCATTGAAAAAGAAGGCCAACAAGTGGTGCAAAAAGCGTTTGCTCCTACTTCTCAAGAACCTCTATACGCTAAAACAATGGATATTGCCATTGGCTCCGGAAAAAAAATTGGGCAAACATTTCTCAACTGGGAAGAGAGTTCTCTTTTTCAACTTCAAGCATCGCATTTTAATCCACTTAATCAATGGATTAACAGCCCTGGTTATGGTTCTTTTTTAGCCCCTAAAAGACCCATATTTCCACGCTGCCTAGAATGCCACGCAACCTATGCCCAGCCCGAGAATCCGAATAGTCCCATGGAAAACAACCGCTATGTTCAAAACCAAATTGTTTATGGCATTGATTGCCAACGGTGCCATGGCCCAGTGGTGGAGCATGTGAACTACCACCGTAAAAATCCTATGGATTCTATTGGAAAAAATATTTTAAAATACAGCCAACTTAGTCGAGAGCAAAGATTAGATATGTGTGCGCTTTGCCATCAGGGTACACTTGAACAAAGCAACCAAAAAAGTTTTGCCTTTCAACCTGGAGACCGTCTCAACAATTTTAGAACTCAAATAAACACACAGGCTAACAAGCAAGTGGCAGATGTTCATGCCAATCAGGTAGCTTTGCTTCGCTCTAGTGCGTGTTTTCAACAAACAAAAACTATGGATTGTATGACCTGTCACAACCCCCACCGGGCTGAAGCTGGAAATCGGGTTAAATTCAATGCCATTTGTGCTTCCTGCCATCAGGGTGTGACACACACTCCTGCTGAAAATGCAACTCTTCTTAAAACTACTTTTTCAGATTGTGTTCAATGTCATATGCCCCTGCAAGACAGTTCTATGATGAAACTAGAATTGGAGTTAGACAGCCTCTTTCCGGTGCAAGTTAGAACCCACAAGATTGGAATTTATGGGGAATAATTCCCATCCAAAAACCAACAATTGGATGAAACATTCCTCTCATGCTGCTACATTAATCGCCATGCAAGAAGCAGACTTGGCCTATAGAGAAAAATTGATTCAACAAGGTCTGTTGGGAAAAGGTTACAATGCTGGCATGGAAAAATTACACCTTGAACATGCTACTCAGTTAGAAAAAATTATAGCCGAAATTGGCTATCCAACCTCCAAAAAAGTTGGTCAACAAGCCAGTGAAGCGGCTTGGTTAATAGTGCAACACGCCATAAGTTGGCCAGACTTTATGAAAAAATGTTCCCGCTTATTGGAACAAGAGGTAGCGCAAGGAAACGGGAATCAAAAAAACTTGGCCTACCTCATTGATCGAATTGCTACCCTCGAAGAAAAACCCCAAAGCTATGGCACCCAGTTTGATTGGAACGAAAAAGGTGTTTTAGATCCCTTGCCTATGGAAGACATCTCCCTAGTGAATGCAAGAAGAAAAAACTTAGGGCTTCCCACTGTAGAAGAACAAACAAAACTGCTTCGCCAACGTGCCAAACAAGAAGGCCAACAACCTCCTCCCGATATTAAAAAACACTTAGCAGAACTTAGAGCTTGGAAACTAAAAGTGGGATGGATTTCTTGATTGTTGACTACAAATTCTTTTTTGGGGCAAAGGCTGGATGCATTCCTCCACGTTGTTACGCAATGGACCAATAAGGAGAACAGCCCAAAGAAACTCCTATTGCTTT
>Ga0181576_10001106_pt1 | contig 20531 bp, 17 predicted proteins | sample 101ome_22_FD_132464 | JGI IMG/M metagenome (GOLD analysis project Ga0181576, IMG submission 132464) | Coastal salt marsh microbial communities from the Groves Creek Marsh, Skidaway Island, Georgia - 101412BT metaG (megahit assembly) | ecosystem: Environmental > Aquatic > Marine > Intertidal... | reverse complement strand
TTCATTTGCGCGATTTTTTCTTCGCTTTGATTTCTTTGGTCTTTTCGAGTTGTTCCTTTTGCATTTGCTCCAAACGCTCCTGGAAACTGGACTTTTTCCGCGGTTTTGCCTTGTTGGCTTCAATTTTCTCGCGGATCTTATCCTCGTCAATCAAAAATTCCTTGATGAGCAACATTTGTCCCATGCTGATGACGTTGGCAGTGAGGTAATACAAACTCAGGCCAGAGGCAAATTGATTGAAGAAAAACAGCATCATGAAAGGGAAAATCTGCTGAATCACCTTCATGTTCGGCATCCCCGGTTGCTGAGGTTGCGGAGGTTGGTTGGCCATGGTGAGGCGCATATAAAAGAAGGTGCTGATCGCCATGAGGAAGGTGAAGCCGCTGATGTGCGCACCGTAAAATGGAATGGAAAATGGAAGGTCAAAAACGCTGTCGTAAGCCCCTAAGTCATCCGCCCACAAAAACGATTCTCCACGCATGCCAATGTTCGATGGGAAGAACCGGAACATGGCGTAGAGAATGGGCATTTGCAAAAGTGCAGGCACGCATCCGGCCAATGGATTCACCCCGGTTTGTCGGTACAACGCCATGGTAGCCTGCTGCCGTGCCATGGGATCATCTTCGTGTTGCGCATTGATTTCATCAATCTCCGGGCGCAAAACGCGCATCTTGGCAGAGGACATGAAGTTCTTCCACGTAATGGGAGACAAAGCCAGTTTGATGATTAGCGTAATCACAAGTACAATCAGACCAACCGATCCGATGCTGGAAGCCAGGAAGTTGTAAAGCGGCAAGATGGCATTTCGATTGACCCATCCGAATATCCACCAACCATAATCAATGATGCGGTCGGCTTCTTCGAGTTGCAGTGCCTCGAGTGCGGTCTGCTCATTGGGGCCGAGATAGAAACGGAAATTACTTGCTGCAGTGGTGCCTAAACGCTGAGGTTGAAAAGGCAGTTCAGCGTGATACCGCATGGTTACAGTCGAATCTTCTTCAGGAACTTCAGTTTTGAGGTTGGCACCGGCCAAAAAATTCCCCTCATGATGCACCAATGCAGAGAAGAAATTCTGTTTGAAAGCCAACCATTCCAGTGGAACGTCGGTGGTCAATTCATCGCTGCGCCCATCGGTGAGGTAGTCTCGCCCGAGCCCAACTTCCTTGTAGTAGATACTGCTGTGTTGTCGTTCCCAATCCAAGCCTTTCTCGTTCGGATTTCCGACGGCGTCCCAATGCATTACCAATGTCTGGCCGAGCGCACTCCCAAAGCCTTCAAAACTCAATTGCGACTTGAGTTCATAGCCATCCAAGGCGTGTTCCCAGCGAATCACTTGGCCTTCCTCCGAACGGCTCACCAATGCGATGCTGTTTTCTCGTTCGGCCTCGATGGCAAAATGCAAATCCGCGATGCGCACCGGAACGGCTACTTCGTTGAAATCAAACGACACATCGAGTTCGCTGTTCTGCGAATCCCACAATTGGACGCGATCTTCTGAATTGTAGCGATTGTAATTCTGTAAGGTGGCAGCCACGGGAACGCCCCCTCGGCTGCTGAAGGAAACATTCACTTGGTCGGAGGCTAACGTAAACGAAGTTTCTTCTCCGATTGCGGCACTCGCCAAACCCCCGAACCGGCGCAACATCGTAGCATCTATCTCTGTAGGTGACGACGATGTATCTGCTCCAGCAGCGCTTTCCCGAAGTTGTGCTTGGAATGCCGCTTCGTTTACGGCAGCCAAACTATCGAGTTTCGCCTCTTCTGCGATGCGTTCTTGTTCTGCAATCGCTGCGATTCGATCCTCTTCCGTTGGTGCGGTGTACCAGATGTAACCGATGTACAACAGCACCATGAGGACAATGCCTGTGATTTGATTTTTATCCATGGGTGGTCGCGAAGTTAAACTGAATGTGCAGTGAGCGGGGTATGAAGTTCAAATGTGTTATCACCAATTGACTAACCCTTCACCTTGCCAAATGCCGTTGGCTTTCATGTGAGCTTCGATCAATTCCCGCACACATCCTTTTCCTCCAGGTAAATCACTCACGTGGTCGCATACGGGCAAGACGTCGATTGCAGCATCTTGAGGGCAACAGGAGAGCCCCACGGCTTTCAATGCAGGGATATCCGGCATATCGTCTCCCATGTAGGCCATTTCATTCAAGGCAATGCCCGTTCGCGCCGCGATGTCTTGCAATACAGCCATTTTATCATGGCTACCGAGGTGGACTTCTTGTACTCCCAAGCCTCGCATGCGTTCTTCTACACTGGGTTCTTTCCCTCCTGAAACAATGGCGATGGGCAACCCTTGCTTCATCGCCCATTGAATGGCAAACCCGTCTTTGGCATGCCCCTGACGAAGCATTTTGCCATCGGAATCGATGAGTATGGTACCGTCTGTAAAGACGCCATCATAATCAAAGGCAAGAAGACGGATGGTTTTGAGCTTTGCGGAAGTGAGCACGGTCATGAAGAGGGTTTGTTGTGGAGTTGTTGAATGCTGGATGTAGCCGCTTCATAGAATTTCTGCCAAGCGGGGTGTGCCTCCAGGGCCTTGATTTGTGAGCGGATGATGGCATCCTCGCGACGTAAACCTGGGCCCGTCTGCCGTTCGTACGCCTTTCCTTCAATGGCTCCTTGACTCATGGCTTCGATCATCGGAACAAACCAATCCCAAGGGAGTTGGGCCTCCTCTGCCAATTTCTGGGCAATTGCAAGGGTATGGTTCGTGAAGTTTACCGCAAAAACAGCGGTCAGATGTCCTTTCTGGCGCTTTTCTTCTGTGGAGGGAAAGAGGTGGCTCGAGATGCATCCGGCTAGTGCAGTCAGTTTTTCTAGCATGACCTCATCGTTGGAGGTGATGACCATGGGGATTTTGGCCACGTGCTCCGGCTTATTGGGTTGGACACTTTGCGCGCACCAAATGACACCTCCGCGATCAGGGTTGCGCTGGGCGCCACTGAAATGAACGGGAGTGAGGTGCGGGGGCAGTTGTTCTATGGTCGAGAAAATAGCCTCGTCTTTCACGGCAATCAATGCGTAATCAGCCGCAACATCAATGTCTGAGGGGTTTGTGAAACAAGGGGCTTGGATGCTCTTGAACCCTTGCGGAACAATACCTCGGCGATTGCAAAATCCAGCAATGGATACGCCATTGGCTTCCCAGGCTCTGCCGAGCGAGGTGGCGACGTTGCCGCTGCCAAGCACGATGACACGAGTTGTTCCGTCAGGCATTGGAATTGGATTTGGTGTCTTTCTTCCATCGGCTCCAAACGGCCAAAAATGATCCAATTGCCATCAACACACACCCGAGCCAAAGGACGTTGATCAGCGGGAACATGGCTGCTTGCATGACGACGAAATCGCGACGCACCGATTCGTGTTCCCAGACTGTCATTTCCAATGATTCTGATTTCGGGTCAAATGACTCAATCCGCATTTTGATTCCAAAGTTGGCGGCTTCATACATGTCAGGTATCAACGTGCTGTCTCGCACGATGTATAAAGGTTCGTGGGTCGACCGTTCGGACTTGTTTTTGAGCCGAACACAGGCAGCGATGGCTAAATCTTTTTGAAGCAAGCCGCGTTCGGGTTTTTCGCCATCCAACACCGCACGCAAGCTATCTACCGTCAGCAAGGTGTGTCCAACGAGCATGCTGTCACCCACTTGCATGGTGTGGGTACGCCCACCCATCCAACCGTCCTCGTCGGTTTCAGGTGGCGTTACTCGGCCCCATTTGATGTGGGTATATAGATCCCGATGAATCCAATGACGCGTGTCAGGCTCTGGAGCGTTGCCCATTTGTTCGTTCAATTGGATTCTTGGCTCCAAGGTAAATTTATAGGCACCCGGAGTCCCGGATTTCCAGATTTGAGCAGTCTCCGCCTGACGCTTGTTTGGGAAAGGGATGAACATCCAGTGCTTTTCCAACTCATCCGAAAAATGTTGAGACGCGGTTTGTGCTTCTTTGGCTTCGAAAACCATGCCATCAAAATAGACCACATCGCCTGGCATGTACCGATGGGATTCTTTGTCAAAGTAATCCATCCGGAATTTGACATGAATGCCTTCTTGGTAACGATCACGGTAGCTGACGAAATAAGGCCCCATAGGCAAGGTGTCTCCCTCCATGATGAGCAAATCCTCTCTGTTGTTCAATTCCTCATTGAGGGTGCTGATATCGCCGATTTGATTCTGAGAAATGATCCATTTTTGGCTAGTGCTTATGACTGCACCGAAGATGACCAGGCCAAATCCAACGTGGGCCAAAGGCGAGCCAATCTGACGCCATTTTCCTCGCGCGATTTGAAGGATGTAATCGGCATTCGACAGTACCGCAAACGCAGCAGCGAACAACAAAGCGACACGGGGTAGTTCCCACCACTCAAAGGGAAAAGCCAGAAGCAGTGCACCAGTAATCAAAGCACTGAGTAGGATGGATCGAGCCAAATTTTTGAGCACCGTCTTGATGTCTGAATCCCGGTACTTCAACCACTGGGCCAGTCCCATGATGGCCATGATCAAAACAGCCAACGGTGCTTGAACGAGGTGGTAGGTTTGGTCTAAATCGGTTCCCGGTGCGAGGTTGTGTTGGCTTAAATCCAAAAGCATGTCGCTGTTCCATTTTTCGCCCAAACCCTGCAATAGTGGTGAGAGCGGCTCAAGGAATTGGTTGAATACCGGCAAACTGGTTTGCCAAGTGATGTGCGCGGCACTCACTAGAAAAAGCAAGCTGCCAACAAACATCCAGAATTCGCGACTCCAAACCGATTCTTCCTCAGCATCTCGTTCAAAATCGCTCCGGTATGCTATGAAGGAAGTGGTAACCAGTGCCAAGAGAAAAAGTCCCACAGCTTCAACGACCCAGCCCTTCGTGGCGATGAGGGTGAGCAAACCAAAGACGCCAATGAGGATTTTCTTCGATGTCAGCGAACGCAGCAACATCAAGTGCGCCAAACCGACAAAGCTGAGCAGGTAAACGAGCAGTTGCGGTAAAATTCCGCTGTCCACAAAACTGTGCACAGAAGTGTCACCGAGGATTCCGGATTTGGTCAAAAACGTACTATAGAGGACGAGCAGGAACGAAATCAGCAAGAAGTAGAATGTGCTGAAAAGTGCCAAAGGCTTTTTGCGGTTGCGATTGATAAGTAGCAAATGTGCCCCTGCGACCAGGGTCAACCACGGAACCAATGACGAATTCTCCACAGGGTCCCATGCCCAAAAGCCTCCAAAACTCAGCGCCTCATATGCCCAAGCGCCGCCCATCAATATGCCCGTACCCAAGATGCCGATGCCGAAAATGGACCACCGCAGCGCGGGATGCATCCACGATCGGTCATCTCGACGGGCCAAACCGGCGATGGCGTAAGCAAACGGCACGGAAGTCGCTGCAAACCCAAGAAAAAGTGTCGGCGGATGGATGGTCATCCAGTAATTCTGCAGCAGTGGATTCAACCCTTGTCCATCCTGAAACATCGGGAATGCAGTGAGGTAGTCCGCTCGAGCCGTCCAAGGGAGTCCCAAGTTATTTGGGGCCTCGCGCAACAACAAAAACGGATCCAGTCCCAGTTGAAAGTTCCCGAAATACACACCGAGAAGCATGGAGGAAAGGAACAACTCAATGACACTCAAGGTGGCCATCACACCATTTTGCCAGCGGGTCTGACGCCTTAGCAAGATCCACCCGAGGATGTTGTGCCAGAACATCCACAGCAAAAATCCACCTTCTTGACCACCCCAAAACGCGCTGAAGATGAAGCGCATGGGCATCTCGTTATTCAGGTGTTTCCAGATGTATTGGAATTCATACCGGTGCGCTCCGAACAAAGCGAAAATCAGTGCGATGCTGGCAAACGTAGAAAGCGCATGGAACTGAAACGCTCGCTTTCCGAGTGCGCTCCAACCTTTTGTAAAGGCGACAAAGGCGACAAACGAACTGCCAAACGCAAACGCAACGAGCGCGCGCCCGACCCAAGCAATTTCAGTCCATTCACCGATATAAGATGCGGTCATCAAGATTCAGCTTGCATGTCTTCTGACATGAGAACGTGGTTGTTCTCGTTGTATTTCGATGGGCATTTCATCAACATCTCGGTGGCATGGAATTCTTCTCCCACAATGCTTCCATACAAGTCTATGGACTCGCTATTCTCCAAACCGGTGGGTTTCGGTTGGTTGAGAACGACAAATTTGGTGGTGCCGTCTCCGTCGACCATGTGAAAGGAAGTTTTCGTCGGATCGACTTCAGGGTCGTAAAGCACCGGATAATCCCGGTTGAGCGTTCCCGATATTTTGCACTCCTGACCCGGCGTTTCAGACGCTTGGGCAAAACTTACGCTGCGGCTCGTACTTGTGAAGGTTGCAATAAACGACCCCACCAACGCCGCTACGAATAGGAGACTTAAAATGTGCGAACGTTTCATTTTTTCTTGAGCGTTTGTGAATTCAACAGCTCATCGACGTGTTCGTTCATCCGCGCGATGCGTTTCTCCATGGCAAATAACCAAAGTCCCATTCCAATCAAAATGATTAAGGCTACTCCGGTGACCACCATGGCTTTTCCACTGCCGAAGAAGAATCCTTCGAGTGGACTGATTTGTAGCAAATATTGAAGCACATTCAAGGTCATAATTGCTGAAGTTTTTGGTTTAATGCAGCCGCCGCAAGTCTCACTCGGTACATCCAAATTCCGAGTAGCATCCAACCGATTACAGCCGGATAAAACACCATGCGCAGCGAGCTGTCCAGATCGTAACTGTTGAATCCAGGATTGCCTCCTTTGCCGGGATGCAGACTTTCCGTAAAGCGCGGAAGCACCATCAATAATATGATGAGAATCACAAAGGCGAATAGATTATAGACAGCTGAGAGGCGAGCTTTCAACCGCTTGTTATCAACCGTGGCTCGCAAGATCAAGTAGCCTGCATACACCAATACGGTGACCATGGCCCCATTCAGTTGCGGGTCATCGACCCACCAAGCTCCCCAAGTAAACCGGGCCCACAAACTACCGGTGATCAATCCAAGGATTCCGAAGGCCATGCCAACTTGCACGCTTGCTTCTGCACGCAAATCATGCAGTTCACTTTGTGAAGCTGATAATTGCCGGATGGAAGCCACAAATCCAATGCCCATCAACAGAAACATCGTGAACCACATGGGGACATGCAGCATCAAATTTCGAATGGTTTCGAAGATGCGGGGTTGAAAGGGGAAGTGTAAAGCCAAGTTTGACGTGAATTCGGTGACCTCAGGAGAAGGCCATGTTGCCTCTTTGTCGATGACAAAGCCTTCGGTAAAGAGTCCGTTTTCTAGGAGCAGCGTGCCGTCAGACGGATGGGATGTGAACACATCCCACGATTTGGAAGGAATGGTGTCGGGCAAGACCAATCCGACATTGGCATGCGTGGCGTCGTTGACTTCAATTACGGGCAATTCGACTAGGGAGCTTTTGTGCTTGAGGTAAACGTGAAGTGATTCGGGCTGTTCGTCCCAATGCGTGTTCAATCCGACCAGTCGATAAACCGAAACTTTGCGCTCCAACTCCGCGACCACGCCTGCGGATTGGGCATCCTGAAACTCCAACAATCCCGGACCTAATGGCACCAAAAAGCACATGGAAATCACATAAGCCAACAAGGCCAACCCACCAATTTTCCAGCTGTTTTGAATCATGCGCTTTTAGTCACGCCAAAGGTAAGGGAAGAGAATGTACCCAAGGGCCACAAAACCACCTGTTAGAGATGCCAAAAAAAGCAAGTGATGTGCCGTGTCCAAAAACACGATGCCCTTCATCAAGTCCATGCCGTATCGGGTCGACACCAAAATGACCGGGATCATCAAGGGCAGACCGAGAACTGAAACCAACCCAAATCCACCTCCTGCTCTGGAAGCAAGGGCCTGCAACAATGCAAGCAAGGAAGCCAATGCCAATGCCGTGGCTTCGATTCCAACCCAAAATTGAAACGCACTCCAGCCTGGAAATTGATCGATTCCCAAGAATAGCGCGAATCCAAGGAAAACCACAATGCCTAGGCCGCTGAGCAGAAGCCCGTAGTAAATGACACGCGCAAGAATCCAAGATTGTGGCGATACGGTATGCAGCAGGAAGCTTCGCATGTTTTCCGAATCATCGGCCCATGGTTTGGAGACGGCATTGAACGCAGCAAATAACAGCACGACCCAGGCCAGCGCATTCCAACTTTCCATCGTGGCCCGAGTTCCGGTCGCTTGATAGCACGTGTACACCGCTGCAAGACTGAATACCACCAATCCCGCGATGCCGTGTTTGTTTCTGAATTCGATGCGCAGCGCGTGGCGGATCAAAAAGCCAATATCGCTCATTCGCCTTCCCATGTTATCCAATCGTTACGATTTCCATCGGACCTGCAATCACTTGAAAGAGTCGAGCCATGTTGCGAGCGTCTTCGATGGCTCGATGCTGCGTGCCTGAATAGGTCAATCCTTCCAATTCCATGGCCGATTTCAATCCGATTTGGTTTTTGCTGCCTTTCCATTTGCTGTAATGATGTTGAAGGCAGGCATGATAGCGTAGCCAGGGCAATTCCATCTCATGCAAATCACTGTCGCTAAGCAGCTGGCGCTTGTCAAATTCTCCCCAACTCATGAGCACGGCGCGGTTGGCTTTCGGTGAAATCCAATCTTCAAAAGCCTCAATCGCTTCGTCAAAGTGGGGAGCGTCATCTACGTCTGCTTGGGTGATGCTCGTGAGCTGGGTGCAGAACTTTGAAATCTGCGGATGCAATGTGGGGCGCACAAAAGCACAGAATTCATCGATGATCTCCAGGGATTCATTCACTTTGACTGCACCGATTTCAATCACTTCGACCCGTTTGGGCGCGCGGCTTCGCCAACACGTTGCCTCGAGGTCGTAAATAATGAAATGCCGATTTTGCATGCGGCAACAAAGATAACCGATTCGGCCCGGTCTTATTGTACCTTCAGTGCATGTTGCCACAAGCCCGCCCTCAAAAATTGGTTGTGTTGACAGGTGCTGGAATGAGCGCAGAAAGCGGTATCGAGACGTTCCGAGGTGCCGGAGGGTTGTGGGAGGGGCATCGTGTGGAAGATGTCGCGACTCCTGAAGCTTGGTCTCGAAATCCCGATATGGTCTTGCGATTTTACAACGAGCGCCGCCGCAAGTTGCTGGCCGTTGAACCCAATCCTGGCCATCGCATCTTGGCTAAATGGGAAAAAAGAATGGACGTCCAAATCATCACCCAAAATGTGGATGACTTGCACGAGCGCGCCGGATCGCAACGCGTTTTGCATCTGCATGGTGAACTGATGAAATCCCGGAGTTGCGGGCCAAAGGAACATGTCATGACCATGAGCGATTGGGAAATGAAGCGCACCGACCGATGCCCAGATGGGTACCCGTTGCGACCTCATATTGTGTGGTTTGGCGAATCCGTGCCTTTCATGGTGCATGCTTTTCCCATGGTAGAACAAGCGGATTGCGTCATCGTCATTGGAACTTCATTGCAAGTGTATCCTGCTGCGCAACTCGCTTTTGAAGCGGGCCCGGGCGTCCCTGTCATACTCATCGATCCCAATGCGGAGGAGTTAGCCGTGCCTGGAGCGCGTCTGCTCTCCATGACAGCTTCTGAAGGTCTGGAAGCGTTGGATGCCCATTGGTTCGGCGCCTAAAGCTTGGCGCGCTGTCGCCACAATTTTGGATTTACGGATTGGTCGGAAGGCTGTGCTGATCCAGTCGCAGGACGTTTTCCTCGCTGAACCATGGCAACCGCTAGTTCTGCAAGAGCAGCAGTGCTCAGATCCGATGTGCGATCCAGGCACTCTGGCCTGAAATGCTCGTCGACGAAGTGCGTATCGAACTTGCCAGAACGGAAAGCAGGATGATCGATCGCAAACCGTCCAAAATCCAGGGTAGTGGACACTCCGGCTATTTCATACGCATCGATGGCTTGAATGCATCGATCAATGGCCGACTGGCGGTCCTGGGCGAAAACGACCAACTTCGCCAACATCGGATCGTAATGGATGGGGATTTCCTGCCCTTGTTCTACACCGTCGTCGACGCGCACTCCCGGACCGCTCGGCGGCTGGTACCGCGTGAGGGTGCCCGTATCGGGAAGAAAGCCTTCACGGGCATTCTCAGCATAGACTCGGATTTCGATGGCATGTCCTCGAATGCTCAAGTCTTCTTGGCTGAAGGAAAGTGGATGCCCCTCGGCGATGCGAATTTGCTCCCTGACCAAGTCAATGTTGGTGATGCATTCCGTTACAGGATGCTCTACCTGCAACCGGGTGTTCATTTCGAGGAAATAGAAACGGTTTTGGTCATCCAACAAGAATTCCACCGTTCCCGCACCTACGTAGTGACAGCTTTTTGCGACTTCAATCGCACTGCGTCCCATCGCTTCCCTTAATTCTGGGGTGAGGACTGCCGATGGTGCCTCTTCGACGACTTTTTGGTGACGGCGTTGGATGCTGCACTCGCGTTCGAACAAGTGGACAACATTCCCATGTTCATCTGCCAAGATTTGGATTTCGATGTGCCGAGGCGAGGTGACAAATCGCTCAATAAAAACGGCTCCATCACCGAAAGCATTCACAGCTTCCGACACTGCGCGTTCGAAACTGTTTTCCAACTCGCCCATGGCCCGCACGATGCGCATTCCTTTCCCGCCACCACCGGCGCTTGCTTTGATCAGAAGGGGAAAACCAATGTTTTCAGCAACAGCACGGGCAGCTTCGACCGTCTCAACGGGATGGTCAGTCCCGGGAACCAAAGGCACATCAAACGGTTTGACCGTTTCTTTGGCGGCCAATTTGGATCCCATGGTTTCGATGGCATGCGGCTTCGGACCAATGAATCGAATACCAGCCGCCTCGGCTGCCTGAGCAAATCCCGCGTTTTCTGAGAGAAAGCCGTATCCGGGATGGATGGCATCGGCTCCAGTCGTCGCCGCCGCTTGAAGGATTTTGTCGACGACCAAATAACTCTGAGAAGAAGGAGAGGGCCCAATGTGAACCGCTTCGTCCGCAAATCGCGCAAACCGCGCGTCTCGGTCGGAATCGGAATACACCGCGACAGTTTTGATTCCCATCTCTTTTGCCGTGCGCATAACCCGCAATGCGATCTCACCTCGATTGGCGACGAGGATCTTTTCAATGGGGCGGGTTGCGTGCATTTCCAATGCTGGGATTTTCTCGATGAGAAGAAAAAAAGGGCAAGCGATTCCTATCGCACCGCTACAACCATCTACCCTTGCTGCCTTCCGGCCCTGGGGGAGTCGATGGGAGCTGGTCGTAGGAGACTTGCCCCGCGCAAAGATACCATCAAATTCACGGTTGCACTACCTTGCACCCATGAATTTGCCAAAGCTAGCATTGCAACAGGGAGCCGCTGCGGGCGTTATCGTTGTGGTAATCAAAGGGGTAGCATATCTCATGGGGATTTCCGCGCTGATGAGCCATTGGGTGGGCTTTGGGCAGTTGATTTTGATCGTGGCTGGAATGATGATGGCTTGCACCTTAACCCGAAAGGAAGCCGGTGGCTGGTTAACATTCGGAGAGGCATTTGTTGCAGCCTTGTTGGCTGCTGGAGTAACGACAGGAATCGTGCTCATCATGGACATCGTGCTCGGGAGCCTTATCGATCCGGATCTCGGAGCAAAAATGCTACGCCACACGATGGATGATTTGGAATCTTCGGGAATCGGAGCATTAATTCCTGAAGAGGAGATGAACAAAGCTGTGGAAGACATGGCTTGGGCCTTAAAGCCTGCAGGGCAAATGCTGAGCTGGGCGTTGGGATTGATTTGGTGGGCGCTGATTGCACTGATCGTGGCGGCAATCACGAAACGCAAGGATCCACAGGCTTTCTGACGGGAATTTTCATTGTTACAGACGAAACAATATGCCCATGCCCTCCGTAAGGACGAATGCAGATAAAAGTATCCCATGATAGAGTTGTCCCTTGTCATTCCGTTATTCAATGAAGAGGAAAGTCTGCCTGAGTTGAAGGCTTGGATAGATCGCGTATTGGTTGGTCGTTCGTACGAAGTAATTTTTGTAGACGACGGTAGCCGAGATGGGTCATGGAATATCGTCCAAGAATTGGCAAAAGCAGATGCGACTCGGGTAGTGGGGATTCGCATGGCACGGAATTACGGAAAAAGCGCAGGACTGCAATTGGGATTCCAAGCGGCTCAAGGGCGTGTTGTGGTGACCATGGATGCCGATTTGCAGGATTCTCCTGAAGAAATTCCAGAGATGGAACGGAAAATTATCGAGGACGGATTGGACCTCGTAAGCGGTTGGAAGAAGAAGCGACACGATCCGTTGAGCAAAACGATCCCCACCAAATTGTACAATGCGGCAACCCGTTGGGTAAGCGGCATTCAACTTCATGATTTCAACTGTGGACTCAAAGCCTACCGACTGGAGGTGGTGAAGGCCATTGAAGTCCAGGGGGAGATGCATCGCTATATTCCCATTTTGGCGAAAAGCGCAGGTTTTGATCGGATTGGCGAAAAGGAAGTGTTGCACCAAGCGCGGAAATATGGTTCTTCTAAGTTTGGTTTTGAGCGGTTCATGAACGGTTTCCTCGACTTGATGACCATCGGTTTCATGTCCCGGTTTGCTCGGAAACCCATGCACTTTTTTGGAGCGTTGGGAGCGTTTATGTTCCTCGCAAGCTTTGCTGGGTTTGCCTACATTGCGTTGGGCAAATGGTGGTCCATTGTTGAAGGCAATCCCTCGAGAAATATCACCGAGATTTCGGCGTTTTACATTTCACTGACCGGTATGGTTTTCGGGCTGCAGTTCTTTCTCGCGGGTTTCCTTGCGGAGATGACTTCACGCAACGATGCGAAAAGGCACGACTACCAGGTGGCTGAAAAAATCAATCGGCCCCTTTGAGTGTTTCCACCCAAGGGACCGACAATTTCCAATTTCTACTTCTGCGATTCCAGATCCGCGTTAGCGCACAATGATTGTGGTGTGAGCGCTATTCGAGGATTGGGTACCGATGATTTGGTAAATACCGGCTTCAAAGGACGATGTGCTCAAAATCCATTGAGCGGGATCGTTGTTCGGTACGAAAGATCGCTTTTGAATCAACCTTCCTGAAACGTCGCGGACTTCAATGTCGATGGGCAAGTTTTGATCCCATCCTTCGCCGTTTAAGTTGGTATCGCCTTCCGTTGGATTCGGATAAGGAGCGAAACCCATCGGATCGGGAAAGTCAAACGGCGATCCGCTGCCGTCGAAATCTTCGCAAGAGGAGTTGATGCCCAAATTCATGGAGTTCAAAAACCCTTCATCCAACGTGGCGGTAGACATCAATTCGTCATTCATCCAAACTTCAATCCAACCGCCGTTCCAGCCATCCGCATTCATGTCCCACATGGTGACTTCGTAACAACCGTCGGCCAAACAGGCTGTGTAGGTGTGGGAAGTGTTGCTGGCATAAAAGCTTCCGCCGACAGTACCTCCGACTGCATCCGTTCCGCCGCTCAGGTTCCATCCCATGCTCATCCCATCCTCTAAGGTGACTGTTACAAAGGTGACTTCGTTCGTGGGGCAGAAGGCAAATTCGCACGAACCGTCATCTTCTGTCGCAGCGGGGTCATAATTGACAGCGCCACCGTCGGTGCATCCAACAATTGGGTCAGGTTGATCGTCGCAATCGGAATCGATGCCGAATTGGACTTCGCCATAACTGCCATTCTCCAAGGCGAAATCCAATGCGCCATTCTCCCAACTCAATGTCAGCACAGAACTGTCCCATCCATCTCCGAAGGAATCAAACATGACCAAATTGTAGCATCCAGCCGCCACGCAAAACTCCATGGTTTGTCCACCAACTTGCAACATTGAGCCAAAGCCTTCCCAGACTACCGATCCGTCTTCGTCGATAAGTAACCAGCTGATCTCTTCGATCCAGGTACCTCCATTGAGCTCTGCAGAGACTGTAATGAGGCCTTCGCAATCCACTGGGTAAAAGCATGAGCCATCGTCGATAGTTGCTTCAGGGTTGTAATTCGCGGCCGTCTCGTCCGTGCAACCGAAGACATCGCCACAATTTCCATCCATGGAGAATTGTACCGTTTCATTGCTGGCATCGTAGTCGAGCGCTTCGTAAATCAATTGCGCGTTTCCGGCATTGAGGTAGAAGTAGCCGCCGTACCATGAGCCCTCGCCGTATAGGTTGGTCATGGTCGCTGTGTAACAGGCCGTACTGTCCACACAGACATCGATGTAGACAATGGCCATGTCATTGAATCCTTGTTGGTCAAACAATACATTGCCTTCTTCGTCCTCAATGGTCAATCCCACCGCAGCGCCTTGTGAAAAGGTGCAGACGTAGAGTTGGCCCGGCACTTCGCCTTCTTCGCACACCAATGGGTAAATGCAAGAACCATTGTCCTCAGTGGCGTTGGGATTGTAATTCAATGCTTCTTCATCCGTGCAGCCAGGAACGTACGGCTCACAATCCTCCACATTGACCCCGAGTCCATACGTGGTTTGGAAGGCATCCGCGGGCACATCGAAATACAGCGTATCTCCGTCCAAAACCGCTACAATGCTTCCGTCAATTTCCGCAAAACCGTTGTTGTAGACTGTAAAGTTGTAGCATCCGTCTTCGATGCAGCCTTCAGCAACCCAATTGCCATTGTCATCCTGGTATTGCACGTAGTTGTACCACGAGGTGTTGTTTACATCAGAAATGTACCAGCTGTAAAATGGGAAGTTGCCCCATCCGCCTCCGTCAACCGGAGAAACTTCGGGATAAACCAGCAGCGAAGTGTTGTCAGTGCATTCAATCGGATACAGGCAACCCGAGTCAACGGTCGCGTCTGGATTGTAATTCAAGGCGTCGGGATCCGTACATCCGTAGACAGGTTGTTCGGAACAATCGCCATCCCAATAGAGGTATGCACCTGCGCATTCCAATTCGCACAGGTTATCGAAAGTGATTAATTCACCGGTGATCCAGCTCAATCCGCACACGGGCTCGAAGGGCTCATCTTCGCATTCGCAGGATGGCAGGCAACTTCCGTCGTCGACTGTCGCTTCTGGATTGTAATTCGGTGCATCGGGGTCGGTGCATCCGAAGATGTCTCCGCAAGAGCCGTCAACGGAGAAATCAAAACTCCACTCGCTTACATCATCCGGAAGGCTGGTGTAAATGATTTGCTCCCAACCGTAATTGATGTAGAAGTAGCCGTTGTACCATCCGTTTTCGCCTGCTGTGTTGCTCAGTGTCGCCGTGTAACATCCATCGCCGAGACAGATGTCGACGTATTCGATGGCAAAATCAGTGAAGTTGTCACCGCTGTACACGACATTGCCTTCCTCATCGGTGATTTCGAGGGCCACGTTTTGGCCTTGACTGAATGTGCAGAGGTAAAGCAGCGCCTGCTCACCACCGTCTTCGCAAGGATAGATACAACTCCCATCATCCACATTTGCCAAAGGATTGAAGTTCGAAGCAGCAGGATCTGTGCATCCGTAGATGTCTGTGTTGCCGCCCGTTCCTCCACCACCGGTGTCGATGTCTTCACATTCTGTCCCCAATGCCAAGCCGAACGCAGCATAATTGCCACTTTCGATGGTCATGTCTCCAAACATTAACCCTTGGTCTGGAAAGTTCAGCGAGATGAATGCGCCGTTCCAGCCGTCTCCGAAAGAATCGTACAGATGCAGGGCGTAACATCCGGCCTCAAAGCAATGGGTAAAGGCATCTGCATCGTAATCGCCGTAGTTTCCTCCATCAAGGACGACTTCTCCTGCATCGTTGGTGATTTCCCAACTGATTTCATTGCCCCACATGGCCGTGTAGCATTCTACCTGCGCTTCGTATTCACAATCGGTTTGTCCTTGTGAAACGGTTGTTAACCCCGTTAAAATGATGGCTAAACCCGTTAAGTAATGTCGACTTCTCATTTAAATCTTTTGTCCTCAGCAAATTAAACAAACAAAGATGAAAATAGTTGCATGCTATGGATTTAGCGCCTTCAAGCCCCAATAACGCCAGAACCAACGCATTCATCACCGAGGTACCACGCTGCAAATTGGCCCGCTGCGACTCCTGCCTGCTCGGAATCAAATTGGATAAAGACTTCGTTTCCTTTTCGGAACAAGGTTCCGGATTGCAGAGGCTGCCGATAGCGGATTCGAAATGCGAAATCTTTTGTCCTCACGCCATCCTCGATTTCCATGCTGGGACGAATCCAATGCGTTTCTTCCAGTTTCATGGACAACCCGCTGCGCAACAATCCCGGGTGATCTTCGCCTTGGCCTACGAATAAAGTGTTGGTTTCGACATTTTTCTCGAGCACGAAAAGGGGAAGCGGTTTGCCGCCAACTTGAATTCCGCGGCGTTGCCCCACCGTGAAGTAGTGTGCCCCTTCATGCTCACCTACCAAGTCGCCATCAGCAGTTTCCCAATTCAATGGTTCGAATATCGATTCAGCGTTTGATTTTTTGGTAGCGGCGGCTTCACGAGGAATCTCGATGATGGTGCCGCGCTTGGGCACAAGCTGCTGTTGTAAGAAATCTGGAAGACGCACTTTTCCGATGAAACACAGGCCTTGGCTGTCTTTTTTATCCGCTGTGGGCAAACCAATTTCTTTGGCAATTTCTCTGACGCGAGGCTTGGTCAGTTCGCCAATGGGGAATCGTGCTTGAGCCAGCTGCTCTTGTGTCAATTGACATAGAAAATAACTCTGGTCTTTATTTGTATCAACTCCGCTGAGCAATTGGTATTCCGTTTTGCCATTTTCAGTGATTTCACCACGTCTGCAGTAGTGGCCGGTAGCTACAGCCTCAGCACCTAAGTCAAGTGCAGCCTTCAGAAACAGGTCAAATTTGATTTCACGGTTGCACAACACATCGGGATTTGGTGTGCGGCCAGCAGCGTATTCGTCAAACATGTAGTTCACGATGCGCTCTTTGTATTGAGCACTGAGGTCCAAAACTTGAAAAGGAATCCCCAAGTGTGAAGCCACGAGCATCGCATCGTTCGCGTCATCAATCCATGGGCAGGCGTTATCGATGACAACGCTTTCATCGTGCCAATTGCGCATGAAAATACCGATAACCTCGTGGCCTGCCTCCAAAAGTAAATGTGCCGCTACGGAGGAGTCTACCCCACCTGATAATCCAACCACGATTCTCATGAGGCAAATTTAAGGTGCTTGAACGGGGAACTGGGAGGAACTAAACCCATGAAAATGAAAAAAATACACTTACCTTGTCCTTAATGCAGCGGAGTCGAGGCAACCTTTCTGTTCTGTTGCCGTCTTAACACCGGCGAGAGCCATGTCTGAAATCGAGTTAAGGAAACATATCGAAGGGTGTAAACAAAGAAAACGCCTGTCCCAAAAATGGGTGTTTGAGCGGTTCTACCGCCCGATGTTCGGTGTTTGTTTGCGTTATACGAATGATTCCGATCGCGTTCAAGACATGGTGCAAGAAGGGTTTCTAAAAGTGTTCTCGAACATTGATGGATACACTTCGAAAGGTTCTTTTGAAGGTTGGATAAGACGAATTATGGTGAATACAGCCATTGACAGCATTCGAAAAGATGCTGTTCATCCGGTTGATGCCACGGAGGATGATCAGCTCGAGCGTCTCATTGAAAATGAGGAGGTGCACGAGTTGGATTTCGAATACGGTTATTCTGTACACGATGTATTGGATGCGATGAATGAACTTTCACCTGCTTACCGTGCGGTCTTCAACTTATTCGTTTTTGACAATTACAGCCACCAAGAAATCGCTGAAAAATTGGGGATTACAGTGGGTGCTTCAAAATCAAACTTTGCCAAAGCAAAGCGAAATGTCCGTGACACTTTGCTTTCGAAGAACAAAATGAAAGTTGCGAAATGAGCGAAAACTTGAATTGGCTAGATCGACTGAAAAACAGCTTTGACGGCTTTGAGCCGAATGTTCAAAGCAATTGGAATGCTTTTGAATCGAGATTGGATGACTTGATGCAGGGAGGTGGAGATTTGGATCTCATGCGACAGGTAAAGAGTGCTCAACGCTTCGCTATCGGAGCGACCAGCGTCGCAGCGGGTTTGGCTCTTTGGATGGCCTCACCATGGTTGATTGAAATGGCAGATGAGACCCAAAACCAGAGCGGTTCAGTTGCAAATACGGAAGTTTTGATGGGTGAAGAAGTGCCCGAAGTGCCCAGCGTAGAAGGCGTAATTACTTTGACCGATGATGGTTCTGAAGAACTAATCAGGGGTGAGGTAAAACATGCGATGAAACTGGACCCCAGGCTCGTGGTGGAAACTACAGAAAGTTGGAATGAAGTTGAAAAGCCTGCTATGGGAGCACGAACATCAACCACATTTGTACTCAATCTGCCTGAAACTACGGTCCGAGGAAAGGCGAGAGAAACTTCTTCAAGCGACTTCAAATCAGGATCTGCAGCAGCTTCTCAAGGAAAACAATTGGAGAGCGCATTGGAGATGGTGAATCCTTTGGCGTCTTCAGAGGCAGTTGAAAAAGTGGGCCAAGTGGAAGAGGCAAAGTCCGTGGGTTCGGATGGTGACTTTGATGAAGTATCAGATTTAACAGGTTTCAATGTGTCTGTCCAAGAGGCCTGCGCTGGAACGTCTGTATCATTTGCCTTAAATGGCTTGGATCGAGAAGGATCTGTGTTGTGGAATTTCGGAGATGGAGGGTTTTCTCAGGACATTGCTCCCACTCATGTTTACGAAAATGCGGGTACATATGACATCACAGTCTCCGTCCGTGCACCAGGTGATGGTACAATTCGTACGCGCACGGTGGAAAACATGATTGTGGTCCGTCCTAAACCTGAAGCCCGCATGCGATGGGAGTTCCCAACAGCAAACCCAAACCGGGCAACTGTGAGGTTGCTGGACGAAACGGATGGAGCGAGCAGCAGTACATGGTTTGTCGAGCAAGATGATATTTTGAATTCAGAGGTGAAGCTTGACATCCCTGGAGAGTATCATGTCAACCTCGTTGCGAGCAATGCTTTTGGTTGTCAAGATGTCGCCGTCGACGACATCAAGCTGGGCTCGAGAAAAGAAGCCATTGCACCGGCACTCTTTTCACCCGATGGAGACAATCGTTACGATACGTTCATACCCTTGTTGGTCATGGATTTCGCAGGTGATTGGAGTTTGTCGATCTGGGATGGAAACTCGCTAGTCTTCGAAACATCGAACGAATTAGAACCTTGGAATGGTCGATTGCCAAATGGATCGTTGGCACCAAAGGGCAAGAAGTTTGTTTGGAAATTGGAGACGATTTCAGGACAAGGCGAGCGCAATTTGTTCGTTGATGAGGTCTTGATTGACGGGTAAAACTTTAATGGTGTAGTCCATTGCCAAAACTGTGCTTCAGGGAGACGAAGGGTTTTTTCAGGATAAAGACGTTCATTACCTTTAGCCAATGCAACTCTTATGGATTTTTTTGGTTCATATTTTGGTAGCCTATGAACCGCTACAATTCGAGTCAAACTGAATTCATGAAGATTATGACTACATCTACGGTCCGAACATGCTTGTTGTCCTTTGTGTTCCTAATGGCATTGGGAATTTCGAAAGGAACAGGACAAGAAGACATTCAAATTAGCGCTGGAGGAACAGTCGAAATTTGTGACGGATTTTTCTACGACGATGGGATCCTCGGTGCGGTTGATGGAGGGCCATACACGGACCAAGATTACACAATCACCATTTGCCCTGAAGTTGACGGTGATGCCATCCAAGTAGTTTTCATGGCATTTGACCTGCAGACCAATGCCAACCCAAACAACAATGACGTCCTATACGTTTTTGATGGGCCCGACACCAGTGCCGAAATGGTTGGGGCGGGAAGCAATAACAGCCTGCAAGGAGTTTCTTTTACAGCTTCTACATTCAACCCTTCGGGATGCCTCACATTCGTCTTCAATAGCAACAATGGAGCGACCGCAGGGGCTGCTGGTTGGGTTGGTGACATCAATTGTGTAACACCTTGCACGTATCCAGAGTCTGGTTATGAAATGGTAGACCCTGAGCCGTTTGAGCCGGGTGTCTCCAGCGTAGGAGTTTGTCCGAACCAAGAAGTTTATTTCGATGGTTCGAATTCTACAGGGGATGGCGTTGCATTGGAATATTGGATTTGGAATTGGGGTGACGGTACGGTTGATTCCACCTCTTCCCCCGCAACCTCCCACTCGTTCGAGGAACCGGGAGAATACTTGGTTTCATTGGTGGTTTCTGATGAAAACAATTGTACGAGTGTGAACCTAGAGATTTATCAAGTCTTGGTCAGTACGATTCCGATCTTCAATGCAGAATTCTCTTCTCCACTCTGTACAGAATCTCCGGGTTTCCTCGATGGTAATCCCGTTCAAAGCGTGACATGGACCGCACTGCCTCCTTTGGCTGTTTCAGAAGAACTCCCCATGCCAGATGCTACGGGAGCTTGGTTCGAATCGGAATTGTACATTGATTTCTTTGATGATGGCCAAGTGCTTGAAGATTGCGATGATCTGTTGGGCATC